>Ga0307380_10009517_pt1 | contig 12327 bp, 9 predicted proteins | sample UN3MG_FD_202239 | JGI IMG/M metagenome (GOLD analysis project Ga0307380, IMG submission 202239) | Soil microbial communities from Risofladan, Vaasa, Finland - UN-3 | ecosystem: Environmental > Terrestrial > Soil > Coastal area > Acid sulfate soil | place: Finland: Risofladan, Vaasa | collected... | reverse complement strand
AGGTTCACCATCAATTGGATAATATGTGGCTATGTTAAAGCGTGTGTGCGCTGATTACCATCGAAGCCAAATCAAAGGGGTGTAACCTTTGGTTGGACTAGTGTTACTCAATTACATCCGCAATTATTAATTCCACAATTTCCTCATCGGTCAAACCCAAGATGCCCTTAAAGACCTCCTCATTATGTTCTCCGATAAGTGGAGCTCTTTTCAGTTCATATGGAGTTTTACTGAAACGGAAAGATGGAGAGAGACCATTGTAGCAACCAATTTCAGGATGCTCGAGTTGCTTGAAAAAGCCTCGGTGCTTTAATTGGGGATCACTTTCTAATAAGTCTTCTCCTGTCTGTAATACACCAGCTGCTATGCCTACTGATTGCAGTAAGGTCATTATCTCTTCGGCAGAATGATTACATGTCCACCGTTCTATTAATTTTTCCAATTCGTCCTCATTTACTATTCTCTCATGAGCATTGAGAAATTTTCTGTCTTTTGTCCATTCGATGTCACCCATAACCTCACAGAATGATTGCCATTCATCTTCAGTCTGTACAGCAATAGCAACCCAGCGATCATCCCCCTTGCATCTGAAGATACCATATGGTGTGTGCCCCTGAAACGAACGATTCCCCAATCTGTTCGCTATTCGTTGATTGATTTGATAATCAAGAATCAATGGAGTTAAAAAGTTTACTCCCCCTTCCAATTGTGATAGATCCAGGTACTGTCCCTTACCAGTACGACGGCGGTAATCCAACGCAGCCATGATTGCGAGGACATTAAATAGAGGGGCAACAGTATCGGTGTAGTAGCCGATATCTGCAGGTTCACGGTCAGGCCATCCGGATATGTGACTAAAACCCGAGAGTGCTGATAATTGAGTTCCATAGCCGGGATGATTGGAATATGGACCAGTCTGCCCTTGCATGCAGGAACTCATCATGATGATATCCGGTTTTATTCGCTTGATCTCATTGTATCCGAGCCCCATCTTCTCCATTACACCACCGGCAAAGTTTTCAGTGACTACATCAGCCCATAAGATAAGTTTTTTCACCAATTCTATGCCCTTGGGGTGAGAGAGATTAATTGTTATGCTACGTTTACTTGTATTGAAATAAGCAAAAGCTCCAGCACGGTTCAGCCCGGGTACATTGTCTTTAAAAGGTGGAGCAGTTCTCCAGAGGCCGGGTCTCTTATTACTCTCAATCCTGATTACGTCAGCACCGCAATCAGCGAGGAGTTTGGTGGTCTGAGGTCCGACAAACACCCAGCAGAAATCACATACTTTAATTCCCTCAAGAGGTTTCCTTGACATGCTAGATAACTCCCTTTTGTTTCAATATTTGGATTTCTGCTGAAGGGATTCCAAGTTCCTCTCCCAAAATCTCCTGATTATGTTCGCCGATAAGCGGGGGGCGGCGGTTGATTTTTAGCGGCATTAACGAAGCCTTTACAAAACTTCCCGGATAAATGATTGTTGTGTTTAATTCGGGGTGCGTAACCGGCTGCATGAACTGCCTTGATTCGAGCTGTACATTTTCAACAACATCCTTGGTCGTGGCAATCGGGTACAGCATAATGCGTCGTTTGACGGCGCCATCAAGCAGTTCCGCCTTTGTATGAGTCATGAAGAACCGATCAGTGACTTCATATATCCGGTCAATTGTGTCCTGGGTTATAGTCCTGAGATCGAAAGTCTCCCATTGAAATTCCTTAACAAAATCATTTGCCATCCCGGCGCTATCTATCCAATCAATAAAGGGGCTGTTCGTGCGCCTGGATTGCGGGCCCGTCATAAACATCCAGATAACGTAGCCATCTTTACATTGCCATATTCTCCTGGTACGCACACTCTGCCCTATCTGTGCACCCCTTTTTTGATTTACCTTAAGAATATCCCATGCGCACAGGAAAAGGTTTGCTCCGCGTGTGGCCATTTCCTGCATGGAAAAATCGATATGTTGTCCTTCACCGGAGATATGACGCTGATAAAGTGCCATGAGCGCAGCAGCTGCACCTTCTGCTCCGGCCTGAAAATTGGTCTGTGGATGATGGTCAATCCAGCTTGGAGCCCGGTCCTGGTCACCCCAGTGTAACGTAACTCCCCCTAACGCCCAAAGTACATTGTCTGCGGATTTCCAGTCCCTGTAAGGTCCGGTCTGTCCAAAGGGGGTAATTGATACCATAATAGTACACGGGTTGATTTTCTCAATATCTGTGTATCCGAGCCCGAGTTTGTCAAGATAACCCGGAGCGAATGACTCGAGAACGAAATCAGCACCCGCGAGTAATTTCATAAAGATTGCCGTTCCCTCTTGTTTCTCCAAATTCAGTGTAATACTGCGTTTGCTTGTATTGCATGCAAACCAGTACAGACTTTTATTGGGATCAATTTCATCTCGATAGAACGGGCCGATGTTTCTTCCAGGGTCACCACCTGGGGGTTCGATTTTTATTACATCAGCCCCCAAGTCACCGAGTAATTTACCACATACCCACCCTTTGTTGTCTGTTAAATCAAGAACCCGGTAAGGGCTGAGCATTCCTTCGCTTTCAATCTCCATAGTTGCCATTCTACTCGCTTCTTTCTATTTATTAGATTAAATGAAATAGTGAGGACTCACTTTCTTTTATCAATGACTTTTTACACATTTCTCTTTAGCCCAACAGTCCCCGATCTTCGTCCACAATTCCATCTAACAATCTTGGGAATAGCATATCTGGTGTTCGAACAGGGGATTTATTAGCTCACTCTATGGACGCAATATAAATAGGAAGCTGCCGGTACGAATCCATTTCCCCACATTCACCCATCAGGGTCAGTAATCATCTTCTGGTCACTGGTATTGGTGATTTCTCTTTTCCCATTGTTCATCATAACTTCGAGAAATTACAAACGGTATTCTTTGCATATAATACCGTTGGTGCGTGAGTGATATCGGAGTGGTGATACGGATTCAGCAATAGCTCCTTGGTTTTTGTATTTTCAACTTTGGTATAATAATCCTATTATTTCCTGACGATGAACACCGTTGCCACGCCGCCGGCGCCCGAGTTTTGTGCCAGCCCAATACTGGCGTTTTTGACCTGCCGGGCCCCGGCTTCCCCTCGCAATTGTGTGCATAGCTCGTGAATCATCCGGATGCCGGTCGCTCCGAAAGGATGCCCCATACCCTGCAATCCGCCATCGGTGTTCACCGGCAGTGAGCCGGAAATATTCATTTCACCATCAAGTTCCATTTTCCATGCTTTGCCGTGCGGCACCAGGCCGAGAGCCTCCACAGCAGCAATTTCTCCGCTTGTGGCGGCATCATGTACCTGTACCAGATTGATATCTTTCGGCTCAACGCCCGCCATTTCGAAGGCGTCTCTTCCTGCCAGTCCAATCTGTCCGCCCTCATCTTCCTCTTCAGAACCCCATTTCTGGGTTCGCAGAGCCGCACCGATAATACTGATACAGCGTTTGGGGTCTTTGACAAGATTGTTTACCAGGTCTTTCGCGATGACGATTGCCGCCGCACCGCCTTCGCTGGTGGGACAGCACTGGTAGAGGGTAAGTGGGTCAGCGATTTTACGCGAGTTCATTACCTCTTCAAGTGTAAAGACCTTCTTATAATGGGCATAAGGGTTAAGTGCGGCGTTCTTATGTGCCTTAACGGAGACTGAGGCAAAAGCCGCCGGCGGTGCGTTGTACAACTCCATATAACGCCTCATTCCCATTGCGTATGACGCCATCATAAAATCGGATCCTAAGAAACGCATCGGGCTGCCCTCCGTGGTGGCAGCCACCGGCCCCCGGGGCACTTTCTCCGAACCGAAAGCTAGGGCAATATCGAACATTCCCATGGCTACGTTCCAGTAAGCCAGCCAGAGCGCCGTGGAACCGGATGAACAGGCGTTTTCCACGTTCACCACCGGGATTCCGGTGAGACCCATCTCCCGCAGGGTCATTTCGCCCGGTGTAGCGCCTTCCTGGTATACATGCCCAAAGTAGGCTACCTGAATATCCTTGAACCTGATGCCGGAATCCGCCAGAGCTTCCAGAACCGCCTCTCTGGCTAAATCGGTGATTGCTTTTTCAGAGAATCTTCCAAACGGGTGTAACCCCACCCCGGCGATAACGACCTCCCGGGCAGGTTTTATGTTCACAGCCATTGCTCTTGCCATTTATTACTCCTTCCTAATTTCCCCGTGTTTATGCTGACTTCGGACGCCATTTGAAGACTACTATCTCCGTGCCGTCAGCCATTTTACCCCCCACCCGGAACACGACCTCCATTGGCATCTCGATTTTCACCCTATCTTCCGGACAATCAACAATTTCGGAGGTGATATGGGGTCCTTCGGGTAAAGCAACCGACCCCAGAATGTAAGGCACGGGCCCCTGCCATCCAGGCGGCGCCTGCCGGACAACGGTGTAAGTGTATAGCTTACCCTCCTTACTCAGTTCCACAGTTTTCAGGTTGTCGGAAGTACACCGCATGCAGAATTGCGGAGCTCCGAAGAAATATGTGCCGCATTCGTTGCATTGGCTTCCCAGCAATACTCCCTGTATCATATCCGGAGATAGCTTCATCATTTTGCTGGATATTGCTTTTTTAACCGGTTTTTGTTCTGCTGTTGTCATGTTAACTCACCCGCACCTTTCATTAGAATACCAGGAAGGGTATGCTACAGATAGTTAAATTTTTCTGGCTATTTCATTTGCTGCCCAGATAGCTTCTTTTATATCACCTACTTTTGCAGAATCACCTATGTTGTAAACCTCAGGTCTTCTATCTTTTAACATATCATAAAGAGTATTGTTCGAAGTGCGTTCCCGTGAAATGATCAGGGTATCATAGGGGATTGTCATTTTTCTGCCATCACCATCTACTGCCCTGATACCCTCGGTGGTAATATCTTCAACTTCACAATGGTAGATTATCTTTATATTTTTTGCGCGTTGCTGCTGGGGTAATTCCCTTACCGCGTTGATATCAGTTAGCTTGCGAAAAGCGTACCAGCGGCGTGTTCCGGGATAATCTTTTGCCAGGGTTTCTTCTCCTCCCCGCCCAATCATCACGACATCCTTCCCAGATTCCGCCAGAGATAGAGCCAGTTCTGCTGCCACCAATCCCCAGATAACAACCCTATGGCCAATGGCGCGCTGATTGTTACAGGCTTCAATGTGACCCATCACTCCTGATTTACCTTGCGCCACCTCAGGTATCAGCATTGAGGAACCGGTGGCAATAATTGCCACATCCGGTTCGATTTCTTCTATATCTTTTATCGTTGCTTCTTTACAGACTCGAACATCGACGTTCAATTTCCGCATCTGAGTGCCAAGGTATTCGATTATGTTCTGAAACTCGGATGTAATTTTTGTCCGGGCTAAAGCTAGAACCATACCACCAAGCTCATGTGATTTTTCCATGAGAATAACCGTATGTCCCCGTAGTGTAGCTATTCTGGCAGCTTCCATACCACCTACACCCCCACCAATTACAAGTACCTTTTTCGGTATATCTGCAGGTTTCATAGGGATTGGCTGGTCTTGTATATCGTAGTTAATGGGACAAGGGCGCCCACACCCCCCGAGACAACCGATACACTTCCTGATTTCATCAGACTTACCCTCGGCAAACTTTCTCGGTGCCTCAGGGTCGGCGGTAATCAGTCTACCGAAATAGATAATATCTGCTTTCCGTTCCTGTATAAATTCCTCCGCCATTTGAAAATCAAAAATCGCTCCCACTCCAATCACAGGCTTCGAAGTAACTTTTTTCACTGCCTCAGCATGGTGAATATATAGCCCTCTCGGGTAATAAAGAGGGATCGTGATGCCCTCCGGAGAATGGGTAATTGAGCCTTGAGAAACATCAAAACAATCTACACCAGCTTCCTCAAGAGTCGGAACAATATAATCCATCGTATCTATTAGTTGTATTCCCCTTGCACCTAGTAGTTCGTCAGCACTAATCCGGACTAGAACCGGGAAGTCTTTCCCTACTGCCATTCGTATTTTTGTTATCGTCTCTGTCGCAAAACGCAGCCGGTTTGTCCAATTTCCACCATATTTATCGTTTCGTCTATTGTAAAAAGGAGAAATGGTCGAGCAATGTAGCGTAGCCCCACCGTGGGCACAATGGAGTTCAACACAATCTATACCAGCTGCTTTTGCCCTCGCAGCTGTTAACGCAATATCATCTTCCAATTTTTCGAAATCGGTTTCAGTAAGCTCCTGTGCCGCAAGACGCCTACCCATTAGAATACCGGTTGCGTCCCGCGGATGTAGATTATCAGGGAAAGGGTGTTGTGATGGGCCAATACCACCCATAGGCCCAATCACAGCTATTTGGACTCCTATCTTCGTCCCGTGGCTATGAATAGCATCAGCAAGTTTGGTAAAGCCGGGTATGAACTTATCATCGTAGAGTGAAAGACCGGGTACCCTACCCATATTCTGCATGATGAGTTCTCTGCCAAAAGTGGTAGGATTTATGGCACCGGTCATAATAAAACCGGCACCACCCTTTGCTCTTGTTTCGAACCACCTTATTGTCAGGTCGCTTACTGCCCCTTCTTCTCCGACGGGGTTATTCAAAAATGGTGCCATACCAATACGATTCTTGAGTTTCATACCGTTAATTTCAATCGGTTGTAAAATCAGCTTTTCCATGCGTTAAGTATCTCCTATGATAATGACATTTGAAACATGAGTCAGTCTTTTCTTCCGGGAGCAGTATCCCCCCTTACAACCTCTTTGCCAATTGCTCGGCTTCTTCCGCTCCTACCAGCATAATATTGCGAGCAATCTGGTTGGTCTCCGATACGGAACGCGCGTCAAGAAGTTCTGCTTTCAATAGTAATGCTGCTTTTTTTTGGTCCTTTAGTAAGGTGCCCTTGATTACAAAATCCACCAGGTGAAGGGCAAGCTGGAATTCTCCTTCGGCTTTAAGCTGCAGAGCGCGTTTTAGAACGTTTTCAGGATCGGTTAATCCCATCATCTCGGTGGCAATGTCTGCACTTCGTGATGGGAAAAGCTCACTAGCATTGCCATTGAACCAACCTGCATACCTTCTGTGAATGCCGTTAATCATGAAGGCGGAGCAACCATATGTCCCGGAAAGAAACCGCTTGCCCGACAAGTCCTCTGGTAGCTGCACCATGTGCAGTATGTCCTCAATCCAGTATCCTTCATTGAGCAACCGCACAACCTCACTATGGAAAATGCGGAGGTATTTCGCAGTGTCTAAGCACCATTCATTAGCCTTCTTTCGAAGCCGCAGGGGCCCATGACCCGGTACCAGAAATTCAGGATTTTTGCTGGCAATAGCTTCAAGGGCTTCAGCCCACTCCACTTCAAAACGCTGGACTTTAAAAGGATTACCAATATTGGGACAATCTCCCTCCAGCAGGTCACCAACAACTACAATTTTACGTTCGGGAATCCAGACCCAGGTGCCGTCATCGGTTTCGCCGAGATAGTGGTGCAGCTCAAAGGTGAGGTCACCCAATTTAAAACTCATTGAATCAGTATAAGTCACATCTGGATAGACGATGTCATCCGGTAGAAATTTCTCTCGCCCGGTAGGTTTCACAAATCCACGTCCCGCTTGAATCTGATTGATGTACCAGCTGTATGGTTGCATTTCCCGGTAGCGAGCCAAATGGGCGAGGGACCGGTGTTGGGCAATGATAGTAGGTCTACTGTGCCCCCGTGTTCTGGCATCCTCCAAAAGGGTTTTCGCTGTGAAAGCGTGGTCAGCATGGATGTGCGTGTAGATAATAGTATTGATGGGAGCATCAGTTCTTTGACGGATGGTATCAAGCATTTCCACGCTGCTGCCCGCAGGTACATCTACTACCACCAGTCCTTCTGGGGTGACGACAACTGTGGTATTGCCAAACCCCGCGATCATGAACACGTCCGGCGTGAGATCCTCGCTCTGATGGGCAGTCATAGTGTCCGCGAATACGGTCCGTCTATCCAATCTACTCATAATCACCTCTCTAATTGACCTTCAAAATGTGTCTAATATCAGCCAGTAAATCATAGTTGGGACAACGGTATGTCTTTAACTATGTACCGGATCTCTAAACAGAGAAAATGTTCATTTCGATGACCGATGGCTAATTGCATCAACATGGTTATCCACCTCGAGCACATTCCCTGAAAACGCGGGGTATCAGGTGAGACTATGGGCACTGCAGAATGTACTCAAGGACGCTTCATAGATGCCAGGAAGGTATCGTTACCGCCACTCACGGTTGCTTCTTCAGGACTGAGACATCCATCACACCTTTCGAGGAAGAACTCTTCCCAATTGGGAACTTCGCCCGCGTAGCTTCCGTACATCCTCCTCATCGTACCGCGTGTCACTGCTGCTGATTCGACGCGCACAGGCTTTAGTTCAAACCAGGGATCACGCTTGCCAATAGTGCCAGGGCTTGATGTATCCGGCATCTCTATTGTTAGGTCGTCCAGTTGAACCGGAAACGAGTTGAAAGATTCAACCTCCCATGGCTGGAGCACCAATCTGCCCCGGAATCTATGGTCTTCTGGTATAGGGTAAGCCTTCAGACCAACCATTAGCATTTGTCGGTTCAGGGACTGTATGGTTCTTCCACTGCTCTTACCTTTCACCAGCAAATAATCGCGATCAAGGCGGTTTCCAACAACATTGAAATACTTGTCTTTCATCTCAATATTGACCCTTCCCTGCTTCGATGGGTACCCGAATACATCCCTACCATAAATAACATCACCGCCAACACCAACGGTGTTTGCGAGTGCATACCAAGCTTTCTTCCCTCCCACAAAGCAACGGCTGAACAGCCAGAGCTCGTTGAATGGCACAGTCGAGACGTCACTCCTCTCAACTTGTAGAGCTAGAATGAGTATCCGTGGGTCCTGGCCAGGATCGCAACCAGACGGAAGAGTTCGGTGGTGAACCGCAGAATCAATCAGGTACTCGATGCTTAAAACATTAATGGGTGAGAGGACGATAGCTTGCCTTGAGCGGTATGCTTGAATCCCTTCCGGTGTCAACTTGAACGCTGAAGTAGCATTCGGCCAGTCTGTGGGTACAAGTTGCTTTCCATCAAACATGGGGCGATCGTATTTATACAATGCCCAGGGTTCAAACGTTACCGCATCCACCTTCGCCAGACGGTGGTGATGATACGCTTCTCTAACGCCAGAAGGGTCCTGCCTGGAGCGCTGGAGCCTGGTTTCTCCTTCATGATAGGTGACCCCAAGAATCTTACGCGGAGGAAACTCGCAAAGCGGATCAATCGCGGATGCTTCTACCAGCTCGAATCTGGTTCGGGATATATCGCAAGCCATCGGTAGGTTTTCTCCGGCTATCATCGTTGTCGGATAGCCGTAGTCGCTGCCGCCCATACGCCAAAGTTCCACCTCGGGTACACCGAGGGGCCCATGACACCAGTCCGGATTCAGACAATAGCGAAAACGGAAACCCGTGTACCCAAACTCTCGCAGCCAAAACCGCGGGTGCTGGATTTGGTCAGTCAAATAGGTCTCTATATGCGTGAGTATTTTCCCTCGGCGTGTCAATGAGGCACGAACAATGTCACCATGTCGTTCAATGGTAATAATCCCATCTTTCTTAGTCAGGTCTTGGAGTTCCCTTCCACGGTGTCGCCCCCAATCCTGGTTCAAAATTATGCTGATTTCCCACATCCCACTATGGCCGCCATACCGGGCTGCGATGAAGGTACCAGACTCGTAATATGGCCCAGGCACAAATACATTCGGCTGGTTTCCCGATTCGATAAGAAGCCAATCGGTAATGACCTCCGGACTGTCATCCATCTCGAGGGGTGGAGGCAATACACGTCGTATCCGTTCGGCATCAGTCTGATAGCGGATGTTGATTCGCATATTCCTTGTCATATTATCTAGTTTGACTCTGCATATTTTCCTTTGGATACAAAACCACAAGTGCTGGAGGACATTTATCAAGGGGTGGGAAGTTGTGTCTCAAGAAATCCCTGGACATCCTTAGCCCTCATTTCCATCATATTATGAAATCTAGCGGGATGAGTGAGTATTAAAAATTTGTTCCTGTCCATGGCGTCGATAACCATTTGAGCGACTTCTTCAGGCTCCATAACCCCGGGTTCTTTCGCGATCTCTTTGATTGCACCCAGAGCCTTAAGGTCATCTCCAACATAACGGAAATTATCCGGTAAATTCGTGCGGATTAAACCCGGGCATAGCAATGAAACCCCTATTCCTTTCGGTTTGAGATATTTGTATAGAACCTCAGAAAAACCAGTCACGGCAAATTTTGACGTACTATATCCGATGCTGTTTGGTTGACCACCGATTAGTCCACCAATTGAAGACGTATTAATAATATATCCAGTACCTCTTTCCAACATGTGTGGGAGGAAAGCGCGACAACAATGGATCACTCCGTACAGATTAACACCCAGAATCCAAGCCCAATCGGTTGGTTCAAGAGTGTCGATAAAACCCCTGAGCATAACGCCCGCATTGTTCATCAAAATATCAACTCTACCGGTAAATGCCATTGCTTGCTCTGCCATACTAGTCACATCATCGTATCTAGCAACATCGCATTGAATCGTCTGAACTCGTCTTCCAAGAGTCTCGATCTCTTTTCGTGTCTCTGCCATTCGTTGCTGGTTAACATCAACTATCACGATGTCGGTACCCATTTTTGCCAGAGCTAATGCCGTTGCGCGACCGATACCACTCGCACCTCCAGTAATGACAGCCACCTTCTCTTTAAATTCCATAGCTCGCTCCTTCTTTTTGGTTATCGTTCGTAAATTTCCCCGCAGTGTACCTTATAATATCCGGGATATTTTTCCGTTATTTAATACGCTCGCTTCCTGGTACAAGTACAGACTCAGCTTCTTGAATGCTTGTTGAACCTACCTGTGGGTTTCCCCATTCCATTAAATATGGGGTACTGCTGTACTGCTTAATCAATCAATGCTTGATAACCGAGCCTCTGGAATTCTGAACCAAGGTATGTGGGCAATCTCATCCCGGCACCCGCTCCCAGCACCTGTGTTGAATACAACCCAAAAATATCCTCCTTCGGGTCTACATAAAAGAAGGTCGCGAAAGCTCCGCCCCACCCGAAAGTCCCCGGAGAAGCCGGAATGCGAGATCCAGCTGGGTTAAGACACACAGAGACACCTAGTCCATACCCATAACCGGGGCCAAAGATCGGAATATAGAAATTCCCCGTATGGTTTGTGGTCATCAGCTCAATCGTTTTCCGACTGAGAATACGGATGCCGTTGAGCGTACCATTATCCAGCAACATCTGGGCGAACCGGGCCAGGTCTGGGATCGTGGAAAAGAGACCGCCCCCACCCCCGAAATAGGTATTGAAACCTCTGCCACCTTTATTGCGGGCTCCAACAACAATTTGCCAGCCATCTTCGCTCTCGATGCTGCCGTAGATAGACACCAGACGGGGGAGCTTGTCTTCCGGAGTATAGAAGAAAGTATCGGTTATTCGCAGCGGTTCAAATATTCGCTTTTGCATAAAATCGGCCAATGTCGTGCCAGAAATAACCTCAACCAGCGTACCGGCTACATCGTGACCTGCACCGTATTCCCAGTCAGTCCCTGGCTGGAAAGATAGAGGAATTCTAGCAAGCCGTTTGACAAATTCCCGAACTGTTGTGGTGGCTACTTCCCCCGCCATCTCCGGTGGCAATATGAGTCCGGCATACGGCGTATTACGGAAGGCATCGAGGTACAATTTTAACAACGCAACTGGTGTACTCCTGCCGGCAAAGCCAGCGGTATGGGTGATGCAATCACGGAAGTTGATTTCGCGCCACGCGGGGACTACAGGCACGCCGGAAATCATTGAACGGGGTGGCGGTCCCCCCGTGTTTAACCGCGCAATGACCATCGGATTCTTGAACTCGGGGAGGTATTTGGAAATGGGGTCGTCAAGATTGAAAATCCCCTCTTCGTACAGCATGAGTAGTGCCACACTTGTAAAGATTTTAGTCGTGGAGGCAATGCGAAAGATGGCGTCCGTTGTCATAGGCTTTTTACTTTCAACATCCATATAGCCATGTGCTTCCAGGTGGGCTATTTCCCCGTGCCGGGCAATAAGTGTAACCGCGCCGGGGATTTCTTTTCTGTCAACACGCTCTTGCATACGAATACCGATACGCGCCAGGCGCTCAGACGAAAAACCTATCTCCTCTGGTTTTACCACAGGCAAGTCGTTGGGTTTGCTACTTCCATGTGTACTCATCGTTGTCGCCTACCTTTTTTAGTTCATCCTACTCTCGAATTTTGGAGCATATAGA
>Ga0307380_10009516_pt1 | contig 12327 bp, 6 predicted proteins | sample UN3MG_FD_202239 | JGI IMG/M metagenome (GOLD analysis project Ga0307380, IMG submission 202239) | Soil microbial communities from Risofladan, Vaasa, Finland - UN-3 | ecosystem: Environmental > Terrestrial > Soil > Coastal area > Acid sulfate soil | place: Finland: Risofladan, Vaasa | collected... | reverse complement strand
CCGCGACGCGAAAGCCGTCCGCGGCGGTGAGCCGCTCGACGTAGACCGTCACGTCCCCCGCCGGCGAGGCGAACGCGAAATCCTGGACCAGCCGCCCGTCGCACCGCTTGAGCGTCCCCGCCACGGTGAATCCGCTGTCCGCGACGTCGTGGGTGAAACGTACCAATTCCGCGTCTCGCGCGGACGGATCTTGCCCGTGGATGATCCCCAAGTACGACGCGAAGTGGGGCCACACCACCCAGTTCCCTTCGCGCGGCACGGCCAGGGCCATCCGTTTCGGCCCCCAGGAGAACGAGGCAAACTTCGTCGGCGTCCGGTGCACGATCGCCCGGCCGAACTCCAGATGGCGCACCCCGCTCGCGCGACGGTCGAACTCCTCCTCCGAGAGCGACTCGGCCCCTTCCCCGAGCACGGCGTGGGCCAGGTAGCAGGCGATCTGCCGCGTCGCACAGAGCCCGCCGTATTCCAGGTCGCGCCGCACGTTGTAGTAGCCCTCCTCCGCGAGCTGCATCCGCCGCAGCCAATCGACCGCCGCCCGCTCGAGCCGGGCCGCGCGGGCATCGTCGGCCAGCAGGCTCGCCGTCGCGTACATCACCACGTCGGTCGCCTGGGAATGGAAGATCTTCCAGTCGTTGCCGCCGAAGAAGATCGGCGAGCCGTCCCACGCCGCGCAGCCGTAGACGATCTCCAGGGCCTCCGGCACGTGATGCAGACTGGCCCGCGGCGCAGGCCTCCCGCGCAGCACGTAGTGCCCCGCACTCTCCATCAACATGGCCACCGCCGTCTTCAGGTATCCGACGTGCACCAGCCCGTGGTTCTCCACCGTGTAGTCCGCGTGGGCGTTGACGGTGGTGACCCAATCGCGGATCGGCCGGCCGTCGTCGCCGGGGGTCGGGTCCTCGTGGTCGCCGGCCACGGAGAGCGTGTTGTACATATACCGCCGGGCCGCCTCGTCCCACGCCGCTGCCCGCGGATGACGAGGCATCATGTTCGCGGCCAGGGCCACGATCTGCGAGTTCCAGGCGTTCTCCTCCGCGCCCGTGTCGAGAAACTCCCGGCTTTTGGGCTCGGCGCCGAGGAAGCGGTCGGCTTCGTGCTCGACCAGCCGGGCGACGGAGCGTTGCAGCGGCGGATCGAGCCGCGCCCAGAGGATCCACCCGGCCATCCCCGCCGCACGCGCCCACATGGCCGACTGCCACTGGTCGCCCCACGGTTTACCGTCCAGGCACGCGCCCCCGCCGGTGACGTGGCTCTGGGTCAGATACCGCAGGGCCGCGATCGCCTCCTCGCGCATGCGTGCCCGGTCCGCTTCCGCGAGCGCGTCGCCCGGCGGCTCGACCTCGGCGAGAAAAGCGCCGACCATGGCCGCGTAGGCGATCGGGCGGACGTCGTCTTCGTTATGCCCTCCCCGGCCATAGTAGCCGCAGCCGCTCCTTCCGGGCACGGGCTGGAACCGCCCATGCACGATCTCACCCCAGTCGCGGATCGAGTCGTAGTACGCCTGCAAGAGCTTGTCGGCCGTCGGGCCGCCGGGCTCGGTCTCGAGCAGTTCGTCCGGCAGCGCTTCGACCGCCGCCACCAGCTCGCCGTCCGAGACGACGGAGAGCGCGCCCGTTGGTTCAGCCCGGTCCGCGGGCGCGGCGTGCCGGCCCCCTGCGATCGCGAGCGAGGCAACGGCAAGGATGGTCAGCAGGCGCAGCATGTGGTGCATTCCCTACTCTTTCTGCCGTCTATCCAAACCGCTTGCGGCAAGCTCGGAACTCGAAGGTGGCGGCCGCCTCCCCGCCCACGTGAGGGCCCGCGCAGAAATGACTTGTACGAGTCTGCGTCAGGGTGGCACGTCCTGAGCGCGGCGAAGGGCGTGTTTTGTGAACTCACCACGCCCTTGGTTCCTCAGGGCGTGCCATCCAACTGATCAACCTGGTTCTGCGCAGACCCTTACGGCGTATCGTACTGCCGCCCGCTCGGGAGCGTCAAGCGATACCCGGAACGGGCAACGTCGCTCCGACCTTGGGGCGTCATGTTCCCGGCGACAGACCGACCGCGGGCAGAATCTGGGCCGGCCGTGCCGGCATTGCGGCTGAGGAGCGGGAAAGGAGGCGCGGCTCGGCGGCTTTACGCCGCTTGAGGTTGTCGTCGCTCACGTATATGATGGAATAATAGAGGAGGCGGCACGGCCGCTCGTGCGAAACCGTGCTGATTGCGCCGATTAGGCCGTTCGTGCGGACCGTAGCCCGCGGGAAGCGGCCCGCACGGACCGAGTCGGCGGCGAGGGCAAACGGAAGGTCTCAACAGGGGATAGGATGAGATATCTAGTCACCGGCGGAGCGGGCTTCATCGGGTCCCACCTTGTCGAGGCCCTGCTGGACGAGGGGCACGAGGTGCTGGTGCTGGACGACTTCTCCACGGGCAGGCAGGAGAACCTCGCCCATCGCGAGGAGTCCGACCGGCTGGAAGTGATCTCGGCCAGCGTCACCGACGCGGACCTGGTACGCGACTGCGTCCCCAGCGTGGATGGGGTGTTTCACCTTGCATCGGCCGTGGGCGTGCGCCTGATCATCGACGAGCCGGTGAAGACGCTCCAAACGAACGTGGAAGGGACCGCGGTGGTGCTGGCCGCCTGCGCGCGCCACGAGAAGCCGGTGCTGATCACGTCGACCTCGGAGGTGTATGGCAAGTCGGCCAAGGTCCCCTTCTCGGAAGACGACGACAGCCTGATCGGCCCGCCCACCTTCCGCCGCTGGGGCTACGCGGCGAGCAAGCTGTTGGACGAGTTCCTCGCCCTGGCCCATTGGCACCAATCCCGGCTGCCGGCGGTGATCGTCCGCCTGTTCAACACCGTGGGGCCGCGTCAGACGGGCGCCTACGGAATGGTGGTTCCCCGGTTCGTGCGCCAGGCCCTGCTCGGCGAGCCGCTCACCGTCTACGGCGACGGGCGGCAGAGCCGCTGCTTCTGCCACGTCGACGACGTCGTCTGGGCCCTGTTGCGCCTGTTCCGGACTCCCGAAAGCCGGGGCGGGATCTTCAACATCGGGAGCGATCGGGAAGTGACCATCGACGAGCTGGCCGAGATGATCCGGTCGGCGACCGGAAGCCGCTCGGAGATCCGCCACGTGCCCTACGCCGAGGCGTTCGGCAGCGACGCCTTCGAGGACATGATCCGCCGCGTGCCCGACCTGGCCAAGATCGGCCGCCTGATCGGCTACGAGCCCAAGCGCTCCCTGGAGGCGACGCTCGGCGACGTCATCCGGTACGTCGGCGCCCGGATCAAGGCGGAGGAAGAGGCGGGCGTGATCCGGTAGGGCACGCTTGGTGCACCCGTTGGCTCGACTCACGGCAGCGAGCAAGCCGTACGGGCGGGCTCCGTGGCTTCTCGCCCTGCCATCTTGCAGCGCATCCCGTTTTCCACCATCATACGGTGAGGAATAGGAATGGCGGGATGATTCCGAAGCGGCGGAAGAGAGCTCAGCACTTTGCGCTTTCCGCCAGGACGGAAGAGGAGATCGGTCATGGAGAACCGACGGCACGCCGCCTGGCGTTTGGGCCGGCAGTCCCTCGCGCTTCTTGCGCTGCTCGCCGGTTATCATCTCGTGCTCCGATGGCTGATGCTGTCCCGGGGGCTGGTCCTCGGCGTGGTGGGACCGGGAAACGCCGTGTATCGGGTGGTTCCGCTCTATGCCTACGTGAGGCCGCATTTCAAGACGGGCCTGCTCGTGGCGGCCGGCGTGCTCGTCGGCTACTGGTGCTGGGTGCGGTGCCGGGCGTGGAACCTCCAGCCGCGGCGACGCACGTTCGTGGCGGCGCTGGTGCTCTGGCACGTCGCGCTGGCGTGCGCCGTGGCCATGATCGACGGCGGCCCCCATCGCCTTTGGAGGCCGTACGTGCTGCTCGAAGGCACCGAATACATCGGGGCCGTGCCTCTGGTCGACTCCGCCCGCGGCTTCCTGCACGACTACGTGTCCCGGTTGCCGGAGTTGCCGATCCACTGCCAGGTGCATCCGCCGGGCGGGGTGCTCTTTTTGTGGTGGGTGGATCGCCACGTTTGGCCGGGACCGGCGGCCGGTGCGCTGGCGACGATCCTGGCCGCCTCGCTGGCGGTGCCGGCCGTCTATGGCCTTGCCCGGGAGGTGTTGGACGAGCGTTTCGCGCGCCTGGCGAGCTGCTTGTTCCTGTTGGCCCCGAACGTCCTGCTCTTCACGGCCACGTCGATGGACGCTGTCTTCATGGTGCCCATGGCGTGGACGTACTTTTTTCTGTGGATGGCCCGAAGTCGACGGCCCTGGCTCTTCGGTTGTCTCGGCGGCCTGACGGCTGCCGCCTCGGCGATGATGACGTTCTCGGCCGCTTTTCTGGGGCTTTGGGGGTTGGCGATGCTCCTGGTGACCGCCCTGCTCGACCGCCGCAGGCTGCCTGCGGTCTTGCGGGCGCTGGCCGGCGCCGCGGCGTCCTCGGCGTTATTCTTCACAGTGGTCTACTTATGGTCGGGCTACCACCTGTTGGAGAATCTTGGAGCGGCCATTGGGGCACATCACGGCATCATGCACGGCGGCAACTACGCCACGGCGCGGCAGTATGCTCACTTGGTCGCCGGGAACCTCGTTGCGCTGTTTGCCGGAGCGGGCATTCCCGTGGCCGTGCTCTTCTTCCGCCAGGCCCTCCGCGACGTGCGCGGGGTGGACGGTCGGTCGTCGGGCCGGCTGCTGAGCCTGAGCTTCCTGCTCGCGCTCGGGATCCTCGCGGCCGCGCCGCTCTACACGCTGGAGGTCGAGCGGATCTGGCTCTTCATGGTTCCCCTCGTCGTGATCTCCGCCACCCGGCCGCTCGGCCGCTCAGGACCGGCCGAGCGGCCCGCTCCGGAGATCGGCCTCACCTTCTGCCTGCTTTCGGTTCAAGTCGTGGCGATGGAAGTCCTGTTGAACACCATCTGGTAGCAGGTCGGCGCCGACTCTCTGGCAACGAGCGGTTCTTTGCTGGGGTCGGGGTGAGCGCGGTCCGGGGGTCGGTGTCGGCCCTTGCGACGAACGGCGCGCTGACTCCACTCTTATCCACGACGGATCAGCAGACCGACTTCGCCGGTGGTGATGGTCGTCTTCAGCAGGGCCCCGCCCAGGCACGTGACCGCGTAGAAGCCGAGGATCGTCCCTACCGGCCAGGGCAGGAAGCCCGGGATGCCGAACCGCTGTCCCGCCTCGGCGCTGAGAATGGGCCAGCCGGCGAACCACATCAGCAGGGGGACAACCAGGAAGGAGAGTGCCGGCAGGCTGGTGTACAAGGACAGGCACACCGCCGCTTTCAGGATCGCACGCACCGGCGCCGCGGCCCGGCGGAGCCACCGCGCGAAGACAACTCCCCAGACCACCGCCAGCCCGACGCTGAACACCGGGATTCCCATCCCCATGGCCAGCGCAACGCCCTCGACAAAGTAAACGGCAATGAGGATTGCGAAGCACCGGCTTCTCCTCCCGGGCGCCCCGTGGACCCGGCCGAGCATCCCGGCCAGAAGAATCGCCCCCCCGATTCCAGCCACCAGGTTCACCGCCAGCAGAATACCTACAGCAGGGTCCATTTTGTGGGCTCCGGCGGATTGCCTCGATCGCTCGTGCCTCGCGAGGTTGCCCCGAGAAGTCTGTGGCTGAAGCGGCGCTTCCTTTTATCAGGGGGGCGAGACACTTCCAGCCTATCGCCTGGCATGGTCCAGCACAACCGAGCGGGACGGTGCTCTTTTCCCCCGGAAATCCAAGGGGCCGTCGTCAAACGGCCTTTCCGTAGTCCCGTTGGCGGATCCTACTCGAACGCTTTAATCGTGCAGTTGGGTAAGACCTTCTGGAGCTTCGCGACCCCTGCTTCGGTCACCGAAGTCTTGGAAAGAGACAAACGCTCGAGCTGGGACAAGTGCTTCAAGTGCTCAAGTCCCGCATCGGTCACCCTAGTCCCATCGAGATGGAGAACCTTGAGATTCTCGAGTTTCCTCAGATGCGCGACACCCGTATCGGTGACGTCGGCGCGGCACAAATACAGATGCTCGAGCGATTGCAGCCTCGTCAGAGGTTCGACCTCCTGGTCGCCGATCTGGCTACACGCCAAGCGCAACGTTCTTAGCCCCTTGAAACCGGCAAGCTGCCCCAACCCCGCAGACGTGACCCGGCTCTGGTAAAGCGAGAGCTCCGAGAGGTCCGTCAGGTCTTGGATTGCGGCGAGTTCCCGGTCGGTGCTCCCCGACTGAAGCCGCAACTTGGTCAGGTTCTTCAGATCCTTGACAAAGGCCAACGCCTTAGAACCATCTGTACAGTCTGTCAAGTTGGCCGAGACGACTTGGCCGTCCTCGTTGGCACGCATTCTGACTCGCAATGCCGCGAGCTTGACGACCGACGCGCGCTCTTCGGGCACTGCGCCGGGAAAGGCATTGGGAGAAAGACCGCGGGCCTCGGGCAGTCTTTCCGCCAATCGCTTGGCGCCATCGTAGGTGACAAACGTGCCCCGCAAGCCCAAAGTCCGGATATTTGTGAGTCCATAGAAATGCGGCAATGTCTCATCCGTCACGTGGGTCTCCCCAAGCTCGAGCCAACTGAGATTCTCCAGGCCACTTATGTGCTCAAGCCCTGCGTCTATTGGGTTCCCGTTCAAAAAAAGCCGTTTCAACTGCTTCATGTCACGCACGCAAGCCAGCCCCTCGTCCGTGATTTTCGTCCGGAAAAGCCTTAGCTCCTCAAGGTTGGTGAGGCCTTTCAAATGAGCGGCTCCGGCCTCCGAAATACCGATTTCGTAGATTGACAGCCTCTTGAGACCCTTTAGATCACCCACGTGTCTTAAGTCCGCATCGGTGACGTTCGATCGCGACAGAGAAACGCTTTCGAGATTCGGCAACTCTTTGAGATGCGGGAGGACGTTGGCAGCCTCCTGGGATGCAAACAGACTCACCGATTGCACGGACTTGAGATCTCTCAGGGATTCGAGCTGGAACTTCGTCGGCGAGCTGGGCAACGACACGTTGTCGGCTTCCTCAAAGTACTTGTCCCCGAACTCTGCAATCAGATCCTCCGGACCGTTGACGCGAGTACTAACGGGGCGCGTTTCCTTGACCCTGGTGCTGCCCTGCGGCAAGAGTCGAAGCCGGCGCTCAAAGCCTCGCCAAACGGCAATGGCCCGTTTCTGACTACGATAGATCGTGGCGGCAGGGAGTTGTTCTTCGAGGGCGGCGATCGCCTCACCCGACAATTGGTCGCAGTCGACGATCAATACGCGTAGCGATTTCAGTTGCCCCAACTGCGCGGCGGCCGGGTCCGCGACGTTGCTGCCCGAAAGGTTCAGCACTTCGAGCCCGTCCAGACTCTGAAGCCTCTCAAGATCCTGCCCATTGACCCGCGTGTCGGTTAACCAGAGCTTCTTCAGGGCAGCACAACGGCCGACGTGGCGCAACGCTTCGCCGCTGATTCTCTCGCCGTCGAGCCAGAGGGTCTCGAGCTGCTCCAGATGTGGCAGGTGCGACGCGCCGGCATCGCTCACGTTGGTGTTCTCCAGAAGAAGCGCGTTGAGGTTGTCCAGTCGGACAATCTGAGCGAGATCGTCGTCCGCAACGTCGCAATTCGAAAGGTCAAGCGTGAAAGGGCCGTCGCCATCTCCCGGTTCCAGAAAACGACCGGCGCGGAGTGCATCCCGCAAGGGTCGATTCTGCTCCTCGACGAAGAGGCGTCGGAGTCCGCGGTAGGTGATCCGGGTATCCTCGATCCCCAGGTATTCAAGTTCCTTTAGCCCTCGGAGGTGCTCGAGCCCCGCGTTGGTCACCGAAGTTCGACTCAGCGATAGTGTTTTCAGATTCGTCAATTCCTGCAGATGGACCAGACCGGCGTCGGTGATCGGAGTATCAGCGAGCGCCAGATGCTCCAATTTCGGAAACGCTCGAAGATGAGCCAGGTCGTCGTCGGATATGGGTCTCCCGCCGAGGCTCACCGAGACAACGTCGTCCTCCTGGTCCACGTGGGCAATACCTGCTGATACGGCGGCTCTTTTGAAATCAACGTGCCTCAGCACAGACGCCAGCCGGACCAGACCGGTAGGGGTCACTTGGGTCTTTGACAAATCGACCTTTTCCAAGTTCTGCAAGCATTCAAGGTATCTCAGCCCCGCATCGGTCACTTCGGCATAGCTGAGGTCAAGTGAGGTCAGCTTCTCCAGGTTCTGGAGATGCTTGAGTCCCTCGTCCGTCGTGCCGGTCCCCGAAAGAGACAACTGCTCAAGATTCTTCAGATTGCGAAGGTGGGCCAGGCCTTCGTCGCCGACAAGTGTCAAGTCGAGTGATAATTCCCGCAAGTTGGTAAGTTTCCCAAGATGTTCGAGCCCGGCGTCGGTAACGGCCGTTTGGGCCAGATCCAGCGTTTCAAGCGTGGCTCGACTTTCCAAAAGTGCCAACGCGTGATCCGTTATTTGCGTCTTGACCAGAGACAGTGATTCGAGCCGCGGCAAATCCTTGACCAGCGCCACACCGCCATCGGTGATGCCCCCGCGAAGTTCCGTGAGCCTGCCGGACCAATAATCATTTGAAGTCCTGCGACGGTACCGCGCCCGACGAAGGTTTTGCACCCAACTATCCTTGCTGGACCAGCCCCTGGAGCCCCCCTCGAATGCAGGGTTGCGGAGGTTCGGAAGCAGTTGAAGATGGCCCAGGTTGCTTTCGGACAGTTCTGAACAAAGGCCCAGGTCCAGTGTCTCCAGCCGCGACAGACTGCGCAGGTCCGCAAGTCCCGTCCCCGTAATCCTGGTGCACCGGAGATTGAGCGACTCGAGCTGGATGAGCGCGCCCACGTGTTTCAGTGCCGCGTCGGTAAGACGCCCACGGGATTCGAGCGTCAGCACTCTCAGTTCGCGCAACGATTTCAGCGAACTCAGGCTCTCGTCGCTCACCGGGTCGGGAGAGAATCCCGGGTCGATGCCGCGAGTGCGGTCGAGGCGCAGTTCGAAGACCGGTTTGTGCAGCGAGGATTCATCCACCTCATATTCGCCGCCCACCCGCTCGATCCATGCCAGCAGTTCGGGCGGCGGGCTCAAGAGCTCGAGGGCTGTTTGTGATACGCACTCCCTGCCACTGGCAGCCAGCCCTTCGAGCGCGGCAATCGCCTCGCGGCGAGTCTCCAGGCTCAGGGAGTCAAGCTGTGTGCGGAGGATCCCAAACGCCCGGTGGCGTGTTTCCAATGTTTTCGAACAGGCCGCCTCCGCAACGGCGGGAATCGCCTTGGTCCCAGCTTCAATAAGCGACCGTGTGGCCTGTTCTCGTTCGCCGAACCGATCGCTGTCAAGCTGGCGGATCCACTTCTGCACCATCTCATCCGTCGGCTCGTCAGCCTGCGCAACGGCGAGCCCCGAAAACATCAGCAGCGTGAGAGTGGCCAGCCGTATCATTTGCTTTCTCCCGGAGTATTTCTTGAGCCATTCGCCACCGGCTCCACCACGAGCAGAATAGCCCCGGCAAGGGCCCACCTCTTGTCACCGGCGGATTGCCTCGGTCGCGTGCCGCCCCCGGGGGGGGCGATAATCCGGTGTCGGAGGCGGCGTTTGCTTCCATCAGGGGGGAACGGTTTCAGCCTATCACCGGGGATCGTCCGCGACAAGCCGGCCGGTCCGCCACCGGGCGCGCGAAGGGCCTCCGACGTTCAGAAGATCTTTGTAGCCAATAGGTTAGCGTCGCGACCCGGTCTCGAAGCGGACGCTTTGGGTACCCAAGAAAAAAGGGGGGGTACCCGAGCACGGCCCACCGACACGCACGCCAGTCGACCGGACCCGCCGCGAAATTCGTACACCGAGTATTTGACCCACAGGATGCATCTGCTACATTGGGGCCTCGGCGAGGCCCGTTGAAACCACCTGGCTGAAGTACTTCGGCTTAGGGCTTCGACGTGGATCCGCAGCCTGGAATCCGGCGGTCGGGGCCCCCAAGGGAAAGGACCGGGAACCATGCGTGGGGGCAGCCGCCTAGCGAACCACGGGACGTGCACCTCGCCGGATTCACTGCTCTTTGGGCATCTCGGGCGCGGGGACGGGGCCGGTCCTGTTCGACGGTCGGCCGGGGCGCGTTGGTCGCCGGCCGGCCCATCGGGTATTACCACCGCAAGGCGACGGGCAGGACCGACGTGACCGGCGCCGAGTGGTCTAACCGGGCGGCGGAGTTCTGGATTCACCTCCTCTGCGGCGGCTCGCCGATCATCAACTGCACGAACAACAACGAGATCTACAGCTTCCACCCCGGAGGCGCCAACTTCCTCTACGGCGACGGCTCCGTCCACTTCCACCCCGAGACGATCGATTCCGAAACGCTCGTCTCCCTCTTCACCCGGGCGGCGGGGGACGCGATTCGGTAGCTCCTCGCATGGCCGTCGCCCGCGGCCGTCGCAACGGGGCTTCCTGGCTTGACTCCCCCCACCGGGGCAGGCTACAATCCGCCTTAGCCAATCGGGGGTCTCTTCATGGAGGTGGTTCTCAGAGAAGCAGGGTGCGTGAAACGCACCATTCTTGCTCAAGGCAGGGAATGCCACCACGCGGAGCGACCGCGGCAACGCGGATGACGTGACACTTGGTCATATCATGGGTGGTGCGTTTCACGCACCCATCCCTTTAAAGCTAGCATTTTACGGTTTTCGCTCGTTGAGCTACGAGCCGCGCGGTGGAGACGTGTTTCTGTTTTTTCCCGCTGCTTCGTTTCGGCGGCGGCCTCTTGGGACCGCGGGGATGTTTCCGGTACTTGCAGAGGTCTGCGGCTTGCGCGACCTCGCGGAGGAATGCGGCCAGTTGCTTGGGACGCAGGTGGGCGAACCGCCGCGTCCAGTACGACGGCGGCAACACGACCATCATCCCACCCCAATGCACCGCGATCTCGTTGGCCAAGTAGTAAGCCGAGACTTCCTCTTCGATGCGATCCTCGCCGTGCACCGCAGCGAGCGCCGCACGCACGATGCGAATCATGTTGTGCGATACCAAGGCCACGCAAAACGCAAACAAGGCCGCCTTGGGATAACCGAGCGTCTCCACTTCGCTGTTGAGCACCGTGGCCAACTCGCCAAATGCCGTTTCAATGCTCCAGCGACGTCGGTATGCCTGCGCGATTCGTTTTGCCCCGACACGCTTGGGCAGGTTGCTGAGAATGTGGATTTCCGTATCTCCGTCGCGCGTCGGCTTGTCAAGTCGGACCGTAATCCGGCGGACCTCGAAGGAAGAGCGATCCTTCGGATTGGTCAAACGCACGGCTTGTCCATACACCACGCCGCTGTCGATCCGCCCCACCTTCCGCCGCTTGCCGATCGGCTCCCAATAGAGCGTCGAGGCGTGCTGGCGAGTGACGAAAAACGCGCCTTGACGGTGGATGCCGAACAGAAACATCGTGGTGCAGAAGTTGCGGTCGTCGATCCACACTTGGCCTGGCTCCACTCGGAGAAGCACTTCCGGCAACAAGCTCCGCTCCTGGGCGTGGCCGTCTTCGCAAGGAAAGGCGCCCACGATCAGCCTCCGTCTCGCGTCCAAGACGACCAGCGTCTGGCCCGGCAACGCTCCCGCCCGGGTCGTACGCAACTCGCGGATCCGATGCTCCGTGGCCGGATGGTGGTTTCCGTCGAGAATACGCACCTCATAGCCAGGCAACGGTTCCCACACCGTGCCCCCCAAGGCCTCGATCACCGGCTTCAGACGCCGGGCCGTATGACGCACCAACTCCGCCGAGACCTGCGGCTCGATCCCGTCCAGTTTGTTGTAAACCGACTGAACCGCCACCCCGATCTTTGCCTGGTTCCGCTGGTAGGCGGCATGGATCGAGGGCTCACTCCTACAGACGACAAGGCTCATCAACTCCACCACGCTGGAAAAAAGCAACTCCCCGCACCGCTGGCGCACCGCGGTTTGGGCAAACAACCGATCCAGGGCCTCGGGTGCAAACGTATTCTCCAACGTCGCCCGCACCATCACGGCTACCGGAGTCTGCGAAACATACAACCGCAAAAGATCCTCGCGTGTCATCGGAATTGCCTCCAGAGCTTGAAGTCAGGCTCAACTCCCATGACACGCTAACACACTACAGGTATCTTTCACAAGAAAGCTAGCAACGCTATAATTGCTGGCTTTAAAGGGGTGGTTTCACGCACCCTACGGCTACTCGCCGCTCACCACTCCCTGGCGCCTGCTGCGCACTCATTCTTGGACGCCGTCACTTCGGCGGTCGCCGTGGTTTTGCCACGCATGAGGGGTGCTACCCCCTTCAGATACCGTGAGCGCACGTGCGCGCGGGCCCCAGGGGTAGTGCGCTGGGGTTCCATGGTGAATGCGCTGGGGTTCCAGCGCACGTGCTACGGG
>Ga0307380_10009515_pt1 | contig 12329 bp, 7 predicted proteins | sample UN3MG_FD_202239 | JGI IMG/M metagenome (GOLD analysis project Ga0307380, IMG submission 202239) | Soil microbial communities from Risofladan, Vaasa, Finland - UN-3 | ecosystem: Environmental > Terrestrial > Soil > Coastal area > Acid sulfate soil | place: Finland: Risofladan, Vaasa | collected... | reverse complement strand
AATTCTTTTTTTTCTTTTTCCTGATAAGGGTAAGACGGCGTTAAAAGTTTTCTGCTTTCTTTTGCACCGTTTATATCGCCTGCAGAGATCTGGGCGTAAGTTATTCCCAAGCGCGTATCAAAATCTTCCTCTTTCTCAAGAATTTGATTATAGATTGGTAATGCTTTCCAAGAGATGCCCTTCCAGCGCAGTGCATTTGCCTTAATAAGCAATGCATCTTTATTATCGGCATATTCTCTTAGGATTTCATCTGACTCCCTGATTGCTTCGTCAAGTCTGCCAGACCAGGATAAAACTCTCGCACGATGAATTCTCGCCTTCAGATTTGATGGATTCTCCTTTCGTATGAGGTCAAGTTCAGTCAGCGACTCTTGCATTTTACCGGCCCAGGAGAGATAGATGGCGATCTGAAGCCTTTCTCCAAGAGAAAGATAATCTCTCCCCATGGATAAAGCTTTCATGTAATAAGGAGCAGCCGCCTTGTAATTATCCTGGGTTGTATATTGATCACCGATATTTTTATATTGAAACGTTAAATTCCTGGAGTCATTCGGTGACTCAAGAGCTTTGTTTTGTGATGTGATATTCTCCCCTGCGAACAGATGACAAACACTACCGGATAGCAGGATTAGTAGTACAATTATTATTCGTATCATAGCCCCTCCTATTGTACCTCATTCATTCTCAAAATCAATATGTATATCACCAAAAGTTGTCTGTTGAGGAAATTCAAAGAATAATCTGTATCCTTCAGGATAAACCGCGGAATGAAAGAGTATCGCCCTGTTATTCTTATCTTCTTTTAACCATGCAGACACAGCATCATGTTCTTCCTTTCCCCAGACCCTGATTCCTATAAGTTTTGCTTTTCTTTTTCTCGCTTCATCTACTATGGTGTTTGCCTTTCCGTACTCACTTACAGGAACTGCTATGATATGCATTGGTTTGTCAATATAGTTTTCGAGTTCTTTAAAATAACGGTACGGAGTATCGTAGTACTGAAGGGGATACCCTCCGGTAGACGTTGATACAATAACTGTTTCGTCAGTATCGATCGTGATGGGTTGGTCTCCGATCACGGCGCCGTTTATCGTTCTCTTTACCGGTGCAGACCCAATAATCAAGCCTTTTGTCTGAGTGCCTATGAGTCCCGCCAAAAACCGGTCCGTTGGCATATATACATGAATACCCTTTGCAGCAAGATAATAAGCTGCTTCTATTTTCCCCTCATAATCGCCGCAACCGACTACGAGGTCGACATCTGAAGAATCCCATGCGAGAGCACTTATGCCATGGGTATCATTTATGAAGACCATGTTTTCATTCGTGATTATATTTGTGGGATAGTTATACACCTTATCTTCTGAGAGAAGAAACCGGTAAATGCCTTTATCATCCGGCGAATACCAGGCGTTCCCGAATTTCCTTGCCCTCGTACCCCACACGGGAGAAACTTTTGCCCCAGATAGTTCTATTATCTCCCTAATTTTTTCTCCTTCATGCCAAGATATAATGTTTTCCTTTTTAATTTCCGAAGGGGCAGCAGTGACATTGGAAGCCATGAGCCAATCTCGAGTGACCCGGTCAACCTGCGTTTTAATTCTGGTATTTTTATTGATTTCGATTGCGGATTTGCCTATTATTATTTTTTTGAATGTGCTTGCATGAATGGGGATTCTTTTTATTTCAATCCGTTCAAGGGTAGATTTATCATCCAGGGTATCGGGGAATTTGCCGGAAAGGATATGCTCTGTATACTGAACGCCGCACTGTGCAAGTTCTTTTTTTCTCGGTTCAGTCAATATGCTCTCGGCAGTGGTAAACAAAAAATTTGCTTCAAGAATATAGAACGGCTCCTTTGTAACAAGTCCGTATGCTAAATTTGCGAGTGCAAATCCATATGGATTATCATCGACATGCTCGCTCAAGCTGTCGAGGTATAACTGGTCGAATTTCTCCTGAGAATCATAATGCTCCTTCACAACTGGTGTAAAATCAAAAGTATTGGGCAGGTTGACGCGAAGTTCAGGATTTTTTGTCGAGCCAAAAAGTTCTTTCAGGCCGAAGTATGCTTTTTTGGGTTTCTGTCTATAATCAGGACTCTCCCACCCTTTCCATTGGTAATATTTCATTCCCCCGAAGCGTTGGGGGATCATATCGGAAATATTTACTGTATTACCCGAAACGATGGCATCTGAATTATTAATAGACTGAGGTTTATACGAAACGGCAAGAATTCTTATGCCCTCAGTAATTTTTTGCTCTTTGCCGGAGAATAAAATCTGAGAACGAGAAGGGTCAGCAAAGTTCAGGAGAGCCCATGGAATTCTGATCTCAATAAAATCATTTTCATCACTGTAATAAAAATCAGCCAACGATTCTTCTTGGGAATTGCCCTGTTTTAAGATGCTTGCGGTATATATCTTTTCAGGGAAAATTGTGCCAGTTCTTGAAAATCTTCTTGGATGGATCGTGAGTATCTCGGAGAAGATGCCGTTATCAGTTCGGGTAAGACTGAAATCTATATTTTCTCTATAACCGCTAAGCCCCGGGAATGGAAGTAGCTTCTGATCGAAGACGATCCTGTTATAGTGATTGTCGATGAGTATTCTGCTTTTTTCACCATGGAGCAGTATGATGTATTCAAAACCGATAGGACTCTTTAGGTTTATCTTGAAAGGTAGACTGTGGTTCCCTTCGTTAGTGCCGAAGGTATCTATGCCGATCAGATATGCATCATGCTGCCAGTCTATCTTTCCGTTTACATCTATTCTTAAATAGAGATACCCCGCATCAGCATCGGCAAAGACCCGTTTGATGGTCCGTGCTCCGTCGTGTCCATCGTTCAATATTTGAAGTGGAGAAGAGGTATCCTTCGAATACAGGAGAGTTGATTGGCTCCATGAGAGGGGATTCCCCTGCAGTTTTTCGGTTGTGGAGGGGGTTATGGCGATCAAGCCATAACTCTCTTCGGGGTCCTGGGCGTTATACCATAATTGATCTCTCTCTTCTGTCCCCTTCACCATCCAGCTTTTCTTGACCCATTCGTCAATCCATGAAAAAACTATTCCCCCGGCACAATGAGATTCTTGAATACTGGAAAACAATTTTTTCAAAATGTCTGCATGCTCATTTTCATTGTGTCCTCCATGGCCAAATCCCTCTGCATGGAACCGGGCTATCCCTCGACTTGTCGGGACCCCAAATTCAGAAATAAGGAGGGGGATTTGTCTGTAGTGGTTTTTCAGTTCTTCAAGGTAATGATAATAGTAGTTAGACCCAGGAACAGGAGATGCCTTGCTGTATTTCTCGTCGTATCTCAAAAAGTCAGGATAATAAGGGTAAACATGATAGGATGCAAATATACCTGCTTTATATTCTCCCGTCGGAAAAATTTTCGTTTCATCGAGGCTGACTGCATCTTCATCAAACGCCTTGGCAAAATCTATTTCACCGAATATCTCCCCGGTCTTTTTCCGAAAAGCCACCTGTTCCTCGAACGTAGCCTCTGTTTGGTGATACAATGGATCGAGGGGCGGCCAATTCATAAATGTTACGGGCCTTTGTGAGGTATAGTGATCAGTTTCATAACTGATAAGATAATCCAGTATTTCAGTCAACCAGACTTCCATCGGATTTGCATTGGAAATCGATAAGTATTTTCCCCTAAAACTGGTATCGAGATTGATTTTGTTGAAAGAGATGACATCAGGGGGCTCCCACTCTCTGCCAAAAATAAACCCCAGAACGTAATCAGACACGTCATATCTGTATACTCCATGTGCATGGCCAAATCGATGCGCTATTTTTGCTTTTCCATGCACTACATCAACGGCATTCCTGATTTCCATTTTGGTTTCATGAAGATATCCCGGGTCTCGAAAATTTGATTTTTCTGGTAACTCAGCCCATATGCCCTGGATTAAGTAGAGTTTTTCATCACTATTTTTACTGTCATTGTATCGCCGGAATGCCTTATAAAACTGAGGTGGCAGAATTGTGTAAACCCTGATGACATTCGCATTCATCTCACCAACAAGCGTAAGCCATTCAAGATATATCTTCTCGTCTTCAGGAAACTCAGAGGGAAATTTTCCCGGCAATGCAAAACTCATATTGACCCCTTTTACGAAGATAGGCTGAAATTGGTGATGAGCCTGTCTTATCCAAAAATAATCACCCCTCGCATGAAATGTAGTGGATCCTTTTTCTGAAGATTCCGGGTTAAGTGAAGGCAGAATCGCTAATTTCTCTTTTGCGATCTGGTTATCCTTGTCCAAGGAGAGGACTTCCCTAAAAATGAGTTCGGATTTTTCGTTGTTATGAAGCTTTTCGTACGTCAATCCTAAGCCGACTAAGCAGTCTATGCTCTTCCTGTCCTTTGACATCCCCTTCGTAAAGTTTTCGACTGCATTGTCGAATTGTGTGAGCCGAAAATACGCGTAACCCAAACCACAATATGAATCATAAAGGGAAGGCTTGGCAGAAAGTGATGACCGGAATTCTCTGATAGCGTTATCAGTGTTTGTTGCATTCAGATAAGACCAACCAAGGAGATTATGGTCTCCTGCATTCTTTTGGGTCTTTTTGGTGAGGATATCTATTGCCTCTGCATAGTTGCCTTCTCTGTATTTCAGTAATGCTTCATCGTACGGAGTGGCAGACGATGATATGCCGGAAACTCCCAGGATAAAAAGGAGCGAGATGGTGAGTGAGAGAGAAACTGTAATCGGGGCCTTACTTTTTCTTATTGTTCTGATTGGTTCCCTTTTCTTCAATGTATTCCCATTGCCTTCTGCCAAAGAGATATTTTATGATAGCCTGGAACCTCCAGAAGGAATTTATCTGCCTGTATCCCAAATTTTCAAATACCCCGTATGTTAAGAGTTTGAACAGGTGGCTCCATTTAGGGTACCTTCTGTATGTTATTTCTTCCAAGAATACACCAATGGTCGAGAGGAACACGCCATAAAATATTGCCAGAATCAGAAACAGGAGGAAATAATCAGTGTTCAACAGGCCAAAATAATATGAAAGCGGCACGACGATATATCCCAATAATTCAACGATCGGGCCCAACATCTCGAAAAAGAGATAATACGGGAAGATGAGCAGTCCGAGTTTGCCATATTTTGGATTCAGGATGAGACGTCTGTGTTCGACGATGCTCTGGATTAAACCCAGATGCCATCTTCTCCTTTGACGTCCAAGCATTTTCAAAGATTCCGGAACTTCTGACCAGCATATAGGGTCTGAGATAAACTTGATTTTATACGGCTTTTTATGTTCCAAGTGAAATCTGTGGAGTTTTACTATCATCTCCATATCTTCAGAGACGTGCTTTACATTATATCCTCCGACGGCAATAACAGATGCCTTATGAAACAAAGAGAATGTGCCTGACAAAATGAGTATGGCATCCATGAAATTCCAACCGACCCTGCCGAACAGAAATGCCCTCAGGTATTCAACGATCTGGAACATGGCAAGACTACTCTTAGGAAGTTCAATTTCCTTCACAACACCTTCCTCAACCTTGACTCCGTTCAGGATTCTGACAACACCACCGCAAGCGACTACAGGAACAGTACTTTCCATAACAGGCGCCATAAGCCTTATCAGTGCATCCTTTTCCAATACAGAATCAGCATCAACCGAGCAGAAATACGGGCTTCTCGATGCATTGATTCCGCAGTTCAGGGCATCAGCCTTTCCCCTTCTTTCCTTATCAATGACCATCAGATGCGGGATATCAGCATTATAATAGAATCCTTTCACTGGAGCAGTCTTGAGTATATTCCTGTACACTACATCGATTTTATTCAGTTTAAAAGTCTTGATCAGGGTTCCCAGGGTGCCATCATCTGAGCCATCGTTGATAATAATTACATCAAAAAAGGGGTAATTCATGGAAAGAGCAGATTCAACGGTTTGAATAATCACATTTTTTTCGTTATATGCCGGGATGATAAGAGTGATCGGAGGTGTTTCGGGAGAATAACTGAAATCCTTGATCGGTGAATATTTAATGCGTTTTATGTGTCGCAGAATAACGAAGAGCGCTATGGTCAGAAGGATTGAATAGACGAGATTTACAACTCCATAATGGGCACCAACAAAGTAATTGAACAGTAATATGAGAGCTATGACTATTTCGTTCATGCTTCAGAACCTTCATTTATCAAGAGACGTATCTCTTGCCCGATGGCTTCATTCTTACTCCTCTTAAGATATTCTCGCAGCGGAGTCGAAAAATGGAGAGAATGCATGACATGCAATATCTCTCTGGATTTTGCATGAATCTCCCTGTTTTCACTTGCAAGATTCTCGATCAGCATGGATGAAAAATTTGTCTTTTCAATCTCTTCACAGATGCTTTCTTTCGCGTAGAGATCTCTGTATTTAAGGATTTTCAGGAAAATGTCAATTGAATCATTTCCAAATTTTGTGAGGGCTGTTGCGGCTGCATCCCGTACCTGCCAGTTTTGATCGAGAAGAAGTCCTCCCATGAAATCAATCGCCTTTCGGTAGTGTAAATTCCCGAGAGCCCTCACAGCCTGCAGTCTGACAAACCAAACTGGATCCTCAAGCAATGGCAGTACAAGATTTTGTTCAAAAGCTATTGACTCCGTATCAACATTCCCCAATACTTTTAATGCCTTGGCTCTGATTTCTGCATCGGAATGTTTGATATGCTCAACTGCAAACAAACAGACAGCACTATCTGCGGAGGTGTTGCTGAGAACTTCCAAGATGGATGACAATATCCTGGGATCTGAATGTTTTCTCCCGTATTCAATAAGTGGAGGAACTGCGGATACTCCGAAGCTTGTGAGTGCAGTGTTCATGGCCTTCTGAGCTATCAGGGACTCAGGCAAGAGCGTCGGCAGATTATCCAGTATTCCTTTCAATGCTTCCTTCGATTTAATTTTACTCAAAGCTCTGACGGTAACTGCTATTGTTTCAGTGTTTTTTGTCTTCAGCATCTCAATGAGTTTGCCCACCGACGGTTCACTGAGCATCTTACCTAATTTATCAATAGCCGATGCTCTGATAATGATGTTTCGACTCCTCAGTTTCTTCTCATAGAAGGCTACATACCCGAGTTTATAAAACAACGTTCTTACCTCATCTCGATACCGGTCTTCATTCATCAGATCCAATAAAACTTCTTCTATTGCCTGAAATTTATTCGATTGTGGAGAAGAGACAAAATCGTTTGTTTTTAAGAGTACGGTCCTGTTTTGTAGAAGTTGAATGAATTGTGCTTTGTAAACTTCACGATATCTGTCTAATTGCCTGTACTTCCAGCCATGCACAAGCCTTCTCAGAGTGGCTGATACAAGAGCCATGAGTATAAGGAAGCATACGAAGCTAATAATGGATATGAGTATTAACCTGACGGTCAATTGCATAGAGTTTTAAGACCTCCGATTACGCAGTGCATCTATTTTGTATCCCTCTATTAACCTTTATCCAATTTAAGCAATTTTCATACCTAACAAGAGGTTTCCCCCACAACATTCATCATGGCTTAAAAGAATAGATGATAAATATTGGTTTTATTGATATTTTACGGGTAAAAAGTCCGTTATAAGATAATCAGGGGTATCTTTCGCTTAGTGAGATAGGAAGACCACATGGCGCGGGTTGATGTTGTGACAAATCGTGGCAAGGAGACTGACTTATTTTTTGCCTATTGTGAGATTTTTTGAAAGAATTTTAAGAACAGTCTTCAGTCGTCTTTGTTCAGAGAGTCAATGATGCGCTCAATCCTTGACTTCGGAACGCCGCTGAAGACCTTCTTGAGTTGATCCTCAGTGAACGTTTCTCTTAAAAATGCGAGAATATCCATTCGTGCTTTCCAGCAGCCAATAATATTCCGGCAGGGCAAGCCGTCATTCATTGCGGTGCAGTATGAAAATTCTATCAACATACCTAACTGGTTGCAGTACATGGTCGTATTCACGGCAACCCCTGTCCCGATATTTTTATTTTAAAGCTTACGATAATAGAGAGGGGACTGAATCTATCCCCTCTCTATGAGAATCTATGGCTTAGGGTATTTCTCCAAAGCTTTGAGGGATTTCTGTATTTCGTCGTCAGACAGGACAGAATCTTCGAGTTTGCCGGATAAGTATGCATCATAGGCTGCAAGATCTATAATACCGTGTCCGCTCCAGTTCATAAGTATTACTTTTTCCTTGCCTTCCTCTTTTGCCTTTTTCGCCTCTTCAATAACACAGGCTATTGCATGATTTGTCTCCGGTGCAGGGATAAATCCCTCTGTTCTTGCAAAAGTTACCCCTGCTGCAAACGTTTCAAGTTGACCATATGCCCTTGCTTCTATGAGATTATCCATGAGAAGTCTGCTGACTATTGGAGCCATCCCGTGATATCTCAGACCTCCGGCATGTATTGGAGCAGGAATGAAATTATGACCAAGGGAATGCATTGCAAAAAGAGGGGTTGTTTCAGCGGTATCTCCAAAATCATATACATAAGGTCCTTTTGTCATAGTCGGGCATGAAGCAGGCTCACAGGCTATCACCTGCAATTTTTTTCCATGAATCTTATCCCTTACAAAGGGCAAGGCAAGACCCGAAAAGTTGCTTCCGCCACCGGCGCAACCAATTACTATATCCGGATACTCTCCGATCATTGCAAGCTGTTTGTGTGCTTCAAGGCCAAGGATTGTCTGGTGTAACAGTACATGATTCGCAACACTGCCGATAGAATATTTGGAGTCTTTTGACGTCGCGCCATCCTCGACTGCCTCACTGATTGCTATACCCAAACTACCAAAATGTTCCTTATTCTGTTCATAGAACTTTCTCCCGGCATTAGTATCCGGACTTGGACTCGGAACACATTTTGCTCCCCATGTTTCCATAAGTGTCCTTCGATATGGTTTCTGGTTGTAGCTTATCCTGACCATATATACTTTACATTCAAGGCCGAATTGATTGCATGCAAAAGCAAGCGCACTGCCCCACTGGCCGGCTCCTGTTTCTGTCGCAAGCCTTTTTACACCAAAAACCTTGTTAAAATAAGCCTGAGCGATTGCGGTATTTGGTTTGTGACTTCCCGGCGGACTCACCCCTTCATTCTTGAAATATATGTGAGCAGGTGTTCCGAGGAATTTTTCCAGGAAAGATGCTCTGTAGAGAGGAGTCGGCCTCCAGATAAGATATTTTTCGAGAACCTCATCCGGTATGGTGATCCATCTTTCTGTACTTACCTCTTGCTCAATGATGTTCATGGGGAATATAGCTTCAAGCATATCCGGCGTTATAGGTTTGCCGGTTCCCGGATTGAGAGGCGGCGGAACTGGATTCGGCATATCAGCCTGGATATTGTACCACTGCTTAGGTATTTCTTTTTCGTTTAGTAGAATCTGTCTGTTCACGGTTACCCCCTTTAATTATTCATGATTTCATAACAGGGGATATTTTACTTGTAAAAGCAATTTTTTTAAAGTGCCTTGGCGCCGGCTCCAAAAGCAACGCTTGACAATAGGTCATTTATAAAATTAAAGTATCGCAATGCGCAAACCTTTTATCGCTGCGAATTGGAAGATGCATAAAACAATTCCTGAAACGCAGGAATTTCTATCGGCATTTATTCCTCTTGTCAAGGATGTGAAAGATGTTACCATTGCGATTGCCCCGCCTTTTACTTCCCTGGCAATGGTTGCAGAACGGTTGAAAAATACCAACATATTGCTCGTTGCGCAGAATATGTTTTACGAAGAAAAAGGCGCCTATACCGGGGAAATATCACCATTAATGCTTGTCGATATCGGATGCAAATATGTGATTGCTGGTCATTCTGAACGAAGACAGTTTTTTTATGAGACGGATGATATCATTAATAAAAAAATCAAGGCTGCACAAAAAAGTGGTCTCGGGGTTATTTTCTGTATCGGTGAATCTTTGGCAGAGAGAGATACCGGAAAGACCCTCGCTATATTGCAGAGGGAACTTGAGGGGGGACTTGACGGCATTAATCCGGAAGATATAGTCATTGCCTATGAGCCGGTCTGGGCTATTGGGACAGGAAAGACAGCTACTCCTGCGCAGGCGCAGGAGGCACATGCACATATCAGAGAAAAACTGAGAAGTTTATATGGAAATAAAGCTGATGAGTTGTGTATACTATATGGCGGCAGTGTAACACCGGAGAATGTGGATTCTCTTATGGAGTGTATTGATTTAGATGGTGCTCTTGTCGGCGGTGCAAGCCTCAAGGCTGACAGCTTTTCCAGAATCGTGAAATTCAGGAAGGAATTATGACCATATTTTTGACGGTTATTCATATTGTCGTTTGCCTGTTTCTTATTGCTGTTGTTTTGCTTCAGAGCGGCAAAGGTGCTGAAATGGGTGCTGCTTTCGGGGGGTCAAGCCAGACCCTTTTCGGGAGCCGCGGTGCTGCTTCTTTTCTCGGTAAGATGACAACGGTTGCCGCAGTTGTTTTTATGGTCACATCCTTGACGCTTGCTGTTGTAACAACGAGGGGAGGTTCTGTTATCCAAAAAACCCCTGCATCACAGCAGCAACAATCGGTGCCACCGGCAAGCGGGCCTATCCAAACACCTCAGCAACAGGTTCCTCAAACACAACCCCAGGAAGCCCCTCAAGCACCGCAGCAGAATCCATCCAAATAATTCCGGCTCCAGTTGTGCTTCCCTGAAACCGATGTGGTCCCTGACGAATGAAGAGGAAATTATGGATATGTCAATTGAAGTCTCTGAATTGCGGTTGATTTCCCGGTCTCCTCATCAGTTTCGATGACAACAGCGGAAAATATCCCTTCTCCCTTGGCTGTTTCGAATCGCATAGGCATGTTTGTGAGAAATCTCTGGATGATTTGTTCCTTTTCTATGCCAATCACCGAGTCTGACGGTCCTGTCATGCCAACATCGGTGATATACGCTGTTCCGCCGGGCAATATCTTTTCATCAGCAGTCTGAACATGCGTATGGGTCCCTATGACAGCGCTAACCTTGCCATCCATGTAATGGCCAAAGGCAATTTTTTCAGAGGTTGCCTCTGCATGAAAATCGATAATGATTATCTTGGTTTGGGCGCTCAGCCGTTCAATCATCTCTTTGCCCACCCTGAAAGGGCAATCAATGTTCGACATGAATACCCGTCCGGACAGATTTACTACCGCTACCTTTATACTGTGGCGAATCGTGTAGAACAGACTTCCAAACCCTGGAACTCCGGGAGGATAGTTCAACGGTCTGAGTACCCTGTCTTCTTTTGAGATTTGAGGGATAAATTCTTTCTTGTCCCAAACGTGGTTGCCCGTGGTGATGACATGGACTCCGTAGCCGAAAAGCTCGGAGGCAATCTTGTCTGTTATGCCAAAACCACCTGCTGCATTCTCCCCATTTGCAATGACAAGATCAATCTTAAATTTGCTTGAAACAGAGGGGAGGGAGGTTTTTGTCGCGTTTCTCCCGATTTTTCCGACAATATCACCGATAAACAGGGTTTTCATACAGCGCGAGCTGAACTATTTGGCATATTCAACATATCTCGACTCCCTTATGACGGTAACCTTTATCTGTCCGGGGTATGTCATCTCCGCTTCAATCTTTCTTGCAATCTCCCTTGATATCATTGAAGAGGTTTCATCATTCACATCTTCGGGTTTTACGATAATCCGTATTTCCCTCCCCGCCTGAATTGCATAGCATTTCTCGACGCCCCTATAGGAAAGAGCCATCTGTTCGAGTTTCTCGAGACGTTTCAAATAATTTTCTATGCTTTCTTTTCTGACTCCCGGACGTGCTGCTGACAGGGCATCAGATGCGGCTACGAGAGCTGCTTCAACGGTCATAGGGTCACCTTCTCCGTGATGAACGAGGATGGCATTTATGACTTTTTGACTCTCCCCGTATTTTTTTGCAATGTTCGCTCCAATTTCCTGGTGAGAGCCCTCTATTTCATGGTCAACTGCCTTCCCAATGTCGTGCAGGATACCAGCCCTTTTTGCAAGCTTGGGATCAATCCGCAATTCGCCGGCCATCATTCCTGCAAGGTACGCGACCTCCCGTGAGTGCTGGAGGACGTTCTGGCCATATGATGTCCTGTATTTCAGTCTTCCGATGAGCCGGATGAGTTCCGGATGGATGCCGGGGAGGCCAAAATCAAACACAGCCTTTTCCCCTTCCTCCCTGATATGAGCTTCAATCTCTTTTTTAACCTTTTCAACGATCTCTTCTATCCTTGTTGGGTGAATTCTCCCGTCTGTTATCAGACGTTCAAGAGATAATCGGGCGATTTCGCGCCGGACAGGGTCGAATGCAGAGAGCGTTA
>Ga0307380_10009514_pt1 | contig 12329 bp, 12 predicted proteins | sample UN3MG_FD_202239 | JGI IMG/M metagenome (GOLD analysis project Ga0307380, IMG submission 202239) | Soil microbial communities from Risofladan, Vaasa, Finland - UN-3 | ecosystem: Environmental > Terrestrial > Soil > Coastal area > Acid sulfate soil | place: Finland: Risofladan, Vaasa | collected... | reverse complement strand
CGCGCTCAAGCACCTGCGCAAAGACGGCTTCATCCGCACGCGGCGGGGCTCGGGCAGCTACGTCACCGCGAATCCGCCCCACCTGTGCAACTACGCGATGCTCGTGCCTTACACCGGCAGCGCAAAAAGGTTTTTTACTGCTCTGGAAGCGGAAGCTCACGAGTTCTTCTCATTCCTTGAGAATTCGCCCGTGAAGCGGCGGATGTCCGTCTGTCACCAGGTGGCGTGCCGACCTGAAGACAGAGTCGCTGCCCATCCATCGCTTATGGAAGCAGCCGAGAAGCACCAGTTTGCCGGCATCATATTGACCACGCCGCCGTTCGATCTGGCAGGCACACCGCTGCTGGAGACGCCGGACCTGCCGCGCGTCACCTTTCATCCCCGCCCGTTTACCGGCATTCCGGCGATCAATCTCCAGGGTTTTCTCGACAAGGCTCTGGATCACCTCCTCAAACGGGGTCGGCGGCGGATTGCCGTGATCATTCTCGCATACGAAAATCCTGACAGATACCTGCAGGCACTCCGGGAACGAGGATGTCAGACGCCCCCGCACTGGATACATGGAATCGGTCTGCAGACGCACTGGGCGGAGAACTGCGTTCGGCTGCTGCTGGCCGGCAAGGATCGCCCCGACGGCCTCATCATCGCCGACGACAATCTCGTTCCCGATGCCACCCGCGGTATTGCAGCCTCGGGGGTGAGCGTGCCGGATGAACTCGAGGTGGTGGCGCATACGAATTTTCCGCATCCTACGGATGCAGCCGTGCCGGCCACGCGAATCGGTTACAGCATCACGCGGCTGCTCCAACTGTGCATCGACCTCCTTGACCGGCAGCGTGCCGGCGAGGAGACACCGTCCGTTACCGAGTTTCATGCGTGCCGTGCTGATGAGGCAGAAAGCAGGGCAGAATGAACAGCTCCATTCATCTCGTTCCAAGGGCACCTTTTCAAAAAAGGAGAAAAAGAGGTAGCAGGCAGAGAAGTCATTCGATTGGGTGATCATCGCTTGGGATGATCGCGCAGAAACGGCGCCTCAGGCGCCACGTCAAAGGCTTTTTTTGGGGGAAAGAAAACATGAGAAATTTCGCAGGAATTGCAGTTGTGGCAGGCAATGGTAAAGCCGGAGCGTCGCCGGGGATCAAGAGGCTTCTGACACACGCTCTGATAGGCGCAAGGAGAAAAAGCATGAACTGTTTGTCAAGAGTCGCAATGCTGTTTGTGGTAGCGGCCGCCGTTCTGGCATGCACTGCAGCCTCTGCAGATATCTACGTTTCGGGCGGAGGACTCGACGACCCCGGTCGCGGCACGGTCGACGCTCCCTACCGCACCATCACCTACGCCCTGGAGAACCTCGGCGCAGAGACGGTCATCCGCGTGGGGGCCGGTCTCTACAGCGACGCGGTCTGGGAAGAATTCCCGCTTAGCGTACCTGACGGCGTGTCGATCATCGGCACGATGGGCGCCGACCGCGACTCATCCGACTCGGCAGTCGTTGACGCAGGTGCGCGGGGCACGGTCTTTGTGCTCGCAACCACGCCGGAAGGCACGACTGCCACCGTCCAGAACCTGGTTGTTACCAACTTCCAGGGCCCGGCTTCGCGGTACTTCCCCTTCCAGTGTGGATTCTGCGTCACATCATCGCCGTATAGTGCAATAGGTTGTCCTGTTTGGGCGACCCAGCCAGTGAGGCCCTCACCAAAGCGATACACCACCTCGTGCAACGCCGGGGCATCGGCGATGCCTGTGGTCGCCACCAAGAACAGGCTGTCTTCGGCTCTGTCCGCCAAGAAGATTGATGTCGAGTCAACGCCGAGGACGCGTGAAAGGGTGGGCAGGACCGCAGACAGGAAAGCATTCAGATTCGGCGCATCTCGCGCCGATTCGGATATCGACTGAATGTACTCCTCTTGCGTGATGCATCGACATTCTGCGTGTTGCCTCCGATCAAATCGTGCGTGCTAGCATGTAGTGTCCCAACGTCAGCGTTGTGGCGCGGGCTTCCCGTCGCCACCAACGCCTTGTTCGGGAGTCTGTATTGTGGTGTTGCCGCTCGTCTCGCTTGCATCACCCGGTCGCTTCTCTAAAAGCAGAACCCAGTCGTCTGCGGAGGGCTTTTCCGGCACATCCCATGTGCCGGTCGCCGCGCGAACAACCTCCGATATCCCTATATACTTACCTTCTCGGGGGTCAAACCATCTCGCGACATACGTGCCTGCGGAATCAAGCTGTTTTAGCGTTCCTTTGGATGTCGCTCCGTAGCAATAGGCCACAAAGAGATAATTGCCGATCGTGGCCAGCACACTACGCTCTCCGTCATGCCATTCGGCCCAAGCCGGATCGTTGAAGCGAGGCACCGGCGCAGTCCAGTCAAAACTCGTGAAGAACTGCCTGAGCACCGTCATTTGCACCGCTCCGGGAAGATTCATGCCTTCGTGCCACGAACCGATGGCGTGGTTGTACTCCTTCCATCTGGGATCTTTTGCATCCCACTTGAGCGCCCATATGCCAGCAGCGCCATACGTGTAGCCGGGGCTACCGCAAAGCAAGGCTTTCCAAGCGGATTGCCGCGCTTCGTCGGTCGTGTTGACACCACCGCAGTCCACCCGTTCATACATCGCCTCGGTCTCCACCATCGGCCGGGTCGGAACAAAGTCGTAATAACCCTTGTAACGAGCCTGCGGCGTCAGTCCGCTGTTCCGGTGTCCGCCCTGAAGCGCAAACCAGTCATGCCAAGGCTCCTGACCGAGCGGGCGGGTCTCCACATCGAGCACCCATTGGTGCGCCGAGTGCGGATGGCCATATCCATCTGCCCCGGCGATCTCCCCGGCCACAGCCCGCCAAACATCCATCCGGTTGTTCTTGCCATCGTTCTCGGGCGCATTCATTTCCTGGCAGGTAATCCAGACCACGGGATGCGCGCCATAGCGCGCCACGAGGTAGCGGACAAAGCGGCACAGGTCGGCTTCGGAAATTCGCGTCGAGTTGTTGAAGTGTCCGCAGCCCAATGCAATCACCATCCCCGCTTCCGCCAGGCGATCCATCTGCACGTCGAACACCGTGCGAAAGCGCTCGGGATCGATGCGGCTGAACGGCTCGGACCACCAATGGGCGCTGGTGGCACTCGGATAGGTCTGGTAGACATTGAAGCCGCGGGCAGCCCGGTCCGCCAGAAGATGCTGGAACTGGCCGCCATGGGGACACTCACCCCCGAAATGCTCAGGGTGGTTGCAGGTATCCACCCGCTCCGTGTCCGGCATCTGCCAATGCGTGTCACCCAGCCAGAAGAGCGGTGTGCCGTCGGCGTGACAGAAATAGCGGCGGTTCTCGCTGATGCGCAGGAATCCATGGCGATAGATCGGGTTGTCGCCTTTATAGCCGATGCACACCAATTCACCTGCTTGCCCGTGGAGACCTGCATCATCCGTATTGGAGGACGTCGTCTTCCATGTCCATCTTCCGTTTCTGGTTGGCGCAGAACGTATTCTCCAAGTATTGCCCCCGTCCCAAAATGCCTCGCGACAGATGGATTGGCCTTCCGGCCCGGTGAAAACAGCCGAAACCTTCACATCAGCGTATGGGTTTGCATAGCGCACATTGCTGCTCAGGGTGATTTCCGATACATGCCAACACTTGATTTCCGAGGCCTGAACACACATAGAAGCCCCTCCCACCAGCACACAGGAAGATAGTGCCAGGAATATGTTTCGTCTCATTAGGTTACTCCCGAACGTCGCCGTTCTCGCGCGGCTGCCGACGCCTCGCACCGACTGGACATACCCCAGCCTGCGCAGGTGGTGCATGGCGCTCTGCACCGTCCGAGTGCTTGCCTTGTGCAGTTGGGCAAGCTCGAGCAAAGACGGAACCTCGGATCCCGGGAGAAGCTCTCCGTCAACTATTCGTTTCTGCAAAGCAACCACGATCTCGCTCTGCTTGGGTGAATGCCTCGCAACGTACTCCACAATGCCCGCCATGCATGGCCTCCGAAGTAGCATCTGATAAATTAGATTCCGACACCCGACAAGTGTAGCTCATGAGAGCCAGCCTGTCAAGTACCATTTCTTACTATTGCTCACGGAAGTTTACCATTTGTGCACTTGACAGTGAAAGCCCCACGCTGTATGATGTGATGGGTAACGCGCGGTAAATTTGCTTACCTGACGCGATTCGGGCAGTTGGGCAAGACCAAAGAGGAGACCGCAGATGAGGAATGCACTATTGGTGTTGTTAGCGAACTGGGGCGAGATCGTGTTTCAGCCGTGACTGGGGAAGAACACGCAATGTCGGCGAAAAGGGCGACCCAGCGGCTGGTGGCGACGGGGAGCCCGCGCCACCAGCCGTGGCCCTCGGAACAATCTGTAGAGGAGAGAACGTCATGAGGCGGGGGGGGATCATGCCCATCGAAGCAACTGCTTGTGTCGGCGCGGTGCTGTGTGAAATGTGAAAACAGTGGAACGGACCAGCAGTATGACAACAACGCAAGCAGGCGGTCACTGGCCCTCCGAACTCACCATCACCAAAGACCCAGTCAGCGGCGCCACCGTGCGGCAGTTGACCCACTACCGCGCGCACAGCAACCATTCGTATTTCACCTACCCGTGCTGGTACGATAACGGGCGAAAGCTTGTGATCGCCTCCGACCGCGACAACCGTGTGAACCTGTTCGGCGTCGATCTTGAAAGCGGTGCCATGACCCAGCTTACCGACTGGGATCCGGCCAAGCTTGCCAATCGGCATTGCCTGAGCAAGAATCCGACACGGGAGGAGATCGCTTTTTGTTACGATGGCGCCGTTCAGGTGCTGGGCCTGACGACGCTCAAGACCCGCCACCTGATGGACTGTCCCAAGGGCTACACGGGCAACCTGGCCGACTTCACCGCCGACGGCAAATACGTAGTCACGGGTTTCTGCCAGGATCTGTCCGACCGCTTCCAGGTGGACCTCCTGAACGGCTACATCGGCTTCAACGAGATATGGGCGGCGAAGCCGCACTCCACGATCTGGAAGATTCCGCTGGCCGGTGGCGAACCGCACCTCATCCACGAGGACCACTCCTGGCTCGGGCATTTCAACGCCTCGCCGAAGCTGCCGTGTATCATGACCTTTTGCCACGAGGGCCCTTGGAACAAGGTGGACAACCGCATCTGGGGGCTGGACATCGAGACAGGCCGCGCCTGGAAGATCCGCCCGACCGTGCCGGGCGAGTGCGTCGGCCACGAATACTGGATGAGCGACGGCGCCTGGACGACGCTGGCGGAGGGCGAGAGCGTGGCGCATAAGCGCCTGCACAAGGTGGCCCCTGCCCAGGCAGAGGCCATCCGGTTCCGCTGCACCAAGAGCTTCGCTGAGCCGGTGCGGCTGAGACGATTCGCGGTTTATGAATAGGGAACGGAATGGGTGAAAACGACACGGATTGTGAGAGGAAATGCTCCAAGGAGAGAAAGGACTACACGATGAGTTCAGAAACAATGACTGGAAAGAACCAACCGGCACCGACGGCACAGCCCAGCTCATCCAGTGAGCGGCTGGCCATCCCGCACCAATGTGGCGAAAAACTCGGCCTGCCGGCTTGCGAGCCACGCTGTTATCGCGGGAACTACTGGGAGGGCGGCACGCCCCGTCCGCCCGCAAACCGCTGGACCCCGCAGACCCGGCCTGCCTACGAAGCCAAAGTAGACTGGTTTCACAAGGCCCGGTACGGGTTGATGTTCCACTTCACCGCGGGCGTAGGGGGTTCGGACTGGGACTCCGCCAAATGGAACGCCTGGATCAGCGCGATCGACGTGGAGAAGGTGGCAGACCAGGCGGCGGAAGTTGGGGCGGGCTATGTCATGATCTGCATCACGCAGGTCGGCCGGTACTACTGTGCGCCCAACCCGGTTCTCGAGGAATACTGGGGACTGAAGCCCGGCCAGTATAATTCCGAGCGCGACCTGCCGATGGATCTGTCGAGGGCTCTGGCCAGGCGCGGCATCCGCCTGATGCTGTATACGCACGCCCGGGAGTTCTACGGTCTGCCGCTTCCGTCCGGCATGGACCGGGTAACCGCCTATCGCCGTTGGCTGGACGTCATGCGTTGGGACAGCGACCACTACGGGAAAGCCTGCTCGGGATGGTGGGTGGATTGTCTGTTCAAATTCATCCCCAACTACGCCGAGGATTTCATTGCCGCGCTCCGGCATGGCAACCCCGACACGATTATCGCCGACGGCCGCCACGAGTGGGCAGACTATTTGCATGGCCATTGCTATAGCGATTGGAATGAGCAGCAGAAGGTCCTCCCTTACTTCGGCCGGTGGGAGCCCGAGTACAGGATCCAGTGGCATCAGTTCCAATACCTCGGTCCTACGTGGGCCCAACCGGGGGTGGCGCACACGACACCCGACATGGTGCGGTACATGAAGAAGATCGCCGAAGGCGGCGGCGTGATGACCTTCGACCTCGGAGCGCACGACGGGCACGGGCGAGGCCCGCTGCTGGAGATTGCCGGCGATCAGATGGCACAACTCTGTGCGATTCGCGATGGGCTCAAGAACGTGCCGGTCACCGATGGCGCCAGGGTGCGCCAGAAGACGCTGCAACTCTCGTTGATGACGGTCAAAGACGAGTTCATCGAACTGCACGCGGCCTGGCCCCGGCACTGGACCGACACTTTTACGCTGCAAGCGCCGCAGGACATCACGATTGCGGGTCGGGTCGAGGAAGGTGTGCTGATCGAACTGGTGGTCTCACCCGCCGATCGCCGTCAGGACATCAAACTGCCGGGGCAGAACGGGCTCTATGACGCGCGCTCGGAAACCCGGCCCTTCGCCAATTTCAATCAATGACCCAATTCCCGGCAATCGCAACTGACCGCGGCCGGGTGGAAGGTGTCGCGGCTGATGCCGCCTCAAACTGCACCTGTTTTACGACAAATCGGTGATGGAACTGTTCATCAACGACGGCTTGCAGACCGTCACCCGCGTCGTCATTCCGCCATCGCCTGCCCTGCATCTCGAAGCGGCGGCAAGCGGGATGGCGGCCACGCTGCGTGCGCTAACAGTATGGCCGTAGAAGGATAGCACACATGAAAACATTCGACATTCAGATCCGTGACCCGTATATTCTCCCGCTGCCGGACGAGCGGCGCTACCTGCTCTTCGGTTCCACCGACAAGAACGCCTGGTCCGGGCCGGGCACCGGCTTCGACTGCTACGAAAGCCCCGATCTGGAGAACTGGGCGGGGCCAATCCCCGCCTTCCGGCCGCCGGCCGACTTCTGGTCGAACACGCAATTCTGGGCGCCCGAATGCCATCCATGGCAGGGGCGCTACTTCCTTTTTGCCAGCTTCGCCAAAGACGGGCGGCAGCGCGGCACACAGATCCTCGTGGCCGACAAGCCCGAGGGGCCGTATCGACTGCACAGCGACGGGCCGGTCACCCCGCGCGACTGGGAATGCCTCGACGGCACACTGTTTGTCGACGACCGCGGCAAGCCCTGGATGGTCTTTTGCCACGAATGGGTGCAGGTCGAGGACGGCGAGATGTGCGTCCTGCCGCTGAGCGATGACCTGCGCGCCGCGGCGGGCGCGCCGACGCTGCTCTTTCGCGCCTCGGAGGCGGCCTGGGGCAAGCCGTTCGAAGCGTATGGCCGCCGAAACAACCGCGTCACCGACGGGCCGTTCCTGCACCGGTTGGCCGGTGGCAAGTTGCTCATGCTCTGGTCAACGGGCAGCTACGAGGGCTACGCCATGGGGTATGCGGTCAGCGATAGCGGCAACCTCCTCGGCCCGTGGCGGCAGTCGGACGCGCCGATCTATGGGCGGGACGGCGGTCATGGCATGCTGTTCCGAGATTTCGCAGGCCGGTTGTGGATGACCCTGCACCATCCCAACAATACCCCGAACGAGCGCCCCGTGTGGATGGAAGTCGCGGAAGACAGCGGCGGGTTGGCTCTGAAGCGAGAGGACTGAACCATGAATGAAGCATTTTCATTTGACTACGGTGGCCGTCCCTTTCCCGAGGGCTTAGAGCGGTCACCCCAAGGCGCGGAGGTCTGGGCTCACCCCTCCGGTCTCGCGGTGACGGTAGAATCCACATCCGATCCCGACACGGGCGCGCAGGAATGGACGCTCTGGTTCGAGAACCGGGGGGCGGCGGACAGCGCACCGCTGACGAACGTGTATCCGCTGGACGCCCGCGCGGCGTTCCCGGACGGATGCACGGTGACCACGGCGAAAGGGACCACCGTGAAGATCGACGACTTCGCGTTGGTCAACGACCCGTTGCTCCCGGGCGAGTCGAAGGAATATGCAGCCTGCGGCAGTCGCGCCTATATCCCGTTCTTCAACGTGGGCGGCGAGCACGTTCAGTTTCGAGCTGAAATTTGACAAAGCCGGCAAGGCCCTCATCGGTGAACTGGAGGGCTACCCCTTCGACTGGCACCGCCGGATGCTGGATGAGTACCAGACGGTCAAACCGTACCTCTGGGGCGACTTCTACCCGCTGACGGAATGCAACACCGCGACCGACCGTATGCTGGCCTACCAGCTCGACCGGCCCGACCTCGCCCGCGGCGTGATCTTTGCGTTCCGCAGGCAGGACTGCGAAATGGATTGCTTCAGCGTGACGCCAGAGCTTGAGAAGGGCGTGCGATACGTATTCGAGGAGATCGAGGGCGGCGCTCCCGCGTACGTGACGGGTGGCGAGGCGTTCGAGATCGCCATCGCCGAAAAGCGCGGCAGCCGGCTGATCCTTTACCGCAAAGACTTGTGGGCTTCCACGGCACTCGCGTCGAGTTCTTGGCGTCAAGAAGTCACGAAGGAGAACAAATGCAGACCATGACAGACACGAAGAAGGCCGGCCGGGTGGTGGACGGACGCCCCACCTTCTGTATGGCGCGGATGGCGTCAACAACGGCTGGAACCAGTACTGCGAGCTCGAGCTGGAGTGATCGGAGGGCATTGCCGTGAGAGTGCGACGTTTCTTCTCGGGCGACAGCTACTGGAACACGCCGCTCGGGCCGCAGGTGGAAGCCGATCCCGACAGCGGTCACCTGTTGGCGCTCATGGCCGTGAAAGGCACGCCCGTGTTCTGGCTGAACCTCGATTACTGGACGATTCCCGTGTATGAGGCGGACGCCGACACGCCACGTTGCGAAGTGCGGAAGTTCCTCTCGGCCAAACTCCGCGGCGCGCTCGGGTGGCACGGGTCAACCGACCCGGACTCACCCCGCCACAACCGCGGCCATACCCGCGACTTCAACCCCGTGCCGATTCCGGCGCACGCCGTGCCGTCGCGCGAAGAGGATGCGCACATGGCCATCGTGGACTGGCAGACGTTAACCGCCTGGGACATGCTCGCCGCCGCACGCACGCCGGACGGTGGCTGGACGGCAGAAACGGGCATCCGCTACCGGCTCGACGGCCCCGGCGTGTTCGGCCTTCACCAGTTCCCGATCCGCGATGGCGAGAGCATCCACTACTTCGGCCCGGGCCGCGCATCCGGGGTGCCGATCATCGCGGGCCTGATCATGCACGAGGAGATCCGCGCCGGCCGTATCGATCATCGTCTGGCCTTCAGCAGTCCGTGCAGTGCCCTGAAGCGCTTCATCTACCCGCCGGCGGTCTGGACGGACGGGCCGTGGTTCGGCGGCATCCCGGAGGGCGCCGTGGTGCAACTCGATCCGGCGCTGGACCTCGACCGCTTTGGCTTGTCCGCCGGCGCACGTGTCGTGGCGCGCGCACTCCAAGAATACGGGGCGGTGAACACCGACACCGGCGGCAGCAACGCGCTCTACGGCGAGGGGCTTTGGGCGCAACCCGGCCGAACGTGGGACGATCTGCTTGCGGCCGATGGGCTGATGGCGATCCCCTTGACGCACTATCGCGTCCTGCGGCTCGACGGCGTCATCGACAGCGGCATGTCTCACGGCCGCTGAAGCGCGGTGACGAGCGCGGCTTGGCCTCAGCCAGGCAGTATCAGCCACGGATTGCACCGAGGAAACGGATGACACGGGCCGATATGGACAGCAATCTCAACCAAAGGAGTGACCATGCAAACTGAAGAAACGCATCTGCCAGCCTGGATGGATGCCTGGAACCATGTGCGGGATCTGGCCCAGGCCCGCGGGATGTATTTCGGGGCCGGGGCGAGGGCCGGTCAGTTGCAGCAGGACCACAATTACCGGCTGACCCGGCGTTCACGAAGCGAAATATGGAGACAGATTCCATGATCCAGACCAATCCCCGCGGCGACGGTTTCATTGACACGGCCACCGGCCGCCGTTTTGTGCCGGTCGGAACGAACTACGCCGACATGCTCGACATGAAGCGGATGTTCACCGACGACCGGCACCACGAGACTTGGTGGCACGACATGGTTCGCGACTACCCGGGACGCGGGCCGCTGGATTTCCGCTACACGTTCGAGCGCAAACCGATGAACGACTGGCCGAACGACATCCGGTCGCTCGACATCATCAGCCAACACCAGGATGCCTGGGCACAGTAGGCGCAGCCGCGAAACCTAGCCTGATCTATTCATCAACCCAGGCGGAACCGGAGCAGGATGCTCCGGCCGCATTCGAAAGGAACAGCAACCATGAATCAGGCATTCAACGGGAAGCGGCTAAGCACAGGAAGATAGAAAAAGATAAATACGATGGTGAAACCAGCGACACAGGCAAACGCGGCAAGCGGCTTTCAGTTTGAAGGCCGTATGTCGAAAGAAATTTTGCGTAGCTTTGCTTCCCGTGCGATCACACATCAAGGATTTTGTGTTGTCGGCACAAAGCCGGATCCGATTTTTGAAGAGGATCTTCGGATGGTCCGTAATATGGGTGCAAAATATATCGGCCGGGCGTCGTTTTATTCTTGGAGCGGCAATATGACCGCCGAGCAGATCGATACCCATTATCAGATCGCAAAGGAGAGGGCGACTGCCGTTCATGCGGTTGATCCGGAAATCATTCTTCAAGCCGGTATTTTCGAGATCGCATACGAGCAGACGGTCAACAACACCGTAGTTCCCGGGCATGTGTTCGAAATCTTTGGGTTACCGGCAGAAAAGCGAACGTTTCGCTATCAGGACATGGTGTTTCCAGCCGGTACAAGAGATGTTCTATATGGCATGGACACCGGAATCGGGTGCTGGTGGGGAAATCTTTCCTCCGGCGTACCGGACATCGCACAGCCTGAGACGAAAATGTACTTCTACCACTGCATTACCCGATATATCGATGCCGGGTACGAAGCCTTCCATATGGGACAGGCGGAGAAGATGATGCTTTACCGGGGGAATGCTTACGCACACCACTGGGATGCGGTGCTTACGCCGGCGAGAGCGTATGCAAAAACACATGCCCGTCGCGGAATCGCATTGTTCGACAACCACGACGCACTCGATTCGACCGGAATTATGATCGGTGACCGGATCCTGTTCGATATTCAAGGCGCGGGGATGTGTCCGGATGAAACCGTCTATGAGGATGGTGTGCAAAGATGCAGAATTGCCCACTACGATGATTGCAGGGTGTCCTGGATTGGTCGAAGCGGCGGAGGCAGACATCCGCTTGGATTTAACATTGAGGAGAATTTCACCATTATCGAGTTTGACAACTACGGCCTCAGCAGCCATCCGGGCGTTGCCACGCCACGGGCTTTCTGGAATTGGGGTTATGATGACGTTACCTGGTTTGCTCTCCAGCCGCAATGGTATCGCAATCAGTTCTTGCTGGAGTGTGATGCCTATTTAAGCAACACCGGGAAGATTCTGGATTCCGAGGGGAAACAGCAATATTTCCTCCAGCCGGTTTGCCGCAGATGTGTTTGCGTATATCCGACGATGATCTTTAAGCCTTCCGAGAACTGCGATATGGACGCGGTCTTGCGCTATCTGAAGATAGAAAACACAGAGGTCGCGGATAACGGTGACGGCAGCTACACGTTGACAGTAAAGGGTGATTACCGCTCCAATACGCAAAGCGATATTTGCCCGAACGGCGGCAATCAAGAGGACGCCATCCGGAAGATATTCTTGGGACGATAGTGGCGCGCAGAGAGTATAAGTGACTGGCGATAGTGCAAGTGCATGAATACACGAAAAGCTGACGGGGATTCTGCTGGGCGCATGAAGTAACGGGCATTTAGCGGGAATAATTGACATGACCACATCGCGTTTTTTCAGCCCCGATAGTTTCTGGAACACCCCGATTCGACCGGACACGCCGACCGACCCGGGCAGCGACCGCATGATCGGCCTGCCCGAGGACAAGGTCGGCAAGGATCGGGGGTTCTGGATCAACTGCGAATATTGGAGCGTGCCGGTTTACGAGGTGGACGGCAACACACCGCG
>Ga0307380_10009511_pt1 | contig 12329 bp, 12 predicted proteins | sample UN3MG_FD_202239 | JGI IMG/M metagenome (GOLD analysis project Ga0307380, IMG submission 202239) | Soil microbial communities from Risofladan, Vaasa, Finland - UN-3 | ecosystem: Environmental > Terrestrial > Soil > Coastal area > Acid sulfate soil | place: Finland: Risofladan, Vaasa | collected... | reverse complement strand
CAGCCAACCTGTGCACTAGCCAAACTGACCAACTTCCCTATTTTTAATACAAGAATTAAAAAATTAAATAATACTTTCTAATTATTATTTTCAAAATCAATATCAATTTTACAACTTTCAACAGCACCATGATAATCGGAAAATAGTTTTATATGTGTTATTTTCTCCTTATATTCTTGTTTTAAATAATTTAAACACTTATTTCGTAATTCATTAGATATAAAAATTTTAGCTAGAATAATTCTTTTTTGTTCTAAATATTCAGACTTTTTTTCTACTAATTTAATTACACTCTTTTCAATATCTATTCCATTTAGGGCTCTTATAATTACACTTTTTTGTTTTTCTAATCTATTAATTATATCATCATCTAGAATTTCTCTATTTATATCGGGAATTTCAACATATCTTTTTGAACCTTTTATACCTACCCTTTCGCAATGTCTTTTTAATATTATCTTTAGCATAAGTTTTTTTAAAGTTATTATATCCATAGCATATACAACTCTATTAAAGTGCTTTTCTTTACTTTTTTTAAAGAAGGCAAAATAAGCCGATATATAAGGATCTTCTGTCCAATCAATAGTTGGTGTAGGTAAAAAATACATTCTTCCAATAACCCATATAGCATTCTTATCTCTTTCTTCTAGATTAGAAAAATCAATTTTATTAAGCTTTTTTGGATCCTCTTGCTTTAACTCTTCTAATTTTTCCTTAAAATTATTAAATAATTCTTCAAGGATTTCTTCTCTAATTTTACTTGTTAACAATCCCTCATAATAAAAATATCTATCGAATGAAGATTTTAATTCCCAGTCTTTTCTTTGACCTCTCCATATAAAACGATTCATATATTTATTAATTATTTTTACTACAGTGTGAAATTCTTCCCATTGACCTTACCCCAATCTTTAGTCCAGTTTTTAAGTTAGTATCTAAGCCAGGTTTAGTGTTATTTCTTACACTAGCTTTCTTTCGGATCTTATGTCAAACAGATATCCAACCAGCAGCATCTTTACCAGCACCACCGGGTCAATAGAGGGTTTACCAGTGTGAGAATAATAGCTTTTGGTGATATCCCTTACAAAATTAAAAGAGACCAGCCTGTCCAACCTCTTTAAAAAATGGTTCTCCGGTACCAGAGAATCTAAGCTTATATTGTAGTAGATTCTAGACTTAAACTCCTTTTTGCCCTGCACTATCCACCTTCTTTCTCTTTAGGATAAGAGTATCCTTATCTATTATTTCCCATTCTACAGGATTTCCTTTAGAAAAGTTCATGGCCATAGCAATAGCTCTTGGAAAGTTTATATAGTATTGATTGAAATCTTTGCGTGTGATCTGTTGTATTTTTGCAGGATAACCCATTTTTTACTCCTGGATATTAATAATAGTTAATTAACTATTATTATATAATATTGTCAGGAGTTTGGCAACAGCCTCAATTTTGTGTAAACCTCCTAAGACAGCTAAAAGTAGGGGCCTATTAATTTCTATTTATTCATCACGGAATAATAGATGCTTCCAAAAATCTGGTGTCTTGGTATAATAGGGATTTAATTTACACTATAAATTTATTTAATTTAATTACTACAATATAATTAATTATTAATATTTATTTTTAAAAAATTATCAAATGCCTAAAGCCAATGCTCAAAATACAAATTTAGCCACAGAATATTATATTGCATCTTTGCTCTTTAGGCTAGGTTACAATGTCACTATCACTCCTGGACATACTAAAGAAATAGATTTAATTGTTACTAACAGTGCAGGTAAAAAGATTTCAAGTTGGAAAAATTATATGAGAGGATAAAATGAATGATTTCTATAAAGAAATTTTGGATTTTATTAGTACAATTGAAATAATAGATACACATGAACACTTACCCTGTAAGGAAATAGACCGGGATGTCAATGTCGATGTCTTAAAGGAATACCTTGGACATTATTTTAACAGGGATTTAATGTCGGCGGGTCTATTTACGGAAAACTACAAAAGGATTATTGAAGAAGATATTCCATTAATGGAAAAATGGAGATTAGTTGAACCTTACTGGGAATTATCTCGTTATACTGGTTATGGGAGAGCTCTTGATATTGTAGCTAAAGACATTTATGGAATTGAAAAGATTGATGGTTCCAGCATAGAAGAACTCAATGATAAATTTTTAAAAACTCTAAAAATAGGACATTTCAAAAAGATTTTAAAAGATAAATGTAAGATCAAAACAAGTTTATTGAATGTGGAGACACTTGATACAAAATATGATCCACTTAAGGAACGCAGTATACATTGTGACAGGGAATTTTTCAGTCCAGTTTATAGGATAGAGTACCTTGTATTTCCGAAATTATGGTCCCACATACAGAAAATAGAAAAACAATCAGGCATAGGGATCACTTCCTTTACCAGGTGGCTTGAAGCAACCGAAAATATTATTGAAAAAGCTTACTCTATGGGGTCAGTTGCTTTAAAGAATCATTTAGCGTACTTAAGGACTTTAAAATATGATCGAGTGCCCAGATCCCTTGCAGAAGAGGAGTTTAATAATATATTCAGCACAAAACATATGCCTGACTGGGACGAAAGACCTGCTCCCGCAGGTAAAGCTTTCCAGGATTATATGTTTCATTTTATCCTGGATATTGCAAACCGGAAGAACCTGATAGTTCAAATACATACTGGTATACAGGAAGGGTGCGGAAATAAGTTGTCAAACTCGAATCCTGAACTGCTGTCTAATCTATTCTTGGAATATCCTGAAGTGACTTTTGATTTATTCCATATAAGCTATCCATACCAGAATGAGCTTACAGTTCTGGCAAAGAATTTTGCTAATGTATTTATTGATATGTGTTGGGCTCATATTGTTTCCCCCAATGCATCAGTAAATTCTCTTCTGGAATGGTTTTGTACAGTTCCTTTAAACAAGATATCTGCTTTTGGCGGGGATTATCTGTTTGTGGATGGAGTATATGGTCATCTTAAACTTGCCCAGCAGAATGTGGCAAAGGCACTTTCTATGAAAGTAATGGAAGGACTATTCGATATGGATAATGCAATGAAGGTGGCCAGGATGTTGTTTTATGAAAATCCTAAAAATATATTTAGATTAGCTGTATAAACATGAGTTTTATTCATCTTAATAAAATAATATTGTAATTTTGTTAAAGGTAAAAATAGCCTCAAAATTAAATGAAGAATTTCAATACAATAAATCTTAGTAAAGAAAAAAAGATATACTTCTTGATAACGGGGCAGCAGCAGTGGGTTTTGCTGGTTTAGATAAAATCTTTTATTCATTTGGTAAAGATATAAAAGCCGGAATATCTATAGCAGTAACATTAAATCCAGAAATTATTAATAAAATAATAGATGGTCCGACTCTTGAATATTACAGCGAATACAAAAGAGCAAATATTTTATTAAGTAAATTAGGGAAAATAGCAGCCAATTATTTAAAGCAAAATGGTTATAAAGCGATAGAATTAAAACCTACCATTGATATAAAACAATATGCTGACTTATCTACACCACTTCCTCATAAAACAGTAGCTACCAGAGCTGGGCTGGGATGGATTGGTAAAACAGCGTTATTTATCTCCGAACAATATGGATCGGCCATCAGGCTTACTTCTATTTTAACCAATTTGGATTTTGAATTATTGCAAGAATCCATTATCAGTTCAAAATGTGGCGATTGTAATATTTGTGTTGATGAATGGCCGGGGCAGGTTACCACTGGAAAAAAGTGGAATAGTGAAATTAGAAGAAATGATTTTTTTGATGCCTACAAGTGTCGCAATACTGCATAGGAAAGAGCGAAAGAAGTTGGGATAAATGCCGTGTTTATCAAAAAGAATTGATCTTAAATTGCTGCAAATTCTATCAAATCTTGGCAATAGGTGAAAAATTTGTTAGAATTAATTCTAATAAAAAAAGAGAACTTTCTATGTTTTATAGATTAAGGTTGATGAATGGAAATCAGATCAAATAATTAAAGAGAAGATTGACTAAGTGTATTACTTGGTTTTATCGCAAATGGGATGTTCAATTAATATAGTATATGCTAGTTGAATAGTTTTTAGTTTTTAAAAACTATGAAACTACAGGGTATACATGATTGTTAAGTTAGAAAAACTTTTAAAATCAAAAAGATAGAAAGGTGTTATTTATCATGAATAAGGAATTTACTTTTTTTAAAGATACCATAGTAGATATTTTTGCAAAAATAGAAAGAGAAGAACAAAATATAAAAAAAGCTGCAGATATAATGGCCAGAAACATAATTAAGGATAAGATAATACATGCAATTGGAACCGGAGGACATTCTAATATGGGAGCCGAAGAAATGTTTTGGAGAGCAGGAGGATTAGTCCCAATTAATGCAATATTAGACGCAGGAGTAAATTTAATCCATGGAGCAAGAAGGACCACTATAATTGAAAGGACCCCAGGTTATGGAGTGAAGGTAATGGACGCATACAATATTGGTAAAACTGCTGATGAAGTAATAATTATTATAAATGCCTGTGGTATAAATACCATGACTATAGATGTTGCGCTGGAAGCAAAAAAAAGAAAGATGAAAACTATAGGTATAACTTCGACTTCTTTTGCATCTTTGGTTCCAAAAGATCATCCATCCAGACACCCCAGTAATAAAAATTTACATGATTTAGTCGATGTTTTTATAAATAATTATCAACCCATAGGGGATGCAATTATAGAACTGGAAGGGGCCGATCAGAAAGTTGCTCCAGTTTCTACTATTTGTAATTCATTTGTAATACAACTGTTAGTGATAGAGACAGTAAAGAAGATATTAGAATTGGGCAAAAAGCCGCCAATTTGGAAGAGTGCAAATATGCCAGGCGGAGACGAGGCTAACCGGAAATATTTTGAAGAATATTCGAAAAGAATAAAACATCTATTGTGAAATAAAAATTATAATTTTTTTTATTTTAAGAGTAGAGATATGTCCAAGACCACTTTTTTTAATGTGTTAGGAAAAATTTAATATTGTTGAATAAATCATTCTATTTGATTATATAAAATTAAAAAAATAATAAGATATATTATTAAGGGAGAGTTTTTATGACAAAGCGTCTTTCAAGGAATAGTGAGCTTGGTCATCTGTTTGATTATAATAAAAAACCGGTACTCACAGTAGAAGAAGGAGAAAGTTTCATAGTTGAAACAGAAGATAACCTTTCGGGACTTATCAAATCAGATAAAGATCCACTAATTGAAAATCTTAAGCATTTTACGAAATATGATCCTCCAAAATTTAATCCTGTTAGTGGTCCTATATATATTAATGGTGCCAGTAAGGGTGATCTTTTAGAAGTTAGTATTGAAAAAATAATCCCGGCTGAGATCGGTTTTTCAGCCATAGATCCAGACGCAGGGCCTCTTTGTCATAATAAAAAATGGCCAGAACTTGGAGAGGCTTATATAAAAGTTTTAAAAAATATTCCTGGGCCCAGCGGTACAACAAGAAATGGAAAGGTAATTTATAATGAATATATCTCATGGGATCTAGAACCGATGATCGGAACAATTGGAGTAGCTACAGAATATGAAATTCATGGTACCTTAAATGGTCAAACACCCTGTTGCGGAAATTGGGATTGTAAAGATATTAAAGAAGGAAGTAAGCTTTATTTAAATTGCTTTCATGATGGAGCTTTGCTTTTCTTAGGGGATGTTCATGCCAGTCAGGGAGATACAGAGTGGACCTGCTCTGCTAATGAGGTCAAAGCAGAAGTTTCATTGAGTTGTAAAGTAATAAAGAATAAAAAAATTCCATATGCGAGAATAGAAAGAGAAGAATCAATTATTCAATTATTTGCAGATAAGCCTTTAGAGGATGCTGTACATAGAGCTATAACCAATCTTATGAGTTGGATGGTTGAAGAATATGGAGTAGGAGCAAAGGATGCTTATATAATGATTTCTTGCAGTCCTGAATTCAAAGTAAAAGTATACCAAATGATTAAAAGTCCAAATCTTCCTTATGTTGTAGGAGCGGAAATATCAAGAAAATATCTTAAGAATTAAAATTCTAAATATAATATTTTTATTAATTATTGAATAGAATGAAACCTATTTTTATGATCACAGGTATTTGCTTATGGAATATGAATGTTTATGCCGCATTCCAGGAAGAACTGGAATATTCAGGTTAATATATGAAGATGGAATAATAAAACTACTTAAACCAGTTAAGGCTGGTAATGTATCAGACAATGATATTAGTTGGCTTACTGCAGGATTATTTGATATACAAGTCAATGGGATGATCGGACATTTTTTGTCTTCAGATGGTTTAAGTATTAAAAAAGTTTTAGAAATTGACAAAGAACTTGAAAAAAGAGGAGTTTTATTTTGGTGTCCAACAATTTGCACTCAAAAATCTGAAATAGTGGCGAAAAACTTAAAAATTTTAAGTAAAATAATTGAGCAAAAAATAGCACAGGGTATTTTTGGTATTCACATGGAGGGACACTATATATCAAGTTTAGAAGGCTATAGAGGTGTACATTCTCCAAAATACATAAAGGACCCAGTTATTAAAGAATTTGATTACTGGCAAGAGGCGGCTGGAGGCAATATAAGGCTCTTTTCTTTAGCACCTGAAAGAAATGGTGCTATTAATTTCATAAAAAAACTGCGAAATGAGGGGGTAAAAGTTGGCTTAGCTCATCATGCTGCAAATCATGAATTGATTCTAGAAGCCGTGGCTTCGGGAGCAGATCTAGCCTCACATTTAATTAATGGGTGTACTCCTTTAATACATAGGCAGCATAATGTAATATGGTCTCAGTTGTCAATAGATGAAATGTGGGCCAGTTTTATTGCAGATGGACATCATGTTCCATATTATACTTTGAGAGTTGCAATAAAAGCAAAAGGCATTAATAGATCGATCCTTATATCAGATTTATTTTATCTTTCCGGGTTGCCAGAAGGAGAGTATATATCAGAATCAAATAAAATGAAAGTAGTCCTTAAAGACGAAGGTTTGTGGATAAAAGATAAGGATATGTTATGCGGAGCAGCAAAGACTTTGAACCAGGATGTAGAGTATATTGTAAAATATTGCAATTTCAGTATAGAAGATGCACTGATAATGGCTTCTATAAATCCTGCCCGTTATTTTGGTATTGAAGATAAAATGATGATTTATCCAGGCAGGAAAGGACCTTTAGTAATTTTTCTTTGGAAAAATAATAATCTAAAAGTAACAAAAATATTGAAATGATAATTACTTATTACTTTTGACTAATTATTATTTCGGAAGCCGAATCTTTGTCTAAAAATAATCTGGCGTATTCTGTTTTTCGAAGAATTGAAGCCGGAAAGGCAGGATCTATTGTTTCATTTAGAGTTGAATATACAGCTCTTGCCTTTCTTTTTTCAGGGACAATACATAATATTTTCTTTGCTGACAGCAAGCCAGGGATCGTGACAGATATAGCATGAGTAGGTACATCTTTTAATGATTTAAAATGCCCCTCATTAATCTGTTGATGACGGCTTTTTTCTTCTAATTTTACAACTTTTACCCAAACAGGGTCTTTAAAATTTGCAACCGTCGGTTCATTAAAAGCAAGATGCCCATTTTCACCGATTCCAGCGCAGCAAACATCTATAGGGTGAGCTTTAAGTAAATATTCATAACCCCTGCAGGCAATTTCTGCATCTTGTGAATGACCAGGAACAGGGAAAAATGCACATACATTTGCATAACAGAGAAAATTCTTATTTAAAAAGAAAGAAAAACTTGCCGGGTGTTCAAATGGTAAATTAAGATATTCATCTAAATGAAAAATATTTACTGCTGGCCAATATATATCTTTAATTTCTCTTAATTTTTTAAGAAAGCTGAGTTGTGAATTACCTGTTGCCAGCATTACATTGGCTATCTTCCTGCTATTAATAGCGGTTTTTATAGCATTAGCTGCTTCTTCTGCTGCAGCTTCACCCATTTCTTTATTTGTTTTATATATCTTTATTTTTAATTTATCGATTTTCATCTCTTTTAGTAAACCATTTCTCATAAAAACTCCTTACTTTATTATAAAAAAGCAATTTCGCATTTAAGAAATACTATACTTTTTCAAAATAATACGAAATATTAAGGTATATCATATTAAATGAAAAGTATAACATTAAGAGAGAAGAAAGAACAAGGCGTGAAATATTTTTAAATCTCTAGAAAATTTAAATCGTTTGCGTTATAATCATAATATAAATTCTTAAAATAAATATTGTCAAATTTTTTTTAAAACAATTAGCAATAAAAAAAGTAAAATTTGAGGATATAGCAAAACTATTAAATCTTTCTGAATCTACTGTTAGCCGGACACTATTATTAGGAATTTTAAAAAAGAAGGGAGGGTTATATTTATGTAGATTATAATAAAATTATTAGGAATTATAAAAAAGAAGGGAAGGTTATGCTTATGTAGATTATAATAAATGAGGCTTGTTTAAATGGAACAAATCTCAGAAAAGATTTAATTAAAATTTACTTAATAAGTAAAAAATTTCAAAGGAGAGTGTAAAAGAAATGAAAAAGTCATTATTGTGGTTGTTAATAATGATACTGGCTGTATCTATGGTAGCAACTTTTTCACTTGCAGGATGTAAGAAAGAAGAAGTGGCTGAAGAGGAAGCAGTAGAGGAAGAGGAAGCAGTAGAAGAAGCTCCAGCAGAGGAAGAAGCAGTAGAGGAGGAAGTAGCAGCAGAAGAAGCATTAACATTTACGCATATTAATGCCAGTGATCCAGCTGACCCCTTCATTTCAAAAATAAGCGTAGGGTGGAAAGAAGCATGCGAAAAATTAGGTGTAAAATCAGAAGAACAATTCGCTTATGCTGACGTTGCAAAGATGATAGATTACACTAATGTAGCAATTGCAGCAAATGTCGATGGTATTTTTGTATTCAATAGTCTTGATGCAGAAGCTCTTCATCCTTCTATCGAGGCGGCAGTTGAGAAGGGAATAGCAGTTGCTTTAGTTAGCTCAAAAGATACTGTATATGGCCCAGATAAGGTTACTTTTGTAGGATTTGATCTTGTAGAACAGGGATATACATCTGGTGTATGGTTGGCTGAGCAATTAAAAGCTTCACAATTAACAAGTGATGTAAAGGTAGCATTCATGGCAGAATTTAATGCACCATATTCGCAAATGAGAAGTTCAGGTATCCTTAAAGCACTAGATGACGCAGGGATTACATATACTGCTTCAGAAATTTATGAAGTGGGTATAGATCTCGGAGAAGCTATAGACAAAGTTAAATCATACATGTTAGCTAATCCTGATACAAATGCCTTATTAGGCATGGGTAGCTTGTCCAGCCCTGCCACTGTCATGGTTTTGCAGGAATTAGGATATGAACCAGGAGAGGTGAAGTGGTGTGGCTTCGATCTTGCGCCTGAAGTAGTTACCGGAATACAAGCTGAATATGGCGCTAGTAATGTAGACGAAGTTTTCAACTATGGATTTTATCCAGCCATAGCACTCTATTTAAGAGCGAAATATGATTTTGTCGTTGGAGATCTACCAATTGCTACAGTAATGGTAGACTCAACCAATATTGAAGATTTTCTATATTGGGTAGACCAGGGAATAAAGTAAATTCCTTTAGGTCTTGATAATGACAAGGAGTAGAAATTCTACTCCTTGTCATCTTTTTTTAAAATTATGTTTATTGATATATTTATTTGAGTAAGTTATGGAATAGGGTTGAGAGTTAATGAATTACTCCTGAAAGGTGGTAGGATGAATGAAAGAAATTACCCAAAAGTAGTAAATATCAAAAATAAGAATTTATTTAGTAGAATTGGTGCAATCAGGGAAATAATAATTTTCGTGCTAACAATAGCCTTATTTATTGTATTTTTCTTTACTACTAAGGGTATTATGTTTTCCATAGAGGCTTTAAAGATAATATTTGTTGCAGTTTCCGAATTAGGCTTAGCAGTTATTGGTGTTACAATGCTAATGATATCTGGAGAATTTGACCTGTCTGTTGGTTCAATATCGGCTATGGGTGCTCTAGTAGCAGCTAAGTTATATCAACTTGGTCTAAATCCATTTCTGGTATTAGTAATTGCTTTAATTGTTGGTATAACTTTGGGAGGTTTTAACGGTTTTATCACAGTTAAATTTAAGCTTCCATCCTTCATTGTAACATTGGCAACAATGATTGGTTTTAGGGGGCTTATATATGTTATTACGGAGGGAGTACCAATAGGTTTCAGGGTATTTGAAACGCACCCTGCTTTTTATAAATTTCTTACAGGAGTGCTGGGGGTAATCCCTGTCCCTCTCATCTGGCTTGTAATTATAACCATAATTATTGCGTTAATTCTCAATTATCATAAATTTGGTAATCATGTCTTTGCGGTAGGTGGCAATAAGGAAACAGCAAGAGCAATGGGAATAAATACTGATAAGATAAAAATAATCTGCTTTATGATAGCAGGAATGCTTTCTGCTTTGACCGGGGTCATGCGAGTTACCCGAGTCAGGAGTTTCCATTCTCTCCAGGGAGATCAAATAGCGTTATTGGCTATTGCTGCTGCAGTAATAGGAGGAACTCTGCTTACAGGTGGCATGGGAACCATTATAGGAGCTGTATTAGGGACTATAGTTATTGTACTTGTAGAATATGGTCTTATTATGTCTGGGATTGGTGCATATATGTACAATGTTGTTTTAGGAGGAGTTATTATTGTGGTTGTAATCTTAAATAATGTCATTGGACAAAGGAGAAAATAATGGAAAAACTACTCCTAATGAAGGCAACTGATATTCATAAATGGTATGGAAAAATTCATGCGGTAAATGGTGTTAGTTTTACAATCAATAGAGGTGAAATTTTAGGGCTGATAGGTGATAATGGTGCCGGGAAATCATCACTATTAAAAGTTCTGTCAGGATACCACCATCAAGACAAAGGAGAAATCTTTATAGAAGGAGAAAAAGTGAAGATAACTTCTCCTGCTGATGCTAGAGCACTAGGGATTGAAACAGTTTATCAAGAACGAGCGTTAGTAGATTCTATGAGCTTGGCGAGAAACTTTTATATGGGAAGGGAACCTGTAGGGCATACAGGATTCCTAAACAAAAGAAAAATGGCTGAATGTATAGATGTATTGAAAAAGATAGGACTATACATTAATTCTCCCGACTATCTGGTCAGTAACCTTTCCGGAGGTCAAAGACAGGGTGTAGCAATAGGAAGGGCTATGTATTTTAAGGCTAAACTTGTTCTTCTAGATGAACCTACAACAGCTTTATCGGTCAAAGAAGTACATAGGGTCTTAGATTTAGTGATGGAATTCAAAGAAGCAAATATTTCAGTGATTTTTATCACGCACAGCCTTCAACAGGTATATGATATAGCCGATAGATTCTTGGTTTTGGAGAATGGAGAAAAAGTAAAAGACATCGAGAAAGATGCTACATCAATGAAGGAACTCACAAGAGCCGTAATGGGTGAAATAAATGCCTAAATATATGCTTGGTGTTGATATAGGTACTAGCAGTTGTAAAGTCACAGTTCTTAGCCATAACGGGAATGTTATTGCTAGCTCCTTTAAAAGATATAGGACTTATTATCCTAAAACAGGATGGGCTGAACAAAACCCGCAAGATTGGTACGAAGCTTTTAAGTATACGGTAAACTGTATTTTTGAAAAGAAAAATCTGCAAAAGAAAGACATAGTTTCAATCGGTATAGACGGGATGATGAACAGCCCGGTTTTTCTTGACGATAAGGGTAAAGTACTTAGATCAACAATTATCTGGATGGATCAAAGAAGCACTGCACAAGTTAAGTGGTTAAAAGAAAATCTCAAAAATGATAGTGTGCTAAATGGTCCAATTACTTCTACAGCACTACTTAGTAAAATTCTTTGGGTAAAGGAAAACCAACCTGATATTTGGAAAGAAACTTGGAAAATCCTTTTACCTAAGGATTTCATTAGGTTTAAACTTAATAATTCATTTGTTACTGACTGGTCAGATGCATCAGCTACTCAATTATTCAATGTAAAAGAACTTTCTTGGTCGGATGAAATCTGTGAAGTTGCAGGCATAAGCAAGAAAAAACTTCCGGAAGCTGTTTCACCAACAGAAGTTGTTGGTCGATTGTCAAAGAAAACAGCAATAGAGATAGGACTCCAGGAAGGAATCCCGATAATTGCTGGTTGCTCAGATGCAGCATCTGACAATCTTACAGCTGGAGTAATATATCCAAACCAGTGTTTAATTCGGCTTGGTACTTGTGGTGCTTTGTTCATG
>Ga0307380_10009510_pt1 | contig 12330 bp, 17 predicted proteins | sample UN3MG_FD_202239 | JGI IMG/M metagenome (GOLD analysis project Ga0307380, IMG submission 202239) | Soil microbial communities from Risofladan, Vaasa, Finland - UN-3 | ecosystem: Environmental > Terrestrial > Soil > Coastal area > Acid sulfate soil | place: Finland: Risofladan, Vaasa | collected... | reverse complement strand
GCACAGCATTTTGTCAGTTAGCTGAAAATACAAGAATTAACCTTTTGGAAAATTCAATGTTTCAAATTAATCCATACGAAACTTTGACACTTCCTATTCTTCGTGTTTTCTATCCGAAGTTAGTTGCCAAAGAAGCTGTAACAGTTTCACCGATGGATAAACCTGAAACGATCAAAGCTTTTATCAAAGCTACATTCAGAACATCCAATCAAACAGTTGGTACAGATAGTTATGATGCACCGGTCACCCTACCTGATATTTCTCAGGGTGCTGCAATCGGAACTCCAATTTCTGGTGGAATTCCTGTACCGAGTGAAGGGTTCGATGTTCTTAATGAAATCAGTTTGAAAAGTACACAAGCACATTTAGAAAGAGACTTCGAGATTACTGGAGTTTCTGCTGATGGTACTGCATGGATTTCATGCTCAATCGTTCCTGCTGTTGAGGGACACTTTTCTTCAAGTGTAACACTGTCTGTGGGTGTAGCAGATGTTGTTTCTGGTAAAGTTGATTACCTAAATGGTACAGTTGACATTTCCGCTACAACTAATGTTATAAAGTTTGTTCGTTACACAGTAACGACTTCACTGGAAGAAAACAGAATTAATCCAACTGTAACCTTGAATGTAGACAAAATTCGTCTATATGCAAGAGACCGTCAGATCTCTGCAAACTGGACAATTAACATGGAACAAGATATGCGTGCCCTGTTTGACGTATCAATGCAAGCAGAAATCGTAAATATTCTTGGCCAACAAGTTGCCCTTGATATTGACAGAGAAATTATTAATGCTCTTCTTACAGCCAATAGACGTCTGAACGATGCTTCGCATACAAAGGACTTTGGAAGACTCCCTCCAGCAGCTTATACCTGGGGAACAAAATATTGGCATGAAAACATCATCGTTCCATTGAACGAACTGTCAGGTCAGATCTACACTGATACAAACATCGAAGCGGGCAACACCATTTTGGCTAACCCACTTGATGTAGCTATCCTTGAAGATCTACAGACATTCAACTACACTGGTACTTCTTCAGTTGATGGTGACTTAGGTTATCGTTCAGCTACAGTTGCTGGTGGAAAATGGAAAGTCTTGACATCTGCAGTTGTACCTCAAGGATCAATGTTGATGGTTTACAAACCAGTTGAGGAATTGAAAGCTGTTTATTTCTATTCTCCGTATGTCCCAGCCGTTTTGCATCCGTATCCTTTGGGCTATACGCCTTCTCTAACAATTCTAAGTCGTTATGCCACAGCACTTGTACGTTCGGCGGGCATAGCCGTTTTGACAATTTCTGCTGGTGGATAATAAACTATAGCAGATCGGTGCTCTATCCGAGCGACGAAAAAAAAGACCTGGTTGGAGAAATCCTTCCAGGTCTTTTTTTCGTTAACAAATATTTGCTAAACTAGCTGTTGAGCACTCGTCAATATGAGTTTTATTCATATGACATTCTTTGCAAAGAATAATTCCATTATCTGGGTCAAGAACCATACCCGGATGTGTCTTTTTTGGTTTTTCATGATGAACTTGTAACTTCTTTTCTATCTCACATCTTTCACAAAAATTGTAACCAAACTGATCTTTCTGTCTTTTAAAAACTTCCTCTCTAAATATTTTATATTCTACATCTGTATAAAGATTTTCTGTATTATCAGATAAAAACTGTGAGGGGTTTAATCTATATAAATTGCATGATCCTTTGCATTCATCCGAGCAATATATATACATACCATCTGAACCATAACAAAGAGCTCTGATTCTTTCTTGTAGTTGACCAGGAGTTGGGTGAAACCACTTTTTACATTTTTTACATTGAACTTCAATAACCCCCATATAATCTCTTATCAGTTCAATCTTTTGGAAAACCCACGGATATCTATTAATATAATCAATTGCTTTAAAAGTCTGGGATTTAGACATCTTTCTTCTCACATCTTTTCTTTTAGATGGATTATTTTTTCCAGTATGTCTTTGCTTCCGTTCTTTTCTTATCTTTTTATTTGTCAACCAAGCTTTTGGAAATTTTTCTCTGTATTCTTTTGAAGTTAAGTCATGAAGTTTAAAATGCATCCAAGTAAGTTGTTCAAATGCTTTAAAACAAATTTGACAAACTACCAAATCTTTATCTGGTAAATAAACTTTATCAGGATATGTTTCTACTTCTCTACATTTATCGCATATAAAATCCCAGCGATTCACAACGGCTGTTTCCATATTAGAACCACATTTGCTACATTGAACTATTTTGGTTTGTCCAGTCATTTTTTTACAATTATTTTTTCTTATATTTTTAATTTTTTTAGATATAGTTTCCGCTTGAGGGTATTTTTCTTTATATTCTTTAATATTTAACCCGCAACATGACTTCAAATGTTGACTTGTTATAACTCCAAACTGTCTATTACATTCTAAACATTCTACTATATTATTCATAATAAATTACCATCTCCTTTTATATTTTGTTCTAACTATATTGCATAACTAGTACTAAGTATAAAACTAAATCAAAAAATAATCTCTACCAGACTATATTTAGAACATAATAATAGAAAGACAGACAACTAGACAAACAGACAACTAGACAAAAAGGAGAAAAACATGTTATTAAAAATTCAGCGGTATGATGAAAAACAAAGTTTTTGGTTACTTGATGATATTAGAAAAATAAGTGTTTCAGAGAATATTCACGTATCTGTATCACTCAGGAGTTCGTATGATATTGGTATTTTTGATATTATAATGAACAGACAATGTGCATGTGATGGAATAAATATAGGGTGTGCTAAATGCAAATATTACAAAGAAATTATATGTAGGACGAACAGTGGGGATGAATTTACTGTAGCATTTGATACTATTGCATATGTATTAAATGATAATGGTAAAACAATTGAAAAAATTGTAGCAAATTATAACGATTAATAAATAGATACTGTCTTTCTATTAGCTCCTGCCTTTCATGGGTGGGAGCTATTTTTTCGTTGGCAAAAAAGAATGGGGTGGGAAGGTCACCCGTTTTATAGATGACCTCCCATCCTTTATTCAAAGAAAAACCCCACATTAAATAACTTGGCTAGTTTTTCTCGTGCCTCTACATTTGTTTCAGTATAATACCATTGATGAAAATCTCTACAATGTCTACGAAGATTAATTGTATCCAATAGTCGTTCATATTCATTGGATAAATTGGGATGTGGATTTACTTCCCGTGTCTTACACATTGCAAATGATATGCAGTTTTCACATGGTAGTTGCATATTTACTTATCTACCGATTGAAAAAGCGAATGTTCCTGTATTATCTTGAAACTCGAAATACAGGCTTCCATTACTATCCCTATAATACCGATGGCTTCTATATTCATTGTGATGAAGTAGATAGTAAATATACCAATTACTCCATGAGCTCCAATGTCCCTGATAATTTCTCGGTGTGTGTGAACGATTATGACCACGGTAACGATCTCGATAACCATTGCCATAATGACTACGGCCTCTTTTATAAGTCTGTTTTTTCCTATATGTTCGTGTATTCTGAGGTTTCTTATACCTTCGTGTATTCCTCTGAGGTTTCTTATACCTTCGTGTATTCCTCTGACGTTTCTTGTATTGTTGTGTGGTTCGTTGTTTTTTCTTATTCCATCCGCGTTTATCATTATCACGGTTTCCTCTTTGTCCAGCAATTGTTATGGCGGAAAACATAAAGACAATAGCAATAATATAAACAATAATTTTTTTCATGACTCACTCCTCCTTTATTTTTTGATCCATATTATATTTTGATTATTAAAAACTAAATAAAACTGACCACATTTTATGACCATAACTAAGAACCATAAGTGCTAGTATGGTAACCAGAAAACACATTATAGTACCTAAACCAAAAGCAAGTGAAGCATAAAGCGTAACTTTCCATCTATTTGGTATTGATTCGTTTGATAAACTCTCTCCACGCTCCATCAGTTTCCTCCTTCAAGTTCTTCTGGAGAAAGGATAGCAATTCGGTAACTTCCGGATTGTCACCATACTTACCATCTGTCCATGATTCGTAACAAGCCATCAATCTATCTAATATGTATTCAGCGACTGACTCTTTTTTCATATGCCCTCTTGGTCTGAGCACATTTTTATAATCATACATGTGAATATAGACAGCCCCTTCTGGGATTTCAGATATTATTTTCACTGTTTTTCTCAGCCTCTCGGTATGATTGCCATACCTTAAATGTATTATAACCAATAAAGAATTTATTTCTTTTCTTGTAGAATGGATCAATTTTTTTCATAATATTATATGAAGAAAAATCAAACCCCATAACAAATATTAAACAAGCAATAATGAAAACAACCATCACATTGTCCATGCACAAAAATCTCCTTTATTTCATTTTCATCGAATATATACTTTTCTCTTTAAAGAATTTCAAACGAGTACCATCTTTAAATAAACGCATGGTATTATCAATATCCGGATCTTCAATTCTTTTAACGTCCGGTTTATCAATCCGATTTAAGAATACTTCAACTCCATCGTCCTCAGTGATCATTATGCATACACCATTATCCAAAACGGCAAAGTTTAATGGAATATAATCAACTCCTTTAACAATTCTACATATGTATGTTGAAAAGGTATCATCAAATACAAATATAAGCCGATTGTATTCATTTCCGTTATGACCAATGAAAACACATATTTTATTTTGATATTTTGCTTCGATAATCCTATAGTTATCTAACTCAGGAACAGCCTTAATATAAAACTGACTTTTCCTATCATCAAATGGTATTGGGATACATATAAATGCTTTACCCAAAACACTTTGAAAGATAACACTGCTAAATATTTGGCTCGATAAAGGCTCAACGTTCCAAACTGTTTTAACAGCTGGTAGTATATTGTTGGTTATCACCCGGAAGTTCAACTCTATTAGCTTCTCCCGATTCTTTAAATATAAAGTATTGTTAATTATCATCATGTCCGTACAAGCGAGCTCTGCCCCTTTAACATCATATCCTGTTTGTAGACATTTGAATTTAGCAATTCCATTTTCTATTTTTACGAGAATTGGGAGCTTTTCCAATGGAGTTATGAGCAATTCTACCCCTTGGTTTATTTTATAATCCGCTTTACCCAAATAGATTTTGTCTTCAGTTTTTGTAAACTGATAATCAGGATTGTGAAACAATATCTCACCATCAAATTCCTGAATAGATACAATTTCAAATGAGCCAGTGCTCTTGACAAGTTTAACAATGACTTGCATCTTGCCGATTTCACCTGGAAGATGTGGTGGCAGTGCCCTATCACCATTTTCAAATAATTTGTAAAACCAATCCTTATACCGTGATGGAATCAGATTGAAATCTCTGGTTGTTGGAGGCAAATGTACCCCTGAATTAAATACAGAGACTCTATCCTTGACTCTATTTATAAAGTCATTTTTGCGATAAGATTTGTGTTTTCCTTTAAATGGATGAATTCCCACAAATAACTGAAAGGCAATAATTGCAAATGAAAACCAGTCAGTCAATGGGTTAAATGAGTCATTTGCCCAATCTCTAATTGATGGCATGATAGCTGTAGGTGGATATGATGGAGTTTGCCAAGCATTCACATCAATAAACAGAGGAGTTACAAAATCAGGCTTGACAAGATAATTTAATTCATTGCCATCAACGATAAGACATTTACACTCATGAATTGTGGTAGTTGTTTTCTTAATGTTTTCGACCAATTTAATAATGTGGTCATTTGTAATCCCGTTATCTGTTTGATATTTGCTTGTAAATAATTTACACAATGCAATGTTATCATCGCCAAGCCATTCCATTGTGAAGCCAATGTTCTGTTTCTTTTTATTCATGACTAAATCTAATGGGCGAATAACATTGGGATCTGGAATATTTAGCTCTGCAATTTTGGCAGGCGCAATCATTTTTGTTAAGTGTTCATAAATCTTGTATGCAATGTTACCCTTTTGAAAGACGCTTCCTTCACCGCCTTTTGCGACGAAGTTCTGCTGTCCCAGGTTCACTACTTTCCCGTTTACATAAACTTGCATCAGTTAACTCCTCTAAAAGTTCTTCCCAATTTTCACACATTTTTTCAAGTGGTGTCTTTTTTTCTAGTATCTTTGGTCTATCAGCACCACACCAATCACATTTTACTATTCGTCCCTCAAAGGGACTATCTTCAAATTCATGGTGACATTTTCTGCAATGATAATAGGGCATTAGTAGTACACTCCGTTTATAACATAAATGTCAATTATATTTTTTCGTTCAAATCGAATCCAGTCCAAATATTTGAATGGTTGTGGGAATGCAAATTGTTCTCTTAAAACTTTTCCAACAACTTTCTCCCCATCAATTTCTTCGACTTTAGCTGTGAAATATTCACCATTACTTCTTAACCTGACTTCCATATCAAGCCCCAATTTAGACCGATCACAATCTGTTACAGCTACAAAATCAGGATAATCTTCCTGTAATTTAACTACATCTAATAATGTTGTTACATCAATAATCATTTTACATTTCCTCGATTTTAAGAAAAGCTCCTACAGATAGATCATCAAAATGACCGATTCCATCTGATCTAAATACTTTCATCTGTTTGTTAAGTCTTCGTTTAAGAAACTCTCCTTTTAAATTTTTGAATGCTACACATGGTTTAATGATCTCATGAGATTTTAAATGATTTGTTCCTTTTAGAAATGAGTCAATACCATCCGATGTAATTAATACAGTCGGGGTAACATTTGTGTTTATTCTGAAATACAACGGATGGTCATATGCAAATTCATCTTTTGTTTCTGAGCCATCGGTATAGTGATAAATCACGCTCTTGGTATTTTTTGATTGATCATATAGTTCATGTCTGACACTATCAATCAAATAAACTAGATAATAAGGAGCATTTCCTGAAAATTCAACTGATGTTATATCAATACTGCCATGGCTCCCGATTGTAATGAATGACCCATCTCCATAAATCATAATACGGACTTCATTATTAATATAATAAGCAACAATGAGAGTTGCTGTTAAACAGGAGATTGATAAGCCCAATTGCCTTGCTGTTTGCTCAGCGTTGTGAATTACCCATTGGCCCAGTTTCCAATAATCAAGATCATTGATTTCATCCTGATTATACTTTAAATATTGTTTTGCCAAATGACATAGAATGCGTGAACCCATTTCAGAGTTGTGCGCTGTACTACAACCATCTGAAAGAATGATATACGGTACAGGTTCATTTCCTGATATGATGTAATCTTCACAAATTTTATGGGATGCCCCAATTTCTAAAAAAATATCAGTAAACATTAAAGCTTTCCTTTTCCGTTTTGATTATCGAATATAGCAGTTGAAGATGGAAGTTGATTGCTCATCTTTCTTCCATCTTTCACGATCCATATAAAATTACTGATTTTGTGATAATTTGCCATTAATATTTTTGCTTCAACTACGTCCTTATTAACCTCAATTTTATTACCTCCCAGGTAATATTCAAACTCCGTAAAACACCCGCAGTCATCCTCATATGTAATAATCAGTTGTAGTTCGAGGTTGTCTTTATTTTTTAAAATATACAGGCTCTGTGCTAAATTGAGGTCGTTCAATTCATCAAGAACTATTATATCTCCCAATTTATACTCAATTGCAATATTTGCACCAACATCCAATACAGTTGGATAAATCTTGTTTGATATTTCAAATTTATTTTCTGTGCAACCGCTGATTACAAACAAGGAAACAGCGGTTATTAACATTAAAATTCTTTTCATATTTCCTCTCTATTAAAAAAAGGTGGGGAGGGGTGACTAATCCCTCCCATTATTACGCCATTGCCGCTGTTACGCTGCCACACGTGCCTTTTTGGTGTAGGTACGTTTGAGGATGGATACTGAGTGTTCGCCCACCTTCGGTTGGAACAACTTGAGCCGTTGCCATTTGATACGTTTACCCGGTATTGTAAAATCGTCTTCCCACTTGACATTTTTCATCCATGCGGGCATGCGATCTGGATTGATGAAATGGGCATACTCCGATGCTCTGGTCATGAAGCGAAGTTTGGAGATTGCTCTATTCAATTCCTTACGACGAGTGTATGCCATCACCATATCTTGCCGTGATTTTTCGATTGGTTTATAGGCACCCATGAAATTACTTTCAGGAATGTAAATTAATGTTTCAAACGCTGTGAACTCCTTGGACACCGCATCGCCATACGAATAATCATATGACTCTGGTTTATCACCAGTTGCTGGAAACATGATACCGGCAGCCAAAAGACGTTTAATTTCCCGGCTCAAAAAGGCTGATCTATCTTCCAGACGTTCAATGACCATTTTACTAATCACATAATGATGGCCAAAAAATGAGGTCCACCGGTTCGGATGAATAAAATTTTTGAACACGATCTGATTACTCGCCCACAGTTTATTCTCTGTGATGAACCGGTTCTCTTTCAAGGTGGGCTCGAATTGAATTGTTTGCCATCCATCATACCAGGAACCATCTTTGCCGGTAAGAGAGAATGTCCGAAAATCGCCGACCTTATTTTCCCCGATCACATTTTGATCCATAACCCGAATGCTGAAGGAAAAGAACTCCTTATTTGCCAGTACATCAAGCAGTTCACCATTTCGGTTATACTTGGACTTCAATTTTTGATCTTCCCGAATCTTGGTCTGTGTTTGAGATTTATAGACTGGGATGTTGATCACAGCACCACGTCCGGCAAGTGCATACATGAAGCAAGCCAGATCAAGGTCAGTCCCTGTGAATACACCATAGTCGTTATAGGCTGGACTTGGTTTGCGATTAAACAAGTCATAGTTCCACCATCCGAGCACTTCGTCAATAAGAATCGTAATATCAAACTCACGATTCAGAATACCTTTAACAACTGGATTTTCCATCATTGTTTTAAGGGTTGTTGCTACATACTTCGGTGCAGTCATTATTTTGTTCCTTTTTTGAAGTGTTAAGGGGTACGATGAGAGACCTCTGCTGAGGCCCCTCACCCCCAATTAAAAATTAGCACTTTTATCATCAATCAGTCGAGGTGTTGGGTAGTTAACTGGCATTTCATTGATCACTTGAATTACTACGCCTTTGTAATATTTTTCACATCGTTTAACGAACTTCCGAGCTTCTTTTATGATGCTCGGAGGAACTTCGATAACATCATTATCACGCCATTTGATTGCACGCGTGATAGCCAGGGTTTTACCCCATCCAGGTCTACGCACTTTGCCCACAAAATCGTACATATCATTTTTATGACAGAGTGAATATCCGATGACTGGCCGGTCATCAATGATACCAGCGATCATGATTCCTTTGAGTTGCTTGTTGAATATTGTTTTGCCGGATCTACTTTTGGTTTTCTTGTAGATCTTCTGGCAAATGGCTTGGGAAATTTCTGACATAAGCTGCTCCTTTTTGGTTAGGATTCTTGTTTTTTAAGTATTAAATTTTTAAATAATCATTATGGTGATAACTCAAATTGCTATCACCATAATGATTCCTAATCCGCAACTATCTTATATATTCTGCTATTTCGTTTTTGTTATAGAAGATTCCATGATACCTTTTATGATATACGTTCTTTTTAATCTGCAATATCTTATCATTAAACCCCACAAATACAGTTTAATCTGCAATATCTTTATCATTAAAAACCCCATAAAATCTATTTATGGGGTTTATATGATACATTAATTAGAACGTTAATGATTGGGACGGTGCTCCGGTGCCTAGTGCTTGAGATTGACTGGACACACTTTCACTTACCCAGTTAGCCAGCTTAGCCAACTTCTGTGCTGTTGCATCACCCACGTCGATGAACTCGGTCAGTTCAGCTTCTTTCTTGAAGTCTTTCAGATGTTGTACCACTTCCCGTGACCAACCACTTTTGGGATCATGCAGTCCGATGAGGATGGTGACTAGAGATTCGATCTCTTCATGAGCGAGTGACGTCTTACATTTTTCAGCAATCGACGAAGGTGTCATCCTACCCTTGTTGTTCATTCCATCCGTAATAATATAAACTGCTCCGTTGCAATCGAAATCTTGTTCCACCAGACGTTTGGAATATTCCAAAGTGGCTCCAATTGCATCATACGAAGCATCATAAAGGGCTGTAAATCCATCCGGATCAAGTGGTTTATATTTGGCCACATCAATATCCGAGAGATTTTTGAAACCATGAACTTCAATGATATCATGATTGAATACGATAAGCCGAAGCAAAAGGTTTTCCGACCGTGGATTCTTCTGTGAAGCTTCCACGATTGTTTTAATGCACTTAAGCAGCTCATCTGCAAAGCTTTTAACGCTACCAGAAATATCACACACAATAGTGACAAGTGTATATTCCGTTGCACCGAGATCTTCAATCCGTACTGCTGAGAATTGAAAGTTACCCGGACCTGGAGTGGTAATAATCTGATCTTCTGATGTTGCCATTAAACGAGGCATATGCTTTTCCTTTCAATTTACGGTTAAGTTATTGTCTAAAATGTATCTACCCATCCTACATTCATCAGTAGGACTGTTTTCAATTTGACCATGCCTGAAACATGGAGTTCCATTATACCAACTCCTGTCATGTATCTTACATTTATATTTACCTGATTTATTTCCTTCTAGATGTTTGCATGGACTACCATCGCCTTCATGAGTAATTATATTATCTTTGACAATTCCTTTTTCGGGATCATCAACAATAATAACCAGACATTTGTGGCAACAATATCCACATCGTAAGCATTTCATTTGTTAAACACATATTTGCCGAAGTCCTTTATCTTCAGCCCCTCAATGACAGCATAATCCACAGCATGTAAGTTTTGAAGTTTTACATAAATATGGATATCTGTCAATGTTTTACATGGCCAAAGCACAATGTCTCCGTCTGTTTCTGTTAAATGAATTACCCAAAACATAATTTTACACCTTTAAGGATCATTAATTATTTGAGAAATTTTGTAGAGGTTGAGATTTGCATACCACGGGCGACCATGTCTTTCACGAATTTATCACTGGCATCAGTGAACAACGTGGTTCCGGGAGGATCGGAAACATTTGAGGTACAGTCTTCCAACAGAACCATCTTTTTGATGTTTTCCTTTCCAAAGTTGTTGGCAATGTCGATGACCGTATTTGCCAGACAGTGGGATTTGGCTTCACCGGAAAGCAGGACGATATCCGCTTCCTGAAGCGTTTCGATAAGACCCATATTGAGCTGGGTGCCCGGATCTTCAGGGTCGGGAACGTCAGCCTGAACTGCCGAGTAGTGTTCTGTCCACAGGTTGGATCCTTTGGTCACGTAGTCGACCATTGCGAAATCCTCTTCCCATTTAAGAAGCACATCAGCCAAAACAGGAACGACACCATACCCGAATGTTGCAATACGGCAATGCGGTGGCCACACACAAAGAGGATACCGAGCATTGGATTCCAGGGATTTCACATACTCGGTGGCTCTCGCCTGGAACTGCGGGTTGGTAGCTCTCCATACGCCATTCAATACATCGTCTTTGGAGATGATAGTGAAGTCATAGTCACCGGGATGTTTCCCTTGAGAGTTGACCCAGAAGACCGGATGGGCGATATCCACATAGTGATGACTGTCGAGGGTAACGTGAATGTCGTCCAGTTTATCTTTCAATCTGGTGATCATTGCTGCCAGGCGGATCATATCCTTATCCGCACCGGGAACTAAGAGGGCACCGGGGTTCAGGACTTCGGGAAGAATATAGGTGGTAAGGGCTAGTTTTTCATCACGTGTCAATGCTTCCAGATTAATTCCTGGCCAGCAAAAATCATTCTGCGGGTCAATAATAAGAAGTTGAATGTTCATTTGTAATCCTTTCAAGTTTGTTTAATTAAAACCATGCAATGAAACAATTAAGTATTCCATGGTTAAGTTAATAAATCTGCTTCTTGGTTGTATTTCCTTAAAACATGTTTGAGTTCCCATTTTTTAATATGTCTTAATACAGCAAGGACTCGTTTTTTATATTGTATCATGCGAGGATCTCTGGCTTTCCATACTCCGTTGACTTGGTTAATAACTAATGCTGAATCACCTTGTATATAAATGTTTTGTATACCAAGTCTTTTTGCCTCTTTAACAAGAGTTAATAATGATGCATATTCGGCTATGTTGTTGGTTCCTAACCCAATAGCTCTACTGTAAGAAAAAATATTTTTTCCGTTTAACTTTATAAATCCTCCTATCATCATTTGTCCTGGATTTGGTGTAGCTCCTCCGTCGAAGGCTGCTACGTATTTGACATTCATCC
>Ga0307380_10009509_pt1 | contig 12331 bp, 12 predicted proteins | sample UN3MG_FD_202239 | JGI IMG/M metagenome (GOLD analysis project Ga0307380, IMG submission 202239) | Soil microbial communities from Risofladan, Vaasa, Finland - UN-3 | ecosystem: Environmental > Terrestrial > Soil > Coastal area > Acid sulfate soil | place: Finland: Risofladan, Vaasa | collected... | reverse complement strand
CGCCCAGGATCTCGAAGATGGACTGCTTGACGCGGTCGGGCATGGGGCGGGTACGGTCGGCCGGGGGGGAGGCGATCCTGCGCGACCGCCACTTGCCACCGATGATGCGCATTGAGGCCATGAGGTATCCGGTCGGCTCTTCGTGCGTTGCCGCTGTCTCCACCAGCCCCTATAATCCGCCAACGTCAGCGTTCCAGCAAGGATGACGAAAGGCATGGGATCGATTCATTGCGAGCATTGCACGGGGCACTGCTGTCGCTACGTGGCCCTGCCCCTGGAAAAACCCCAGACGGCTCGCGACTTCGACGACATACGGTGGTATCTCATGCACCAGGGCATGACCATCTTCGTGGAAGAGGGTGACTGGTACATCCAGTTCGCCACCACGTGCAAGAACCTGAATCCGGACAACCTGTGCCGCATCTACGAGACGCGCCCCCGGATCTGCCGCGAGTACAAGTCCGGCGAGTGCGACTATGCCGGCGGGACCTACGAATACGATCACCTGTTCACGCACGTGGACCAGATCGAAGGCTACGCCCGGGAATACCTCAAGAAGCAACGTCAGCGAAAGAGGCCCTCACGAAATGGCCGGCCAAAACGTCTCTCCGCCCAACGTCGGACCGGCTGACCGCCCGGCCGCACCGCGCCGGGCGTTCGCTGCGCTCGTGATTATGAGCCTGGCAACCGGCGGATGCCTCTCCGGCTCTCTGGCCACCAACACCGGGCCGAACGGCCCGCACCGCTGGTCCACGGCCAACAGGCAGCAGGCCCACGTGGGCGAGACGGTGGGCTACAGCTTCATCCTGATCAAGCCCTTCGGCAAACGACCGGTCGCTCCCTACGGATACGTGGACTACTGCGTGGCGACCATAGGGAACGAGCGCGTGGAGTGCGAGCCGGACCTCGACGGGCATTTCTGCTTCGAGCACCGTCTGGACCGCGTTCAGCCCGGAGACGAACTCAAGGTCCGTGCGGTTGCTTATCGCCAGTACGGCCAGCGCGACTTCATGAAGATCGGTGACAAGTGGCTGCGCGGCGACAGCCCCTCCGACCAGCGCGACAGCGGATTCGTGTCCGACTCGTTGACGCTCCGGATCTACCAGGCCCGCATCGAGCTGGGGATCTGTGAGAGCGAGGCCCCGCTGGACTTTGAAACGGGCAAGCTGGAGCTGGTCAAGGCGGACGGCACGGTTTCGCCGGTCTATCAGGACCGTGACGGCCGGCCGGGGTTCGACGTCACCGGGCCGGATGACTCCGGCTGTTATACCGTCGTCTACCTGCCCGATGGGACACAAGTCAACCCCGCGGGCCGGACCGAAGCCCGCCTGACCGTCCACGACCGGGCGGGGCACCCGCACACCGCCACGGTGCTGATTCCGACGCCGTAGCCGTACGCCGCGCGGCGCCGGTCCGCAAACTAGACAAGGAGCAACCGGGTGGGCAAGTTCCAGGCTCCAAAGGGAACCCGCGATTTCTATCCCGACCAGATGGCGATCCGGAACTGGATCGTCGATTCCTGGCGACGGGTCTCGCTGCGAAACGGCTTCGTCGAATTCGACGGGCCGACGTTCGAGTTGCTCGACCTGTACCGGGCCAAGAGTGGCGACGAGATCGTCTCCCAGCTCTTCCATTTCACCGACCGGGGAGGCCGGGATCTGGCCCTGCGGCCGGAGATGACGCCCACGCTGGCCCGGATGGTCGCCGCTCGGGCCCAGGGGCTGCCCAAGCCCATCCGTTGGTTCTGTGTGCCGATCATGTTCCGGGCGGAACGACCCCAGCGCGGACGTCTTCGCGAGTTCCTGCAATGGAACATCGACATCCTGGGTGAGGACAGCGTGATCGCCGATGCCGAGTGCATCTTCGTGCTGATCGACCTGTTTCGCGAGCTGGGGATGTCGCCGGAGCAGGTCGAGGTCAAGATCAACTCGCGGGCGCTGCTGGCCTCCATCCTGCGGGCCAACGGCTTCGGCGACGACCTCGATCCGGTCTACGCCGTGCTGGACAAGCGTGACAAACTGCCCCACGAGGACTTCGTCGCCGCCGTCGAGGAGTTGACCCGGGACGGGCGACAGAAAACGACCCTGCTGGCTTTGGGGCAGGCAAAAGGGCCGGAGGGGCTGGAGTCCGTGCGCGGCCTGGTCGAGGGCCACGAGGAGGGCATCCGCCACCATCAGGACCTCGTGCGCGTGCTCGATCTGCTCAGCGACATGGGCGTCGGGGATTACCGCGTCTTCGACATGGGCGTCGTCCGCGGCCTGGCCTACTACACCGGAACGGTCTTCGAGGCCTTCGGAAAGGGAAGTCTGCGGGCCATCTGCGGTGGGGGGCGCTATGACCAACTGCTCGCCGGCGTCGGGGGGCCGCCGATGTCCGCGGTGGGCTTCGGGCTGGGCGACGTGGTCCTGCAGGATGTCTTGACCGACCTGTCGCTGCTGCCGGAGCGGACCGGAGAGAGCAAGACGTTCTTCGTCATCGACGCGGATGCGGAGTTGTTCGGCCGCGTACTCTCGCTGGTCGGCGAGCTTCGGAGGCGCAGCGTCCCGGCTGTCTTCTCCTATAAGCGCCAGCCCTTCGTGAAGCAGCTCCGGCAGGCGTCGGGCGCGGGGGCGGCCCGGGTGGTCATCGTCGATCAACAGACCGTCCAACACGACCAGGTAGCCGTCAAGGATCTCCGGACCGGTGTTCAGGTGTCGATGTCCGTGTCGGCTCTGCTGGAGGACCCCTTTCAGCCGATCGAGTAGGGTTCGTGACCCGGCGACATATCCATTATGAGGCCGCCTTTGAAGACTACCTCCGGTCGCAGGGGCTGCCCTACATCCCCGTGGATGAGCAGAAGAAGGTCATCTTCGCCGGGGCCAGGATCAAGTCCTTCGACTTTCTCGTGTATCGGCCCGACGGGCCGACCTGGCTGGCCGACGTCAAAGGCCGGAAGTTCCCCTACAACGGAGCCGGGGGAAAACGCTATTGGGAGAACTGGGTCACGCGCGACGACCTCAAGGGCCTGGCCGAGTGGCAACGGGTGTTCGGCGAGGGGTTCTGCGCCATGCTGGTCTTCGCCTACTGGCTGCTTGGCTCGGGCGGGCGGCTGCCCACCTCATACGTCCACACCTATCGCGACGAGCAGTACAGCTTCCTGTGCATCTCGGCCGACGATTATCAGCGCCACTGTCGTCCACGCTCGGCCAAGTGGGAGACCGTCACGGTCCCGGCCCCGCTCTTCCGCAAGCTGGCCAGGCCGATCCACCTTCTGTGAGGGCCGGGCGGTCCCTGCCGACCCACCGGCCCATCGCCGCCGATCCTGCCCGGCGCCCGTAATCAGCCGCCGCAACGCCATTGCGTGCGGGCGCGGCAACCGGTTTACCGGTGCGGTGGGGGGGCTATAATACTCCGACGAGGAGAACGCCCATGAACCGCATCTTGGGATCGTGGAGCTGGGGCCGCCGTCTCACCCGCCGGGTGGGAGCGGTCGCGGCCACCTGTCTGTTGGCTTTCAGTTCCTCACTGGCTTGGGCGGCCGAGGAGGCCACGCTCCCGGACGCCGACAAGCCGTGGCTTCAGTGGCTCTGCCTGCTCGGCTTTATGGGCTTGTGCTGCGCGATCGCGTTCAAGAACCCCAAGCGGTCCCATATGACCTGAATCGTCGCGTCCTTTCACGCACCCTTGGGGGCGGGCGACGCCCCCTGCAGTCCAAGGAGGTGACTCATGCCGACCAAACGAAGCATCATTGTAGCCCTGGCGGGAATCAACCTGTTCCTGCTGGCGGCACTTCTCCTGAGCAGCTATTCCCTTCCAGCCGCTTATGCCCAACGGGCGGGAAACTCCGACAACTACATCGCCGTCACCTGTGAGGTGGACGAGTCCTTCGACGTCTACTACGTCCTGGACCTGCCCACCCGCTGGCTACACGCGTTCGCGCCTTCGCGCGAGGCCAAGGGTGCCCTGGAGTACCTGGGCAGCCGGAATCTTGAGAGCGATTTCACGCGAGGCTAGAAGGACGGAGGAGCACGATCATGGATTCCAAGAACTTCGCCATCGGCATCCTGAGCACGACGGCCGTTATCCTGCTGGTCGGCCTGGTCCTGATCCAATCCCGCCCCGAGCCGGCCTACGGCTTCGGCATGACCGCCCAAGGTGGGGATTACCTGGTGACCACCGGCCAACTCCAGCCGTCCCAGGAGTTGCTCTACATCCTGGATGCGGCCCATCAGAAGTTGAACGTCTACCGCTTCGACATGTCGCGCAAGCAGATCGCTCTGGTCAGCGGAGAAGATCTCGCCAAGTATCGCGACGCCGGGACCGAGGATAAGCCTAAGCCCCAGGACACTCAGAGCGGGAGACGCGGGCGCGGCCGGAGCAGGTAGTACAGCCCGGAGCCGTCCAGGCGGAAACGACCTCCGACGCTTTCTCCACCGGTGTCCGGTCCGCCAAGCCACCCGGGGCCGTGCACCGGTTTCAGAGCGTGAGACCCGGAAGCCGGCGTCCATGCCTCATCGTATTGTCGGCGACCGGCCACGTGCCAAAGCATGCCGGGCGACGGGTTGATTGGATGGGTACGGCGGCTTCATTCCATGGGCAGAGCAGGCCTTGCAACCGCCCCACCCGGTCAATGTAACATAACATATATTATCGGACGTTATTGATCCGGCGCGCCAAACACGGATATCGCTGCCCGTCACACCTCCAATCCCACGCTTGAACCCGTCTCGCTCCCCCCATAGGCACCGCCTCGTCTCTTCCCTGGCTCGGTCGCCGTTCGGCTTCCGCCTTCGCCCGCTACCTCTTCATGCACCACCCCGTCCCCGTTTGTGCCGCGTTCCAGACTCCGTCCGTTCGCCGGGGCCGACCCTGGGCTGTGGCCGCGGGCGGCGATCCTGCATCAGCCTCGGCAAGGCCAGCGCTACCAAGGCCAGGTTCCGGCCCCCGCGGGTCAGATCGTATAGATCCCTTTCCTTCGGCCCGATGAGGTCGGCGATTCGGAGCTGGCCGATGTGGTGATACAACGGTCCGGCCTTCAGGCGAGTCGCCTTCTGGAGGGTTCCGTAGGTTCCCGGGCCTTCAAGCAGTTTTGTCAGAATCTGCAGGCGATGCACGCTGGCCAGCGCCGCCAGGACCCTGGCTACCCGGGCCGTCCGGGCTCCCGAGACGGCCTGCGTGCTCGGCGTCCGGCCCCCTGGATGCCGGGCCATTCGCATCCCTCGTGCCGACGCCGTACGGTCCCAGGCGACACCGGCCAAGTCCCACTCCTGCCCGACGCCCTCGGCCACGGCCAGCACAACGGCCAATCCGTGGCCGGTTTCTCGCCGCAACGCCGGCAACACCGCGCGCAGGGCCCGCCCCCCCACCTGGTCTGACCTCGGCTGGCCCGAGGTGCTGTTCGCTCGACCCCGCTTCCGGGTCCCCGTGGCACGTCCGGCCGGCCGGGTCGTCGAGGGACTTCGTTTCAGCCGCCGGTGGTCCACGCTTCGCTTGCTCATGACGCACCTCCCGTCGTGTGACCAAGGTATTATCGGAAAACGTTATTACATTTTCTTAGGATAACATGATTCTATTTTACCACGATTGGACAGGCCGCGACCACCCCGGCGACCCCAATCGAGCCCTTCCGCACGCCGGAGTTGCTTGGATCTTTCTGCCGGCCCGACTCGGCCTCAACGCGCCGCCCAGCGCTCCGCTGTCGGCGCTCCCAGGAACCGGTGCCGGCCGGAAGCAGATGCCCGTTCAAGCATACTCGCCGCCGTCGGCCACTTGCGCGGGACGTGTCGGGCCTGTATACTGCCGGCGACGGTACTGGTGTTGCCTGACCGATCGGCGCGGGGTAAAGGCCGCAGCCAACTGGGGTTACGGGCCTTCCCGCGGACAGAATCGGATCAACTTGAGTCGAGAAGGAGTAACCGATGAAGTGCCCCAACTGCGGACGGGGTTTGAGGACGACCCGGTACGAGGGTATTCAGATCGAGACCTGCGACGGCTGCCACGGCGAATGGCTGGACGCCACTGAGCTGGGGCACGTGGTCAAGACACGCGAGGTCCGCTTCAACGAGCAGGAGCGCCGGGCCATCGCCGAGTCCACCACGATCACGGGCGTAAAGCTGGAGGAAGTGGACCGCGATCTGAGCTGCCCCAAGTGCGGCGGGCAGACCGACGCGGTCAACTATGGCGGCGATACCGGAATCATCATCGACCGTTGCACTCAATGCCACGGGATCTGGACGGACGCCGACGAGGTCGAACGAATCCAGGCCGTGGTCGAAGGCTGGGACGATGGGCTGGAGGACGATCTGGCCAAGTATGCCCCGCGCCTCCGCCAGATCGCCGCGGACGTGGATCGCGGTGACGACGTAAAGGTATCGCGGGTCGGCTTCATGAACGCCCTGATCAACGGCATCCTGGACATCATCTAGCCGCCCCTGGGGCGCCTTGCCGGTTTATCGGACCCGGCGCCGCTCCCGCAGACTCAAACCGACCGATTCTGTCGGTCGAAAACTGCCCACCGCCCGGCTTGGCGCCGAAACGGAGCCGCTTTGTCGCTTGCCCACCCGGTCCATCCGATAGAACAACCGCCGAGCGAAGGGGCGAGCGAATACGCCGCAGGTGCCTTCTATACACGGTTCATCGCCCTTTGCCCCACGCTATCCGGGCCTGGAACGGCCCCAGCACTTAGCTGGCCCGCTTTGCTTGACGTCGGTTGCCTGCGGCGAGACGATTGGCCCGGGCCGATAGGCGACTCGCCGAGGTACCGCCAATCCCAACGGGGCCGGACCGCGGGAGTTCGCACGCAACCCGCCAAGGTGTCGTCTTGGAGGAATCGGAGCAGGATCTGTCATGGACGCGAGACAAGCCCACCAAGAGGCGGTGTCGGCCACGTCGCTGTGGCACAAGCAGTTCGACGGTAAGATGCCCGCGGATCGCGTGGACGCCATCTTCGGCTGCGACGTCTTCAGCCAGCGCACCATGCGTCAGCGACTGCCCAAGGACATCTACAACCGGCTGATGCAGACCATCGAGCACGGCGAGCCTCTGGACGAGCAGGTGGCCGACGTGGTCGCCGCCGCCATGAAGGACTGGGCCATCGAGCGCGGAGCGACCCACTACACGCACTGGTTCCAGCCCTTGACCGGGAACACGGCCGAGAAGCACGACTCGCTGGTGATGCCGGACGGCCAGGGCGGGATGGTCTACGCCCTTTCCGGCGAGGACCTTTGCCAAGGCGAACCGGATGCGTCCAGCTTCCCCTCGGGCGGGCTGCGGGCCACGTTCGAAGCCCGCGGATACACGGCCTGGGACGCCACCAGCCCGGCCTTCCTGAACCGCGGCGAGAACAGCGTAACGCTGTGCATACCGACGGCCTTCGTCTCCTGGAACGGGGACGCCCTGGACCAGAAGACCCCCCTGCTTCGGTCCATGCAGACACTCTCCCAGCAGGCCCTGCGTATCCTCCGCATCTTCGGGACCGACCGGGGCGTCCGCCGCGTGTACACGACGGTCGGTGCCGAGCAGGAGTACTTCCTGATCGACCACAAGCTGTACCACGCCCGGCCGGACCTGGTCACCTGCGACCGCACCCTGTTCGGAGCCAAGCCGCCCAAGGGTCAGCAGCTCAACGACCACTACTTCGGCTCGATCCCGCCCCGCATGCTGGCTTTCATGGCCGAGGTCGAGCACGAGCTGTACCGAGTGGGCGTACCGGTCAAGACTCGGCACAACGAGGTCGCCCCCGGTCAGTACGAGATCGCTCCCCTGTTCGAGAACTCCAACGTGGCCTGCGACCACCAGATGCTGATGATGGAGACGCTGCGGCGCGTCGCCCCCCGCTACGGGCTGCAGGCTATTCTCCACGAGAAGCCGTTCGCCGGCCTCAACGGGTCGGGCAAACACAACAACTGGTCCATGGCCACCGACACCGGCGTCAACCTGCTCGACCCGCAGGAGGATGCCCACACCAACATGCAGTTTCTGGTGTTCCTCTGCGCGGTGATCCGGGCGATCGACCTGCACGCCGACATCCTGCGGGCGTCGGTCGCCTCGGCCGGCAACGACTACCGGCTCGGCGGGCACGAGGCCCCGCCGGCGATCATCTCCATCTTCCTGGGCGACATGCTGACCGACATCGTCGAGCAGCTCGAGAAGGGCATGCCGCGGCGAACGCTCAAGGGCGGCGCGTTGAAGCTGGGCGCCCGAACCCTGCCCCAGATCCCGCGGCACTCCGGGGACCGCAACCGGACCTCACCGGTCGCCTTCACCGGCAACAGATTCGAGTTCCGCGCCGTGGGCGCGTCGGCCACCTCCGCCTGGCCCAACACAGTCATGAACACGATCGTGGCCGAGTCGCTTGACTTCCTGGCTACGGAACTGGAAACCGCGATCGGCGAGCGACCGACCCCGACCAAGCTGGAGAATGCGGTCAAGAGGGTCCTCAAGAAGGTGATCAAGACGCACAAGCGGATCATCTTCAACGGTGACAATTACTCGCCCCAGTGGCACGCCGAGGCGGCCCGGCGAGGTCTGCCGATCCTCAAGAACGGTCTCGAAGCCCTCCCGGTCCTGGCCTCGAGGAAGGCCATCGGTCTGTTCAAGAAGTGCCGAGTCCTCAACAAAGCCGAGCTCGAGAGCCGCGTGCATGCTTTCCTGGAGAAGTATGCCCTGACCCTGAACATCGAGGCTGAGGCCATGGTCCTGCTGGCCCGCCAGGCCATCCTGCCCGCCGCTCTGATGCACCAGACCCGACTGGCCCAGGCGGTCGGGGCCACCCAGGGCGCGGGCGTCGACTGCCAGACCTCCAAGGCCCTGCTCGAGGAGTTCGTGGACTTGGTCTCGCGCTTCACCACAAAGATCAACGCCTTGGCGGTCGCCCAGAGCCGGGAGCACGAGGACGTGCTCCAGCACGCCCAACACCTCAAGGCGAAGGTCATCCCGGTGATGGAGGAGCTTCGCGAGCTGGGCGACGAGTTGGAGACTCAGGTGGCCGCCGAACTCTGGCCCCTGCCGTCCTACCGTGAGGTGCTGTTCACCAAGTAGGCGGCGGGAGGTCGAAGCCAACCAGCCACAGCGGTGTGGTTCCGGCTCCGAAAGTCGTCAACCGGCGACGGGAGGATTACTTACCCATCGCGAAGGTGCGACGGCGCAGGGCAAGCTGTCGAAACAACGCCAGGCTCTGCTCGGCCATCGCGCTGACGGGATGGTGCTCCTTCAGGTAGAGCAACCCCGCAACAGCCAGGGCTCGGGCGTATTCATGGTCGTCCAGAAGCCGGCTGACCCCGTCCGCCAGGGCTTCCGGGCTGTCGTCCGGGCAGACAACGGCGGTCTCCCCGTCCACACAGTGATCCGCCACACTTCCCGCGCAGGCCACCACGGCCGTCCCCGAGGCCATGGCCGTCAACGAGTCACTGGATAGCGCCCTTTCCGGCGCCGGGCACACGAAGATGTCCGCCCCGTCCATGATCCGACTGGTCTCGCCCTTGGGCTGGGCGAACGTGATCCACTGTGACAACTTGCAGGCGTGGACCCTCCTGCGAAGCTCTCCCTCCGCACGTCCGCGTCCCAGTAGGAAGGACAGCAGCTCGTACCCGCGGTCACGCAGGATCGAGACCGCCTCGATCAGATGCCCGACGCCGCTGCGGCCGTCCAGCGCCGCGGTGCACAACACGGTCGGGATCCTCCCGGGAGTGCCGAAACATGTCGGCTTGGCCTGCCGGAGCACGCCCGGGTGAATCACGCTGAGCGCCTCGCGGCGGACCCGTCCCGAAGCGGCGGCCAGGTCGTAGATCGGCCGGCTGGCGGCAATCACGTGTTGGACGCGCTCCCCGTCCACGTGCTGCAGAGCCCTGACGTCCGCAGTAGCACTGAGGTGCAGCACGAGATCGATCTCAAACGCTCGGGCCACGGCCTCGGCCACCCGAAAGCAGCCGCGTGAGAAGGCCTGCACCACGGTCGGCGGCCGGGCAGAGAGCACGTCGAGGATCTGCCCGAGTCGCTGGCCGCGAAACGGCCAGCTCAGCGCCTGGTGCACGATCATCTCGATAGGCCCCAGAGACAGAGCCTGGGCCTCCGCCGCGGACGACAGCAGGCGGACCGGAGCCGTTAGATCCACCAGGCCGACGCACAGGTGCTGGATCACCTCCCACAGCCGCGAGTACACGTCCCGGTCGATGCACAGGGCGATATCCACGGGGACTTCGGCTGGAGCCGCTTGATCCGGTTCGTCCATGGTGGCGCTATGATCGGCTCCACCGCGGGCATGTCAACGCCGGGCTGGCCCGCTCAGAAGGACAGATCCCCGCTCCACGCCGCTGAGGGCACCCCGGTCACAGCCGCCGGCGCCGAGGGGCCGGACCCGACAACTACGCCCGGTTGCGCTCGATCGGTGGCACCCATTTGCGGAACAGCGCCCGGCCCCCTATCTTCTGGCCGGCATGAAAGTGTTCCACGGACTCGATTCGGTGACCCCGGCCCTGACGGCGTCATCGCTGACCATCGGCAATTTCGATGGCATGCACCGCGGGCACCAGCGGATCGTCGCCCAGACCATCAGGCTGGCCGCAGATGCGGGCGCACCGGCCGTCGCCCTGACCTTCGAACCGCACCCGCTGGACATCGTGGCGCCGGAAAGAGCCCCTTCCCGCCTGACCGTGCTGTCCGAGAAACTGGACCAACTGGCCGCCGCCGGCATCGACGTCACGGTCGTTGCCCGGGCGGACCGGGCCCTGTTGGCTCTGACGCCCGAGCAGTTCGCCGGACGAATCGTCGAGCGGCTGCATCCGACGTACATCGTCGAGGGCGCGTCCTTCGGTTTCGGTCGCGGCCGCTCCGGTACAACGGAAACGCTGCGAAAGCTGGGGCCCGGGCACGGTTTCGAGGTCTTCGTCGTCGACCCGGTGCAGGTCCATCTGGACAGCGATACCGTCGTGGATATTTCCAGCTCGCTGATCCGTCGGCTGCTTACCGATGGGCAGGTGCACCGAGCCGCCGAGTGCCTCGGCCGCCCTTATGCCCTGGCCGGTGAGGTCGTCACCGGCGCCAGGCGCGGCGTTCGCCTCGGCTTTCCCACGGCCAACATCGACGTGGGCGGTCAGCTCGTCCCGGCCGACGGCGTCTACGCCGGGACCGCCCGCCTGGCGGTCGATTCGCCCGCGGGTGCCGGGCAGTGGCCGGCCGCCGTCAGTATCGGCTCGACGCCGACCTTCCAGGAATCCGGGGAACAGATCCAGCGGCGGGTCGAGGCCCACCTGCTCGACGCAGACCCGGACACCGACCTTTACGGGCAGGAGATTCGTCTCGATTTCGGCGTTCGGCTGCGAGGTCAGGAGAGGTTCGAGTCGCCGGACGGGCTTCAAGCGCAAATCGCCCGCGACGTGGAAGCCGTGCGGCGTTACACTCGCGGCGAAAGCTCCCGCCTCGAACCATAAGCCACCGAAAGCAGCTCATGAACCGATCGAACACCACCATCAATACGAACGACTTCATCCGGGTGGCCAACCTGGTCTCTTCCTGGCGGCGGCCCGTGTTGCTCACCCACACCAACCCCGATGGCGACGCGCTGGGCTGCCTGCTGGCCATGCGGTCCATCCTGCGGTCGCTCGGTGCCGTTCCCCGGCCCCTGCTGTATGAGTCGCCGCCGCCGCGCTATGCCTGGGCCTTGGAGCAGGAGTCGATCGAGGTGCTCACCGGGCCCGCTGACGCCGCTCTGGCCGGCGCCGACGGCGTCCTGGTCCTCGACACCTGCACGCATTCGCAACTCGAGCCGGTTGCGGAATGCCTCAAACGCACGCTGCTGCCCAAGGTGGCCCTGGATCACCACGTGACCCGCGACCTCTCGGTGGATGACTTCCTGATCGACGAGACGGCCAGCGCCGCCTGTCTCATCGTGGCTGAGTGGGCCGAAGCGGCCGGCTGGACATTGGACGATGACGCCCGACTGGCGATCTACCTTGGGATCGCGACCGATACCGGCTGGTTCCGCTTCGCCAACACCGACGCCCGGACGCTGGCAGCGGCCGCCGAACTCACCCGCGAAGGTCTGTCGCCGGCGGCCCTGTTTGAGCAACTGTACCAGCGTGAGACCGCGGCCCGATTCCGCCTGCTGGCCGAAGTTCTAGGGACGGTCGAGCTGCACCACGAGAGTCGCCTGGCCGTCATGACCGTCACCCGGGACATGCTGACCCGCACGGGGGCCGATCGCCGCGACACCGAGGACATGATCAACTACCCGCTACAGATCGGGGCCGTCCAGGTGTCCGTGCTGCTGGTCGAGCGTGACGCGGGCGGGATTCGAATCAGCTTCCGCAGCAAACCCCCGACGGATTCGCGTCCCGACATCGACGTCGCCGCGATC
>Ga0307380_10009508_pt1 | contig 12332 bp, 14 predicted proteins | sample UN3MG_FD_202239 | JGI IMG/M metagenome (GOLD analysis project Ga0307380, IMG submission 202239) | Soil microbial communities from Risofladan, Vaasa, Finland - UN-3 | ecosystem: Environmental > Terrestrial > Soil > Coastal area > Acid sulfate soil | place: Finland: Risofladan, Vaasa | collected... | reverse complement strand
ATAAACTAGCCATTTCCGTTTCGTATGCATGAATGCGTCTTTGAACGCGTATATTGGAAATTGATCCCAACGAGGGGGAATACATCTGCCCATATCAGGAGAATAAAGTATGGAGAAACAAAGAAATAAGGTTTGTGGAGCAGACATTCATAAAACGTTTCTCATAGCTACGATTCTTTCCCGAGATGGAACCAAAACTACAGAACGATTCGGGATGAAACTTGATGACATTCTAATGTTCAAGGAATGGGTCGTAAAGAACAATTGTGAACAGGTCGCTGTTGAATCCACAGGCGTTTATCGGGTTCCGATATACACAGTATTGGAAGATAACATCGAGGTAATAGTAGCCAATGCCTACAAGATCAAGCATACACCCGGGAGGAAGACGGATGTACGTGATTCCGAATGGCTTGCATAACTATGTCTCAATGGAATGATAGAACCTTCAAGAATTTTCCCCAAAGAAGACAGGGAAATTAGAACATTAACAAGAGCAAGAGAAAATCTTGTAAATAATAGTACCCAGATGAAGAATCGAATACATCAGGCACTTGAATCATCATGTATCAAGATATCTTCAGCCCTGTCAGATATCTTTGGAAAATCGGGAAGACATATAATTGATGGATTGCTTGAAGGAAGGAGCATAGACGAAATCCTGAGTGGAATCAAGTCAAAACGAGTATTGAAAAAAGAGCGGGATTTGAGAGATGCAATAAAAAATAGTCTTGATCCAGCACAAATTCTCATGATATGAAACTGCCTTGAATTGATAGAAGAGATTCAAAAGAGGATCGAGAAACTGGAAGCAGAAATCCTGAGCAGAATCGAAAAAAAGAAAGAAGATGTAGAAATTGCAATGTCCATTCCAGGTATTGCATTTACTTCAGCTTCTGCAATTCTGGCAGAGATTGGTGACTATCGTGATTTTGAAAACGGTGAGAAGCTTGCTGCCTGGTGTGGACTGACACCAAGTGTTTCTCAATCTGCCAATAAGCTGGTGACTGGTAGAATTACGAAACAAGGATCTAAACATGTGAGACGGATGCTCGTTCAAGTCGCTCATGCCATTTCCAGAACCAAGAACTCGGTTTTGAAAAGATTCTTTTTGAGAATACAGGCAAAGAGAGGAACGAAGAAAGCAGCTGTGGCATTAGCAAGGAAAGTTCTCTGTATATTGCATCATTTGTTGATGAACAGGGAAATGTATCAGGAAAATGGAAAAACAAAATCTAAACCTGTAAAATTTAACCGGACTTCCTCACCGATTCAAATGACTGAACAGGATATGATTGAAGTGCTATCGAATGCAGGATATATCATTAAAAAGAGAGGTGTGTGGGGGTGCATATAGCACTCCCGTTTTTAGAGTGATCAATGTTTTTCATAGGAAATGAGTTATAATATATTAAATACTAATAAATTGATATAGTCAATCAGGAGAATTGTATGGTTAAGACAGTGGTTGTTGAATTTTCTGATCGTGAATATCAGATCCTTTTGAAATTGGATGAGTTTGAAGGTGATGACTCCCAGAAACTAAAAGGACTTTTTACTGGTTACCTTGCACAAACACCCCGGTTACAAGCTGGTTACCACCTGATCAAACTGGATGAGACTCAGGACCACATGCTTAAAATACTGGACTTAATTTACAAAGAATATGAATTGAATCCATCTCCATTAGAGGGTTGGACCAAGTCAAAATATGATAAAATATTGGAAGATCTGCTACAGGTCGAAATTTTAAGGCCCATGGGTGCAGGAAGATTTGGACCTACATCCCGATTTAAGAAACCATGGTTGACAGTATATAATAGCACATCGAAAGTCTTTCCTGACCTCGATGAGTTCAGTCAGGCATATATAGCCACTGTATACATGCTGGATTATTTTTCCAGAGGAACGTTCGAAGCTGAACTATTAAGGGATGCTACAATAATTTTAAATGAATATTATTTGTATTCATATGCTTTAGCAAAGAAACAAGGGCATGAAGCTCAAAAAGCAATTGCCAAAAAGAATCCATCAATCTCTTCTCGCGACGATCTTGTGACCTGATTTAATGCTTTTTATATCTGTCCGGCCTGTTATTTCAAGATCCCCAACACATTCTGCTGCTCTGGCTGATACATATGGTCTTACTATCATGTTACCTCCGGCATAGGCCAGCCCGCCAATACTGGTTCTGTCCATTAACAATAAGTCACCTGTGACTTTTATATTGCCCTGGATATTACAATCAGCACTTATTATGGCTTTTTTTGCGATCACATTACCTTTTATTAATGACCCTTTACCCAGTTCAAGATTACCCTGAACAATCAAATTTCCCCAGAAACTTGAACCTGTTCCGATAATTGCATTTGCAGGTATAGTAACATCATTTTCAAAAAATGACCTTTTTTTAATTATAATTGTTTCGGAGGCGGGATGTCTTTTTATGAAATTAGGGTCCATGGGAATCACATTTATTATAATAATAGCACTAGTTTTAACTACTTTGAGTAGATTAAAACTTTTGGAATATATCTTGATAATGGAGATCTATAAAAATGACACTTCAAATTGGCAGGGTAATCAGGGCCAACAGCATCAGTGATGCATGGTATCGTGGTCTGAATCTGATCTGGAACCATGGTCATGAGGTCACGGATGAGAGAGGTAGCAGGATTCGGGAATACCTTAATCTGATGATCGTTATCCAAAATCCGTATATTGACAGAATACCAAAAGATATCTCCTGGAACGAGGAACGTCTTGAAGAATATGCCAAACAGCTGATTAGTGGCGAAAATGTACAGGATTTTGAATATACATATGGGCAGAGATTGCGAAACTGGAATGAAGAGATAGACCAGATCGCATATGTGATCGATAAATTAAAACAAAATCCTACCACACGAAGAGCCACTGCAGTTACATGGGTCCCGACTATAGATACGGTTGTGGATGAAGTGCCCTGTATGATCATTGATGATTTTAAGATCAGGGGGGGTAAGGTAAACCTGACCACATTGTTCAGGAGTCATGATTTTGCTGGTGCATACCCGGCAAACCTGTATGGTCTGTCCAGACTCCTGGAGTATGTAGCCGGTGAAGTGGGTATAAGCCCTGGAATGATTACTACAATTAGCGCCAGTGCACATATTTATGAGCATGATTGGGATATGGTAGAAGATATTCTTTAGTGGTATTTTATGAAAAACATTATTAAGGGTTAGCTCCCCAAATAATCATTCCGTGATAACTTATATTAAATATATTGATGAAAATTATTAGGTGATATTGATGTGTGCAAGCGAGGTTAAAAAAATTAAGCGAAAATGTGTGGTTCTTAAAGTAGCTGAAGCCAAAGCATGGCGCAATGCGTCAGTCCAGGATGTAAAAACAAGAGAAAAATTTTTCTTTGGAAAAGTAAAGTCGGCCCCGCCCGAGATTAATATCGGGGATGAACTGTATATCGGATATGAGGAATTACCCTATGACCTGCCCCAGGGTTCACATAAGATCGTTCTATTGACTTTAGACGGTATGCTGCTGGATTGGGCCATGGTGACCCCAAATTCATCATAGTTCAGATCAAGTTCTGTTCTTTTAAACTGATGAACCTGCCATTGCCGATTATTATGTGGTCATAAACTTCGATCCCAACTACCCGGCCGGTCTCAACGAGTTTTCGGGTGATGTCGATGTCGTTCTGGCTGGGGGATGGGTCTCCACTGGGATGATTGTGTGCTACTATGATTGCGGCAGCACTTTCCTGGATTGCGGTCTTGAATACTTCCCTGGGGTGGACTATATTGGCATTTAAGCTGCCCACTGATACTGTCTCTTCCCTGATGAGGTTATTCTTGGTGTCCAGGTGCAGTGCAATAAAGAATTCTTTTTTCTGCTCCCTGACTTTTGGATATATATGATTGTAAGCGGCCTCAGGACTACTGATACGCGTCTTTTCTTCTTCAGTGAAGGTCTCCAACCTGCGGGTCAATTCGAACATGGCTGCTATCTGACTGGCTTTAGCTGCTCCAACGCCATGTACCTCCTGCAGCTTGGTAGGGGAAGCACAGCTCAATTGCTGGATGTTATAGGTTGAGAGTATCCGGGTGCATAGGTTCAGGACATTCTCGCCTTTGGTGCCTGTGCGCAGGATGATTGCTAGTAGTTCTGAGTCTGATAGCGCAGCAGGACCGTGTTTTAATAGCCTCTCCCTGGGCCTGTCCTTGGGCTGTATGTCCTGAATCCTGATATGGTATTCAGGCATGTAGAGTACGGTAGAAATTTTGTGGTATATAAGGTATGTGGTTTTAAACAGTATTTTGAAATGGCCAGGTTCGAAAAATTCCGCAGCACCCTTACTAATGGCTGGGAAACTAACCCAGGCATTAATCCATAGTGCCATTTCACTTAAAAGATATACTTTATAAATAATGTAATATATTTAAAATAAATATGGGTCAAGATGTTGATGAAATAACATTAATCTATGAAAATCAAACCCGTAAAAGACACATTGATCCAGTCCTAGAAAAAATTGGGTGGCATAAAAAATACATAAAAGAAGAAGTCAATTCTGTCAAATCCGATTTTTACAATAATAATCTTATATTTTTTAATGGAAATATCGAAAGAGGTATTGACCGATTTATTGATTATATTTTATTAGCCGAAGATTACAGTGTCCTTGCTATTATCGAATCAAAGCGTTTTTCCATAAATGAAGAGAAGGGAAGAATTCAGGCAAGGACTTATGCAAAAGATATTGAAAACAAGTGAACCAAAAGATTCCGATTTTTTTAACCAATGGTAATGTATGGCGGTTTATTGATGAAGAAGGGATAGAACGAAAGGTAAGCGGCCCATTCACCCAGGATGATCTCAAAAGAAGAAATGATCTGTATAGTAGAAAAATTGACCCAAGGAATGTCAAAATTGATTCACGTATAGTGGATCGTCCACGAAGTTACCAGATTGTTACGGAATTAAGCGAACATTTCGTAAAAGGACATAGAAAAGCATTGGTTCAAATGGCCACCGGAACCGGCAAAACACGTGTGGCAATGGCGATTATTAAATTATTGATTGATGCTAATATTATTCGCAATGTATTATTTATTGCAGATAGAATCGCCTTGGTCAATCAAGCAAAAGCCAATGGTTTCAAACAATATTTTACCGAACCTGTGGCTGATTTACGTGAAGGATTCTCAACAACTGGAAGATTGTATTTTTCTACAGTCCAAACATTAATGGGTGGTAATCCTATAAGATTGTTTGAAAAATTTAGTCCCAGTTTTTTTGACCTTATTGTATTCGATGAAGCTCACCGATCCATCTATGATAAAAATAACCTGATCAATGAGTACTTTGATGCGATCAAAATTGGACTTACAGCAACACCAAGGGAGCGTGAATTAAAAAATACATATGATATCTTTGATTGTACAAATGGAGAGCCCACTGTTGAATATTCGTATGATGATGCAGTCAGGGATAAGGTGCTCGTTCCTTACAAAGCTAATATTATTGAAACAAAAGTGTTATCGGCTGGGATCAAAGGGGGTGAATTGGATAAACATCTCAGGGATCAACTCAGGAGGCAGGAAGAAAATCCAGACGTTGAATTTACGGGCTCACAGTTTGACAGGGTGTTTATGGATGATAAAACAAATGCTTAGATCATTCATGAGTTCATGGAATTGTGCTATAAATCAGGAGAAGGGAAACCCTGCAAGACCATATTTTTCTGTGCAAGCCAGCGTCATGCTCAGCATATGAAAAATATATTTGGTCAATTATTCCCTAATCTGAGCAGTGATGTGCAGGTCATTACTTCTAATATGTCACGGTCTGAGGATGAAGTGTTACGGTTCCAAAGAGAATCTGAACCGAGAATTGCCCTTTCTGTGGGAATGCTGGATACGGGGGTGGATATTCCGGAAGTGTGCAATCTGGTGTTTGTGAAACCGGTATTTTCTCATATCAGATTCTGGCAAATGGTTGGAAGGGGGACAAGAAACCGCAATTCATGTAAGCATCCTGACTGGCTTCCTGAGTGGGAAAAGAATGATTTTATGATTTTGGATTTTACTATTGGTGGTCATTCAAATGTGAAGTTCCATGAGTTTAAAGTCACTAATGAAAGAAATCCTCAGAAAGATGTGATTACCAGGATCTTTGAGAACCGCATTGAGCTCTTGAAAAAATCCCTTGATGAAAACCAGAAAAGAATCGTATCAGAAAAAATCCTGTACGACATTAAAGCCCTTGTTGTGGATTCTTTTTTAGTGAGGGAAAAGATGCCTGTGATCAATACGATCAAAGACCATTCTTTTAATCTCGAACAATATGTGGGATCGAAATGAACGAAATCCAATTCAATTTTATTTTTGTCAGCCTCAATACTTTCACATTGCTTACCAGCACTATTTATTTCAAGAGTTTCAATATTCTGGATAGTCCTATAATTTATGGGAGGATTTGAAGAATGGATGGTCTTTATGAAATAAGTGCGTTGTTAGGGTTTGTGGAAAAGAATAAACCGCAGATAAACGCAGATGAACGCAGATCGATTGATGTTTTGCAGAAGTGCATTGTGGCTGTTTTTGGAGTTAGCACTATGAAGGGGGGTTTGGTGCAATATAATAAACCGCAGATAAACGCAAGAGAACGCAGATTGATTGATATTTTGCAGAAGAGCATTTTGGCTGTTTTTGGGGTTGGCACTATGGAAGGGAGGGGTTTTGGTGCAATATATTAAACCGCAGATAAACGCGGATTAATGCAGATTGAATGATGTTTCGGAAAAGATCATTGGTGCTGCTTTTGAAGTTAGTAATGTGCTTGGGGTGGGTTTTCTTGAAAAAGTTTATGAGAATGCTTTGAATTTGGAACTCAGATCGAGAGGATTTGAAACCCAACAACAGGCACCGTTAAAGGTTTACTATAAGGGTGAACTTGTAGGGGATTACTTCGCTGATATTCTAGTTGAGAATGAAATCATTATAGAAACAAAAGCTGTTAAACAACTTGATAATATCCATTCTGCACAATGCTTGAATTATCTAAGAATCACAGGCCTGAAACTATGCCTGCTTATCAATTTTAATAAACCGAGAGTAGAAATCAAAAGGATAGTGAACGGTATTGGAAATCAATAAAATTTCCCAAACAAGATTAGATAATCACTTACATTTCAACAACGCATCTGCGTTCATCTGCGTTCATCTGCGGTTAATTTTCGCTTTTTTACAATGCAGTGCTCAATGCTTGAATTATCTAAGAATCACAGGCTTGAAACTCTGCCTGCTTATCAATTTTAATAAACCGAGAGTAGAAATCAAAAGGATAGTGAACGGATTGGAAATCAATAAAATATCCCAAACAAAATTATATAATCACTTCCTTTTCAACCACGTATCTGCGTTCATCTGCGTTCATCTGCGGTTAATTTTCGATATTTTCCGTTCCACTAATAAAATATTTTTTTGGACATGTATCTTGAGAGATTTTGAAGAGTGAATAAAATGAAGACATTACCTGAAGGATGGAAAGAAATGGAAATTGAAGATATAGCCTTAGTTGATTCAGGTCAAGGTGCACCTCAAGGAGATAAATGGTATAAGGGTAATGAAATCTTTGTTAAAGCGGGTGATTTAAACAACTTATCGGAAGGCAAATTTGTTGGAGATTTTTGTTCAAACATAGGTTATGATGCAATTGAAAAATATAAATTAAAAAAATATTCTACCAATAGTATTGTTTTTCCGAAAAGCGGAATGTCTGTAAAAACTGACAATATTGCACTATTAAAATATGATTCTTATATAGTGAATCATTTGGCAATTATTCAAATTAGCAAGAATAATGAGTGTGATCATAAATATCTGTACTATTTTTTGAAACGAATGAAAATCTCGAATCTTTCCTTAAATTCAGCTTATCCATCAATAAGGTTACAAGATATTAAAAAATTCAGAATTATTCTGCCACCAATAGGGACCCAGAAGAAAATCGCTGCCATCCTCGAAAAAGCAGAGCGGCTCAAGGAGTGGCGGAAGGAAGCTGATAGGCTGACCGATGATTTTTTGAAAAGCACGTTTTTGGAGATGTTTGGGGACCCGGTAAAGAATCCTAAAGAATGGGATTTTTATAAATTTGATAAAGTTGGTTCATTACAAAGGGGAAAATCAAAACACCGGCCAAGAGATGCTCCAGAACTTCTTGGTGGTCCATATCCATTGATACAAACCGGTGAAGTGGCAAATTCTGGAGGGTATATTAGAGAATATTATCAAACTTATTCTGAAATACGTTTGAATCAAAGCAAAATGTGGCCAACTGGAACATTATGTATTACTATTGTCAACGGCGGTGTAAAAATCCCCATTCCTCCAATGGAACTTCAAAATAAATTCAGTGATATTGTTGTGGGAGTAGAACAAATACGTGAATATCAAAGAGCATCAAATAAGCAAATTGATTGTTTTTTCAATAATTTAATGCAAAAAGCTTTCAAAGGAGAATTAGCATGTTAGATTCAGAACTCAAATCAAAAGTCAACCAGTTATGGGACAAATTCTGGAGCGGTGGGCTTACCAACCCCCTCCAGGCCATCGAGCAGATGTCCTACCTCCTATTCATGAAACGGCTGGAGGACGAGGACATCGGCAGAGCACAGAATGCCCGCTTGAAGGATGAGACCTATATCTCCATCTTCCAGGACCATGAAGACTGCCGGTGGTCCCAATGGACAAACCTGCCTGCCGACCAGATACTCTACCATGTGAGGGATACCGTCTTCCCCTTCCTGCGGAATCTGGGCGGGGAAGGGACGCTGTATGCCAAGTTCATGAAGGATGCGGTCTTCACCATACCAGTACCCTCGCTGCTTATAGAAGGGGTGAAGATCATCAATGACATGCACATAAAAGAGCAAAACAGGGATACCAAAGGCGATATCTACGAATTCCTGCTCTCCCAGTTGAACATCTCAGGCAAGAACGGGCAGTTCAGGACTCCCAGGCATATTGTTCAGATGATGGTGGAACTGGTTGACCCCAAGATCGGCGAGATAATCTGCGATCCTGCCTGCGGAACTGCAGGTTTCCTGCTGGCATCATATAAACATATTTTAAGGAATAATACCTCTCCCGAATTTATCAGATTAAATGGCGAGGGTAATGCCTACAATTTCAAAGGTGACAAGTTAAATGAGAGCCAGTGGGAGATGTTGAGGGAGACCTCATTCTACGGATTCGACATCGGCCAGACCATGACCCAGATCTCATTGATGAACCTGATGATGCACGGAAAAAACCAAAAAGACAGAGATTCTCTTTCTGGAATTGATGTATGATCTGCTGGTTAGCGGTGGACGGTGTGCTGTCATTGTGCCTGATGGCGTCGTGTTTGGCAGTTCAAAGACACATAGGGCAATCAGGAAAAAACTGCTGGAAAATTGCAGACTGGATGCGGTGATCTCGATGCCTTCCGGTGTGTTCAAACCCTATGCAGGAGTGTCTACCGGGATAATGGTGTTTACTAAAGGGGAGCCTACCAGGAAAGTCAGGTTCTATGATATGGAGGCTGATGGGTTCAGTCTGGATGATAAACGGACGTTCATTGATGGGAAAGGGGACATTTCGGATATTATAGAGAAATTCAAGGATCGAAATGATGGGAAATTCGAGGATCGGAAGGCGAAATGTTTCTATGTGCCGTTTGAAGAGATCAAAGCGAATGATTATGATCTGAGTATTTCCAAATATAGAGAGATTGAATATGAAGAAGTGGAATATGAAAAGCCGGAAGTGATTAAGCAGAAGATACTTGAGCTGGAGAATAAGATTTGTGAGACTCTGGAAGGATTGGAAATATAAATTAATAACGAATTTCCTATAGGGATTATTGAAATTCAAATCCCATCAATCTTTAACAACACACTCCACAACCTCCCTGGTCACATCCACCCCACAGGCTTCAAATATACCCCTCCCTGAAGGCGTACCATTCACCTCTAAAATACTCAATCCATCAGGCCCCTCTACCAGATCCACTCCTGCATATACCGTACCCACCGCCTGTGCAGCACCACAAGCCATTTCTTCGAGCTCAGGTGTCAATGTGCAGGGTTCAGGAGTTCCGCCCCTTGACAGATTGCTTATCCATGAACCTTTTGGGGCAGCCCTGTAGATAGCTCCTGCCATATGGTCGTCCACTACAAATGCCCTGATATCCCTGCCCGGATTCGGGATATACTGCTGTAGATACAACACACCCCGATTATCAAGTGCAATTTGCAGCAACTTTCTGGAGCTGTCATTATGCGTTAAACAATGAATATCCTGCCCCTTAAATCCAAAAATGGGTTTTGTCACTGCTCTACCCCATTTTCTAATAGCCATAAATGCCTCGTCAATATCTGAGGTTATCATTGTTTCAGGTGTGGGAAGATTATGCTTTTTGAAAAGATATGACGCCATGTGCTTGTTGGCTGCTGCCTGAATGGCCTCAGGCGGGTTTACTATCAACACACCAGACCTCTCCAGGTTACACAGCACATCAAACCGGTAGGACATATCTTCACCACCCCCGCCACCCACATCCCGTACAATGACCGCATCAAGTGTTTCCAGCTCCAGATCGCCTGTGGTGATACGAATATCTGTCGCCAAAACGGTATTGACATCATGCAGCCTGAACATGAATGGAGTACTGCCGGTCTCGGTTACGGCACTATATAACGCCTGTGCGGTCCAATCCCTGGGGTCTGTTACTGCAATTCCTATGCGTTTCATGGTATCAGTCCTTTTATCATAATAGGTTTGATCTGCATTCGTTCCAATATGCAGGCCTGAAGATTGACCACATGCTCAACTGCATCAATGATCCCGCCATCCGAGGTAGTTACCATTTGGTTGCATTTCTTAAGATCAAAGTCAGCTTGTTTCGATGTCCTGGCACATCCTGAAATTCCCAAAGCTTTCATTTTCCTATATACCTGGCGAGCCATCTCTCCGCTTTTGCTTATCTGGCTGTCAAATACTATTTCAACCCTCTTGGGGTTATGTAAAGCCAGCACACTCAATATCTCATGGAGTGCCTGTTCAGTCTCATCAGAGCAGTGAAAATTCCTGAACACCCCCCTGGTATCCCTTAGAAATCCATCATCGCAGAGATAAACTGGATCGCCTCGTACGGCAGATTCCACCCCGATAAGTATATTATATCCGTCTATCCATATCTCATTAAGTTCAATGTCACCGCAGCCCACTGTTTTCGCCCTGCGGCTGGTGATCGTACTCTGAGGATACAGGATCCTGGTAAAAATATGCCGAAACTCCAGATCCAACATGTGATGATTGCAGACATACGTGATGGCACTCTTTTTGGGATAACCTCTTTCCAGAAGATACCGGATCTCACTTACAGCAGCTTCCGGATTGGGCATATTCAATACTCCAGATTGAACCTGAGCAGGGCAGCTATGCCGCCCAGATTATGCAGCCTGTGTCCTGGCTCAAACTCAGTACTGAAGACCACAACCTTTCCCCTGGTATGCTCGATGCTCAATAGAAAAGCATCAATATCATGCCCCTTCTCACGACCTTCCCTGAGCAGCTCATCTGTTATGAGCAGTGACTCCACAGCTCCCATATCCCTGGCACGCCTCACCTCATCCCAGCCATATACGCCTGCTCCGTTCGTGGCAATCATGGCCATCAGTTCTTCGATCAGCCTGGCTTCCCTTGATATCCGGGATTCTTCCACGATCCTGTCCACTGCACCCCGGCGCAGTACCTCCTGGAATCCGGAAATACCAATGGAAACAGTGTCCTCTGTCCTGGACCGCGCAGCCAGTTCAGGGTTCTTTGTTTCCAGATGTTTCATGAAATCGTCCTTGGTGAATCCGGGGCCTGCCACGATCACTGCTTCGGTGCCGCTTGCTGCCTGGCTCAGCTGGCTTATAACTGAATTGAAAAACTCCTCCCTTGAGCTTCTTTCTCCTTTGCCTGAACCCATTTTAAATTGGGAATATTCTTCCACCCCATAATACCGCACAAGCCCTATGGATGCCTCGCCCTCTTCTATGGCCAGGATAACCACCCTGGGTCGTTTTGCAGCTGCTTCGGCCTCCTTTATGCGCTCAAGCTGGTCGTTCTTCCAGGTCTTGATCACAGACATGTTGGTGCCTTCCTCAATATTCAGGGTGTGATATGCTCCAACCTCCTGGCCGCTCTCGATCATACCGTGCAGGCGCAGGCGGTTCGAGAATTTATGAAATTCCAGGCTTTCTATACGCACTCCCAAACGCATGGGTTTTTTCT
>Ga0307380_10009507_pt1 | contig 12333 bp, 7 predicted proteins | sample UN3MG_FD_202239 | JGI IMG/M metagenome (GOLD analysis project Ga0307380, IMG submission 202239) | Soil microbial communities from Risofladan, Vaasa, Finland - UN-3 | ecosystem: Environmental > Terrestrial > Soil > Coastal area > Acid sulfate soil | place: Finland: Risofladan, Vaasa | collected... | reverse complement strand
ATTTTTTAATTTCCCACCCTTCCAGTCTTCTTAGCCAAATCTCGGTTTTAACCACTCTTGAAAAACACTTGTTCTTGTCAAGGTTAATCAGGTAAATACCGGTGCAAAATCGGTGCTTTTTGCCAGACATGGCTTTTAAGCGCTCAAAAGCTTGCTTTTTTGACTTTGGTTTTTCCAAAATTAAACCCCCAAAGACGCCAACCGAATCAAAACCAATCACTATCCCCTGAGAATGATTTCGGGCCACCGCTTCCGCCTTAAGCCTGGCCAATTTTTTAACCAACATCTTGGGATTGGTGGGTCTTCCTTTAAAATGCTCATTAACCTTGCTTTCCTTGGCAATAAAATCTAAGCCAAGAAGGCTAAAAGCCTTTTGACGATAGGGTGAGCCGGTGGCTAAGATAATTTTTGCCATTGAAGTTAGCCTGGATTATAACATAAAAAAGATGATTAAACAGGCTTGGCTAAAACCAAAAGCCGCTTCCAGGTCGTTCCCGGCGGCCAACAGGTTTGAAGAACAAGGATTTCTTCTCCTTGAGATTGAAAAAAAGTCGTGTCTCCGGGAGGGGTAATCATTTTTTCAGCCACCCGGTAAGAGAATTTTTTACCATTAAAAAAAATTAAGATCTCATCCCCTTCTTCAAGCTCGCGCAAAAGGAAAAAGACGGCGTTGTAACGGGCGATGTTTAAAGGCGAATCGGTTGAATGGGCAAAAAGATAAATCACTTCCCCCATCCCCGGGAAAAAAGTTCCCTTGGCATGGGCCACGCCCTGGGCAAGGGCCCTCTTAAAATCAATTGGGTCAGCCGCATCAACATTGGCAAAAATAGGTGCTTTGGCTTCAATTTTGGGGATGACAATTGAAAAAGCGGCGTTCGGGGCGGCCAAGGCCTGAACAGGCCCGGGCAGTTTTAAAAGATCACCAAAGGTTGTTCTTTGAGGCTGAGGTACCCCTTTAAAAGCCTTTTTGGCTTGGTAGGAAAGCTCTGTTTTTAAAACCGGCCCGAAAATCAACAAAAGACCCAAAAGGGAGGCTAAAATCAAGCCGTTGCCAAAAAAGCGAAGCGATGAGCGGAAAGAAAAAGACTTCTTTGCCGAAGAGGGAAGCAGTGTGCCTGCCCTACACACCGCTCCCCACTCCGAAAAAGAAGTCTCCTCTTTTCCCTTCTGCCAGGACGCATCAAAAATAACCCCAGACTTTTCCATCAAAGCAGGATCGGCAAAATCCGCAAAGCCAGACCAATCACGCCTGCCAAAATCAAGCCTAAGGTTAAGTTGGTGCTTGTCCCTGTTGGCGGCTGAACTGAAGGCACCTTGGCGCCCAAAACCTCAGGTTCCCTCCCGACCCTTATCTCCTGGCGGCAATCTCCGCCCCCGTTTTGCCAATCATCACGGGTGTCTTTCACTTTTAGAAAAGCCCAATAAGTCCCCGGTTCCTGGTAAACATGCTCCGCCCGGGAATCGGTTTGGGTAATTTTCCCTCCATCGCCAAAATCAAACTCATACTCCCTGATATCCCCTTCTGAGTCATAGCCTGAACCATGAAAGACCACGGCTAAGGGTGTTTCCCCATCAGTAGGGCTGGCAGAAAGGCTGACACACCAAGACTGATGCTCTTTGGGGGTCGGGGTTGGCCCCTCCTCCCATTCTCGGTTGCCAAAACGAACCTCGTAAACTTCATTGTCTGGGGCATCAAATTCATGCCTGGTCGGGGTGGTGGGCGTCCAATCCTCTTTAGCCACCTCTTTAACCTCTACCCGGTCATCACATTCTACCTCTACTTCCCCTCCCCAGCCTGAACGCCACCAACGGGTGGTGTAGTCATGCCATTCTCCGTTGTTGATCCGATACTCAAAATCCCAAGAAAGACCGTCCTCGCCTGAATCCTGATCACCATCTCCATTCTCATCATCGTATTTATGGATCTTAAACTTTGACCAGCAAGGCGTTGGTGTCGGGGTGGGCGTTACCGTCTCTGTTGGCGTGGGTGTTGGGGTTTCTGTTGGCGTCGGCGTCACTGTGGGAGTCACCGTTGGCGTGGGCGTTACGGTAGGAGTTGGCGTTGGGGTTGCCGTTGGCGTTGGGGTGGGGGTTAAAGTCGGCGTGGGAGTAGGCGTAATGGTGCAGGTTGGTGTAGGGGTGGGGGTTGGTTCGGGTCGAGCCCAGGCCTTAAACATCACCTGAATCTCGTATTCATTGCCCGCTTCAAGGTCAGGCAAGCCAACACCGCTGGTAGTGATTGTTTCCGGCAAGGAATGTTCACCTGAACCGTCAACATAGCGGGCATGGCCTGATAGATATTCAATCTTAGCTGAACCGGTAAGATTAACCGTGGCGGTATCAGTCACTTCAGTCGCGTTGTTAGCCGTTAAATGAATGGTGGCAATTTGTTGGGTTCCATAGCTGGTGGGAAGATCCGCCTTAACCCCTACCCCAGTGGCCACTTCATCGCCAATGTTGCGCACCCGGGCATGATATTCAACCACATTACCAGGATCAACGTTGTTTAAAGGATCAACCCAGGAGGAGGTATCCTGCTTGGTGTTGTTGTAGGTTTTAAAGATATCACCGGAAAGAAAAACGGCCCCAGGATCAGCTTGAACCAGCTTGACTGCCCCGAAGGTAAGAAGGGCAGCTAAAAAGGCCAAAGGTATCAGTCTTTTAAAACCCATCATTTTGATCCTCCTGACACTGGCGTGTTAATTGGCGGTTGGGGCGGAACCGCCGTTGCTGTTACAGTTTCCTTCTTTCCATTTTCGTCTCTGTCTTCCTCCGGCGGCGGGGTGGACGCACAAACCGGCTGGCAAGGAGGACAAACCGGAATCTTTAAAGCCAAAAAGAGATTACCGCAAAGCCCGTCAAAGGCTAAATAAAGCTGGCTGCCATCTTGGTCAACCCCTTCAACCATCACGATTGGAGAATCATCCCAGCGATTTTGGCAACGATCAATCATCTCCCGGGCAACCCTAATCTCTTGAGGATTAGCCAAAACCCTGACTTCAACTTGACCGTTCTTCTGCTCCTGTTTTCGAAAAAGCATTCTCTCAAGCGCCTGAAGCTGGCTGCCATCAATCCTTAACTGACCCTCGGTTTGTTTTTGGAAATTCTGCTCACTCATGGTTAAAAGAAGCCGAAGATTCTTCGCCAAATCCCCCATCCTGTCCGGCCCGGCCGGCGGAATATCCAAGGCTTTAAAAGTTTCTGGTTTCGGTCTAATCACAAATAAACCCATTCCTGATTCATCTAGAAATCTAAAAAGGGCGGCTCTTTCCTTTGAAGGCGCCTGAAGAAAGCCAAGGGTATCGTTCCTGGTTAGTTTCTTAAGCTGCTTCCCTCCTAATTCGATCTGGCCGGTCCATCCCTCCTGGGGAATTACAAAGGATTGGGGATCGCAAAGTGGGCCTATCTCAGGCCTGGTAGTAGGAGTAAAAACGATGATAGCCGCGGCGGTCGGGGTCGCTGTTTCGGTTGGACTAGGCATTTCGGTTGGGGTCGAACTAGCAGTTGCCGTAGGTGGAACTGTCCGAGTTGAGGTAGACGTGGCAGTGACAGTCAGAACGGCTTCCGTTGGCGTTGATTCAACTCCTACTTTAAGAGTGGCTGTTGGCCTTTCTTCGGTCTCTTTTTCCTCCTGTCCCCTACAACCAACTAAGGCTGCAAGGGCACCTCCAGCTAATCCGCTCAACACGCCTTTGCCGAACTCCCTCCGGCTAACTTTACCTGTTTTCCGCTCTTGGTTTCCCATATAGGAAGGCTCTTATAGGTTTTAATCTAACTTGACAAGAAAAAACTTTTTTGCTAGTCTGTCTGGTAGGTTAGCAAATTACCTGTCCTAATTTGCAGACCTAACTCGAAGGGCATTACTATTCGTGGATCTGTCCAGCGATAGTAATGCTCTTTTATTATTTCAAACTTAAACCCCTTTTATCACAAATCTCCCACCTTGTCAAGCCTATAGAAAGAGATGTCCCTAAAACAGCTAGTCCTATAAAATATACTATTATTAATACAGGTTGGTTTTAAGCCTTTTAAGGAAAAAATCTGGTTATTGTGGATAATTTGTGGTTAGCTTGTTTTAAGGCAATTTTTTATTGCCCGGGAAACAGAAGGAAACTTTTCTGGAGAAACAATTTTGGCAAAACCCAGCCTTTTGGCCTCTTTTATTCTTTGGTGAGGCTGGGAGACTCTCCTGATCTCGCCTAAAAGGCCTATTTCGCCAAAAACAGCTGTCTTGGGATCCAAGGCAATGTTTTTGAAAGATGAGGCAATTGCCAGACCAACCCCCAGATCAGCGGCCGGTTCTTTGATCTTTAAGCCGCCGACAACATTAACAAAAATATCAAAGGTTGATAGCGGCCAGCCCAGTCTTTTGGTTAAAACCGCTGAAATTAGCTGAAGACGCTGGTAGTCAATCCCCTGGCCGATCCGGCGGGGTATCGCCAGCTGGGTCGGGACCACCAAAGCCTGGATTTCGGCTAAAACCGGCCGGGTGCCTTCCATGGTAGCTACCACCACGGAGCCGGGAACTTTCTCAACTCTTTGTTTAAGAAACAACTGGGAAGGATTAACCACCTCTTTTAAGCCCTGATCAGCCATCTCAAAAACACCCACTTCATCGGTGGCCCCAAACCGGTTTTTAGTGGCCCGCAGGAGGCGGAATTGGCCGAACCGGTCGCCTTCAAGGGAGATAACGGTGTCCACCATATGCTCTAAAATCTTGGGGCCGGCAATTGCCCCTTCTTTAGTCACATGACCCACTAAAAAAACCGGGATTTTTTCTCTTTTGGCTAATCTGGTTAGCCGGCCGGCGCACTCTCTTACCTGGCCAACGGAGCCGGCCACGCCAGAAAGATCAGCGGTAAAAAGGGCTTGAATGGAATCAGCCACGACCAGAGCAGGTTTTAAATCCGCCAGGGAAGGCAAAAAGGAATCAATTTGGGTTTCAGCTAAAAACTGGGCTTTTAAGGAGTTAATCTTTAATCTTTGGGCTCTGATTTTTAACTGGCCAAGAGATTCTTCACCAGAGATATAAAGGCCGCCTACTTTGGCCACTAACTGGAGAAGAAGGGTGGATTTGCCGATCCCCGGCTCACCGGCCACCAAAACCACGGAGCCGGGGACAATTCCCCCGCCCAAAACCCGATCAAGTTCGCCAATTTTAGTTGAAAGCCGCTTCAGCCCAACAGAAGCGATTTGGGCAAGTTTCTGGGGCTTAATTGCTTTCCTCTTCCGTCCGCCTGCTCTTTTACTCTCCCGCTCTAACACCATCTCCACCAAACTGCCCCATTCCCCACAGCTTGGGCATTTTCCCATCCATTTCGGGCTCTCCGCCCCGCACTGCTGGCAAACAAAAACAGAGTGTTTCTTGGCCATCAGGAGTTATTATATCACCTCCCCGTTCTTACCTAAAACCAAGGCGACCAAGAGTATCTTTTGAGCAACAGGAACCACTCTCTTGACTTTAATTTCATGAGACAACTATAATTCTATTAATGTCCATTCAGGAAGGAAAGGAACGGAATATAGATTGGGAGTATTCTCTTGATGATTTAATCAGGCCATTTATCAAAGATGACCCCTCTGAAGTTAACCAAATGCAAGGGAGGCTGAGCACGCTTGATCGAGGGCATCTGGCGCTTGAAGACCTCTCATTAACTCCCCTGGCAACAGCATATTCAAATTCCCAGGTGGAAAGTCCGACGATTAGGAAATTAAAAGAGCAACCGGAAGTTGAAGCAAGAAGGCTATTCGCAAAGGCGGCCTCTAGAAGGTTAGGCCAAGTAGTTGAAATAGTGTCGCTAAATAGACTTGATCTTTTAACCTTCGGCGAAACTAAAGCCGAAATAGTTAGGAAGGAGCTTGAAGGACTTTCAACCGAAAGGACAATGCTTAATAATTTCCTTGAAAAAATCGCAGCCGTAAAAAGCCCCGGGTCATCAGCAGGAGAAGCTCCAGGGCAAACTCTAGTATAACCTCTTGAAAAGAAAATTTTCTAAGCTTTCCCTAAAAATTCAATCGCCACCCGGGTGAAGATTTCGGTGACTTTTTTAACGCTTTCCAGGTCAACAAATTCGTCTGGCTCATGGATTCCACCACCGTCCGGGCCAAAACCAGAAACAGTCGGAATTCCTTTTTCAACAAACATCCAACTATCTGACCAGGGCCGGGCACCACCAATTTTTGGTTTCCTGATAAGCACCTTTTTGGCTTGATTGGCTAAAACCTGGACAATCTCTTCCTGGGGGCTAATTTCAGTGGCCGGAACTTTAACTAAATCAACAATCTCAAACTTAATTTTTCCTTTTAAAGTCTTTAACTTTTCAAAAATTAATTTTTTAACCTGATCAGGTGAGTTTGAAGGCAAAATCCGAACATCACCATAAGCAATACATTTTTCTGGAACAATGTTTATTGCCATTCCTCCCTTAATCTTGGTTGGAAAAGTAAAAACCGGTCCGGCCCGAGGAAAAAGAGGGCTTGGCCTAAAGGGAAGAGACAGGCTTCTTAGTTGAATGATAATGGTTGCCATATCCTGAATGGCATTTCTGCCTTGGGTTCCCTTTTCCCATTCCTTCATCCCAGTATGAGCTGCTTGGCCAAAGGTGGTAATTTTAAACCGATAACCGCCACGGGAGCCAATAACAACTTTGTCGGTTTTGGGTTCGGCCACAATCGCGGCGCTTCCTTTAAGGCCTTTTTGAAGAAGGAAGGCGGTACCATAAGGGGAAACCGCACCTGGTTCTTCGTCAATTACAAAAGTTAAAATCAAATCGCCCAAAAGTTTAATTTTTAAATCTTTTAAAGCCTTGGCCATAAAAATAAAACAGGTAAGAGAGGCCTTCATGTCCGCAGCGCCCACACCGTAGAGTTTGTTTTTCTTGATTTTTCCGGAGTAAGGATTAAGATTATAGTCCTTGGACGGCATAACGGTATCCATATGGCCGTTGAAGATCAATTTTTTGTTGCTCTTTTGGCCTTTAATCTTGAGTACTAAATTAGGTCTCTTTCTTGGGTAAAGGCCTATCCTTTGGGCTTTATATCCCAAGGTTTCTAGTTTTTTCTCAATTAATTGGGCCACCCCTGTTTCAATTGGCGCTTGGGGATCAGACACCTCGGGAGTAAAAGGATTAACGCTTTTGGTTTGGACTAGTTTTTGAAGAAAAAAGGTCTGTTCTTGAAAATTTTTTTCAATGGTTGCTTTTAGATCCATCACTTGTAGCCTACCGGTTTTTCTTTTAAGACCAACCCCAAACTTAACCTTCTTGCCTCTGGATCAACGGATTCAATATAACAGTTGACCTGATCTTCTACCTTTAATGACCTTTCGGCTGGGATTTTTGAGATATGAATCAGGCCATCTACTCCTGGTTCCAGGTTAACAAAGGCGCCAAAGGGAGCTAATCGAACTACCTTGCCTTTAACTTTGGTGTCTGGCTGGTATTTTTTCTCAACTCCCTCCCAGGGGTCAGGAGTCAGTTGTTTGATAGAAAGATTCAATTTGCCACTTTTTTTATCCACCGCCAAAACTTTAACCTTGACTTCGTCTCTTTCTTTGTAATGATCGGCCGGGTCTTCGACCTTTTCCCAGGAAATTTCCGAGATGTGGACCAGCCCTTCCAACTTGGTCCCTCCTTGGGTTCCTATTCTGACAAATAAACCGAAGGGCATCACTCCCGTCACTTCTCCTTTAAAGGTGTCGCCAGTTTTAATTTCTTTTAAGGCCGCGGCTTGGGCAGCCATAACCTTGGCTTCTGAAACTTCTTTTTCTGAGAAAATTAGCCGGTTCTTTTCTCGGTTAACTTCGATCGGTTTGACTTTTAGGGTTTTGCCGATTAAGTCCTCAATCCGATCCGCCAACTTAGAACCAAACTGCGAGGAAGGAATGAAACCTTGAGTTCCGGAAACATCCACCACTAAACCGCCTCGATTAACATCTCTGCCAACGACCTTAACCGACTCACTGGTTTTTAATTTTTCCTCAAATTCCTGCCAGCGCTGGTTTAAAGCTTGTTTGCGCAAAGAAAGCAAAATCTGGCCTTGATCGTTCTCTACCTGAACAACGGCTGCCTTGATCTTATCGCCTACTTCAATTTTATCGACTAAATCTTGAGCTAGCTTCAGCTCTTTTTCGATAATAATCCCTTCGGATTTGCCTCCAAAATCAATAAAAAGAGCCCTTTTTGTTTTTTCGGTAACGGTCCCTTTTACTGTTTCTCCGCGGGATAAACCTTTAGGTTGATAGCTTGTTTGAGCTAACAACTCTTCCATTGTCTGGGGCTGTTTTTTAGAAGAGCGAGGAGTTTTAGTCGAAGCTTTCTTTTTTGATTTGCTCACTTTTCATAAACCACCTTTCTTTATAGTTAGGATATTATATTACATTTTAATTGAATTAACAACCAATAAAAAAGCTGGCGCTGACCTATTTTCTCACTCCCTTGCGAGAGCAATATCGTCGGCGCTGAAGCGTTTGACTGCCGAATTCGGAATGGGATCGGGTCGTTCCGCTTCGCTCTAAGCACCAGCTAATTTTAAATTAACTCTCTGAAAAGTAAATAGAAGGCGTTAACCGACCCTTAAAGGATTTACTCTTCGATCGATTAGTACGGCTTGGCTAAATATGTTACCACACTTACACCGGCCGCCTATCAAGCAGATAGTCTCTCTGCGATCTCTCTCCTCGCCGAAGCGAGGACAAGATACCTTATCTCGGGATGGGCTTCCCGCTTAGATGCTTTCAGCGGTTATCTCGTAGGAATGTGGCTACCCAGCAATGCGCTTGACAGCAACAACTGGAACACCAGGGATTCCCCCAACCAGGTCCTCTCGTACTGTGGTCAGCTTCCCTCAAGTATCTTACGGATGCTCTGGATAGAGGCCGAACTGTCTTACGACGTTCTGAACCCAGCTCACGTAGCGCTTTAATGGGCGAACAGACCAACCCTTGGGAGCTTCTCCACCCCCAGGATGCGCTGAGCCGACATCGAGGTCTCGAACCGCGCCGTCGCTATGGACGCTTGGGCGCGACCAAGCTGTTATCCCCGGGGTAGCTTTTATCCGTTAAGCGCGTCGCCTTCCACAAAGCGATCGCGGATCACTAAGACCTGCTTTCGCACCTGCTTGACCTGTCAGTCTCGCAGTCAAGCACCCTTTTGCCTTTACACATCCATCTCGATTTCCATCCGAGATAAGGGTACCTTTGTGCGCTTGCGGTACTTTTTAGCAAGCGACCTCCCCAGTCAAACTACCCACCAGACACTGTCCCCAAACCCGTCTCCAGGGTCCATAGGTAAGAATTGACTAATGAAAAGAGAGGTGTTTCATTGGCGCCCGAAGGCTCCCTCCTACACTAAACAATTTCATTAACCAACCCAATGTCAAGCTGTAGTAAAGCTCCACGGGGTCTTTTTGTCCTAGAGCATCTAGGCCGCATCTTCACAGCCATTTCAATTTCGCCGGGTGAAGGTTTAAGACAGTTGCTAAGTCGTTAAGCCTTTCGTGCGGGTCGGAACTTACCCGACAAGGAACTTCGCTACCTTTGGACTCTTATAGTTAAAGCCGTCGTTCACCGGGGCTTCGGTTGGAACCTCATCAAATGAATCAGCCCCTTCCTTAACCTTACGGCACCGGACAGGCATCAGCCCCTATACTTTGGCTTTCGCCTTTGCAGAGACCTGTGTTTTTGATAAACAGTCGCTTAGCAATCTTTCGCTGCGACCAGCTATTTACTAGAAATAGCTGGTAGGACATCTACCGAAGGTACGTCCAGCTAATTTGCCGAGTTCCTTAAACCTCCTTCTCCCGATCGCCTGGGTATTCTCTACCTGTCCACCTGTGTCGGTTTGCGGTACGGTTTAGAAAAGCGCATCACTTACGAAGCTTTTCTCGAGAATTAAACACATCCGAATTAACCTCATTAAAATTTGGTTTTTTCATCACGCTTCGACGTCGTCCAAACAGATTTTCTTGTTAGGACTGCCTTGCCGATTAAACGAGGGCAACTTCATCGCCCCGCTCAGACTATCTAATTCTGTCCCTCCCTAAGCTTAACATCGCTTTTCTAAGTAAATGAATATCAACAATTTCTCCATCGACTACGCCATTTGGCCTCGCCTTAGGACCGACTAACCCGAAGTTGACAAACATTGCTTCGGAAACCTTGGACATTCGGCGAACTGGATTCTCACCAGCTTCTCGCTACTCATACCGGCATTCTCACTTGATGCTACTCCACCCTGTCTTTACAGCAAGGCTTCACTGTCACATCAACGCTCCCCTACTCCCTGCCGTTTCAAAGAAACTGCAGAGCTCCGTCTTCGGTATATCCTTTGAGCCTCGGTGGATTTTCGGCGCAAGATGGCATCGACCAGTGAGCTATTACGCTTTCTTTAAAGGATGGCTGCTTCTAAGCCAACCTCCTGGGTGTCTGAGCAATCTTACTTCCTTTCACACTTAAGAATAATTTAGAGACCTTAGACGAGAGTCTGGGCTGTTTCCCTCTCGAGCATGAAGCTTAGCCCTCATGTTCTGACTGCTCTGGTTCCACTAGTGTATTCGGAGTTTGATTGAACAAAAGGCCCGAAAGCCCTTTATCCATTCAGTGCTCTACCCCACTAGTTTTAACCAGAACGCTATACCTAAATATATTTCGGGGAGAACCAGCTATCTCCGAGCACGATTAGCATATTACTCCTAACCACAGGTCATCCAAGTCTCTTGCACCAGACACTGGTTCGGGCCTTCCCCACGACTTTCGTCGGGGTTCACCCTGCCCATGGTTAGATCGCTCGGTTTCGGGTCTGACAAAAGCTACCTTGACGCCATTTTGAGGCTTGCTTTCACTACGACTTCGGATGAGACATCCTTAGTCTCAACGGCAACTTTTGATAACTCACCGGTTCATTCTTCAATAGGCACGCGGTTACCCGTCAAAGACAGGCTCCCACTGTTTGTTAGCAGACAATTTCAGGTACTTTTCACTCCCTTTTACGGGTGCTTTTCACCTTTCCCTCACGGTACTAGTTCACTATCGGTCTGTTTGAGTATTTAGCCTTGGAGCGTGGTCGCCCCAGATTCCCACAAGAGTTTGCCGTCTCCCGTGGTACTCAGGAATCTCCTAGAGTGGCCTTGAGTTTCGGATACAGGGCTTTCACCTTTTTTAGCGAACCATTCCAGGCTCTTCTCCTACCCTTAACCGTCCCAGATTGGAGTCCTCCAACCGGTACCAAAGGTACCTTTGGGCTCTGCCCTTTTCGCTCGCCGCTTACTCAGGGCATCACATTCGTTTTCTTTTCCTCACCCTACTGAGATGTTTCAGTTCGGGTGGTTCCCTTCCTTATCCTATAAATTCAAATAAGGATGACTCATAAAGAGTCAGGTTTCCCCATTCGGAAATCGCCGGATCATAGGTTGCTCACACCTTCCCGACGCGTATCGCCGTGAGCCACGTCCTTCATCGGCCCAAACAGCCAAGGCATCCATTGTCTGCATTAGCGAGTAAATTCTATAAAGATCGGTTTTTACCCACCTTCGTTAAAACTCCGGCGGGCAATGCCTTCTATTCACTTTTCAAAGAGCAAGTGGACCCGGAGGGATTCGAACCCTCTGCCTCATGTATGCAAAACATGTGCTCTACCAATTGAGCTACGGGCCCTATCAAGTTTTCAATTCGGAGCCATTAAAAAAGGCTCCTTACAGAGCCAGTTTGAGAAGTCCTTCCGAAAAAGCCTCAGCCTCCACACAAAAAGATCACTGGATTTTGAATTATTTTTTGCAGGCTTCTCATAAGAACTTCTTAGGACTGCCTCCTAAGTAAATTGATTATATCAGTCTTTGAAAGAGGTGTCAAGCTATGCCTTGACATCCGACTTACAAGCTTTACAGCCAAATTAGGTGATTGTCTGGTCAGCCTTATTTTTTGGCGAGCCTGTGGGCGCGCCAGGATTTGAACCTGGGACCTTCAAATTATCAGTTTGACGCTCTAACCAACTGAGCTACGCGCCCAACTCAACCTAATTTTACCATAAAAACAAAGAGTCCGCCATATGGCGGACTCTTTATCATTGTCCTTGACCTTCAGAAAGTGGTAGGAAAGACGATAATTTTAGTTAGCGAGCAAAATTAACAAAATCTCAGGGTGTTTTGTCCGATATAATGTCGGACCCGAAAAACTCCTAGAAAGGAGGTGATCCATCCGCTCCTTCCAGAACGGATACCTTGTTACGACTTAGTCCTCATCGCCGACCTTACCTTCGCCCACTAAATGTGGTCTTCGGGTACTGCCGACTTTGCTGACTTGACGGGCGGTGTGTACAAGACCTGAGAACGTATTCACCG
>Ga0307380_10009505_pt1 | contig 12333 bp, 11 predicted proteins | sample UN3MG_FD_202239 | JGI IMG/M metagenome (GOLD analysis project Ga0307380, IMG submission 202239) | Soil microbial communities from Risofladan, Vaasa, Finland - UN-3 | ecosystem: Environmental > Terrestrial > Soil > Coastal area > Acid sulfate soil | place: Finland: Risofladan, Vaasa | collected... | reverse complement strand
CGTGCAACAATTTATCAAAGAAAAACTGCAACTGTTGAATTTTCATATGAAAACAATGACAACTTTGAAAATGATGTTGTGACTGTTAAAGTGTATGAAAGATTGAATTTACTTGTGAAAAACAATGATGCAAATGCATTCATGCACGCACCATCAATTGCTGGTGCAATCACTGCAATCACAAAACCATAATCAAATAAAAATCAAAACTGATCATCAAGATGAACAACTTGGTGATCAGTTTATAAAACATTTAGAATGTCAAGAATTGAAATTGAAATCACAAAAGAAAACAACGGTTTGAAAATAGGTCATAAAGCAACAATTGATGTGGTTTATGCAATGCGAATGGTTGAAAAAGGTTTTGCAAAATTTGTGAAATCTGATGATAAAAAATCAATTGAAAACCTTCAAAATGGTCTTTCAGGGAAACCAAAAAAGGAAAAAGCAACTGAAGAAACTGAAACAACTGAAAAAACTGAAGTTGTTAATGAAAAACCAGTTGTAAAAGCAAAGAAAGTGGTCAAAAAAACAACAAATAAAAAATAGTTAAATGTCATTGATTCTTCAAATATCTGATTTTTCTGCTGGTAGATTTAAGATTCCAACAACCACTTTTCAAGAAAGTGATTTGAATGACTTTATCACTAAATATGAAAATCAATATCTTGTTGAATTGCTTGGTGTTGAATTGTTTAATTTATTTGTTGCAGATTTGGTTGCTGGTGTTCCAGTTGATGCACGTTTTGTTGCAATTTTCGATGCATTTAATGATCAAGATGATTGTTTTTTGTGTCGTAGCGAAGGAATGAAGGAAATGATGAAAGCGTTTGTTTATTTTCATTATGTGCGTGATACGTACACAAGAAACACAACAAACGGTGTGAAACAACAAAAAGCTGAAAATTCAATTTCACTTGATGCGGTTTCAGGTGATTTAACCACAAGATTCAATGAAGGTGTCAATTCTTATTGGTGCATTCAAAGAAGAATGTGTGATGATTCTACATTATACCCTGAATTCAATGGTGTTAATCTTGAAAAAACATTGTTTATCTGATGAAAGATTTGACTGAAATAATCGGTGAAGTGATTGACAACATAAATTTGACGTTGAATGTTGAAAGTATTGTTGGAAACAAGATTTTCTTGTGTGAAACACTTCATTTGACTGTTTTGAAAATTGTTGAAGATTCAGTTGGAAATCAGTACAAGATAATTGATTTTTTGAATGATGAATGGATTGAAGTTGAACCAATTGGTGCTTCACCTGATCCATTTGATGATTCAGTTGTCATTTGCCCTTCAATCACGTATTTATATGGAACACCATCAAGTGTAAACAATGAATATGTTGATTTGGATGCAGAAACAAGAAAAAAAACACCGTTCATTTGGTTGCTTGAAAATTATGATGAAGAATTTTTTGGTGCTGAATCAAGCATTGAAAGAAATTCATCAATCAGATGTTTCTTTATGGATGAAACTGATGAAGTAAAATGGACTAATTCAGAACATCACCGTTTGGTGATCCAGCCGATGCAAAATTTGACTGATGCATTTGTTTCATCAATCAAAAGTGATCCATTATTCAAAACTTTCAGCACTTATTCACAAAAACCACGTGTTCGGTTTGGTGTTTATGTTGAAAATAAAGGTAATGAATCAAAGATTTTTGATGAAGATTTAAGTGGTTGTGAATTAAAAGGTAACTTTGAAAGATATAAATGTTCAAAAAAATGTTAATTAATTATTTTATAAATACTAAATAAATCTCGAAAGAGTATTAAAAAAATGGGTTGTTCATGTACAACGGAATACGGCAACACTGGTTTGCCAATTAGAACTGTGATTGAAGGTGTTACACATTCATTCATGCTTATGCCAACTTACAAAGAAGATGGTGTGACTTTAAATAAAATTGATCTTTCATCACTTACACTTGGTGCTGATATTATTGCACTGACAAGTGCATCAACACCAGCAACTGAAAGATTATACCCACTTCCAAAGATGGAAAATGTGACAAAAGAAAAAACTGAAACGGTTTTTGAAACTTCACCATCTAATAAGAAGTATCGAATTCGTGATGGTGTGCGCACAAATCGCGGTGAATTTTGGGATGATGCAACACCTTTTCAATTTCTTGCAGAATTACAAAAATTTGGTTGTGTTGATATGTCATATTTCAGAATTGATATTTGTGGTAATATTATCGGCTACAAAAATGATGCTGATTCAACTGATGAATATCCAATTCCACTTGATAAATCATCTTATGATGCAATGATGATTTTTGCAACTGATACAACGGTTCAAAAATTAGCACTTGAATTTGAAATGGAAGCAAATTTTGATGAAAGCAAATTTTGGATCATCACAACAACTGATCTTGGTTACAATGCTACAACATTACGTGGTTTGTTAACTGGAAACGGTTCAATTTCAAATATCACTGCAACATCTGCTGATTTAACACTTGTTACAAATTACGGTGATGCAGTAACACTTGATAAAGTTGTTGGTCTTGCACCAACTGCATTTGCTTTGTGGAATGATTTCCTTACGCCTATTTCAGTTGCAATTGTTTCAGCTGATGAAATTTCAGATGGTGTTTATCAGTTGGTTTATGTTGCACAAGTTGCATCTGATCCAATGCGTGTTGAAATCACTGCAACTGGCTTTGATTTTGCTGATGTTACATATTTAGCGGTTTAAAATTCTGAATAATGGCAAAGAAAAAGACAAAAAAAGAAGAAACAATTGATGCTGATGCACCAGTTGTTGAAAAGAAAGTTGAAAAGTTAACTGAAAAGAAAGCTGAAAAACCAATTGTAAAAGAATCAAAAAAACTTGGTTTTGTTCAAATTGGTTCAACTTGGTTCAATTTCGATGCATTGAAAGAAATGACTGAAGAAGAAGCGGTTCAAATGCACACAAGACTTGATTCAGGTCGTGTTATAAATGCATGGAAAAAAGCAAACGGTAAAAAATAACCGTTAAATAAATTATTTTATTGGGAAGGTGTGATTTAATTGTCACACCTTCTTTTTTTGAAATTATGATAAAATTTGAAGCACTTGATGAAATTTACCAAAGAATTGAACAACTTTCTGAAAGTCGTTTTTGGTTAATGGCAAATGATGTTTCAACAAGAAATGAAATCATCAGAATGAACACTGATGATCAACTTTATGATAAAGGAATTGATTCAATTGGTGCAAATCTTGGTGAATACACACCAAACACCAAAAGAATAAAAGAATTAAAAGGGCAAAGATTTGACCATATTACACTAAAAGATCGTGGATTGTTTTATGATTCATGGATTGTTAAAGTTGATGAACGTGCAATCAATCTTGATGCTGATGATGTTGCTGATTATGATAGACCATTATTCACTGTATATGGTGAAGATGTTCTTGGATTGACTGATGAAAATATGCTGAAATTGAAACAAATGATCTTGTTTAATTATTTAATCAATGTGAATGTTGAAATATTACGATAATATAGAAGATTTTCCTTTGTATAGATGGAGAAAATGCAACAAAGGTGAAATTGAATTCACACGAATTGATGTAACTGATGGAACAAAAGCTGATGATAAAAAGCACTGGTTGTTGATACGTCAATCACATCTTGATGAATTTGGATTGACAAATGATTTCAACCATTTACTGAATTTAGCTGAAGAATTAGCCATTTTACAATGTGACATGGTGATAAATGATGATCGGTTCTTGTTAAATAAGATTAAAAGAATTGAAGAAGAATTGAAAAGATTGATTAATCGTGAAGCTGGAAGTGATCTTGATACTGTATTGATTCATTTATCAAAATGGATGAATCAGATGTTGAATGATAAAACACTAACTGTGAAACTTTTTTATAAAATGTTAAAGGAATATGGCAAAGCAAATCAAAAGAACTGATATTGTTGAAGATGGATTGTTTGACAGTCTGAAAAAAGATGCAAGAAACGCAAAAAAGGAAACTGATTTGCTTGAATTGTCACTTGAAGCAATTGTTCAAGCAACTGAAAGAATCAAAAAAAGTTCATCATCAGTAAAAGGTGGAATTCTTGGTATTAATAGAAAAGATATTGCTGATCTTCAGAAATTGAATAAACTTCAAGACAAAGCATATCAAAATTCAGTAAACAAAGAAAAACTTGACAAACAAAAAGCCGTAACACAAAAACAACTTGAAGTCAATCGACAAACTGAAATAAAAACACAAATTCTTCTTAGGAAAGAAGAAGAAAGATTGACAAAATCAAGACAACGTGAAGCAAAAGCGGTCAAAGAAGAAGGAAATGCATATAAAGAGTTAACAAAAACCACACGTGATTTAAAAAATGAATCAAAAAGGCTTGGTGCAGAATTGATTCATCTTGAAGCAACTGGAAAAAAAGGTTCAAAACAATGGCATCAAACAAGTATTGAATATAAACGTGTATCAAATCAAGCATTAAAACTTGATAAATCATTGAAAAAGATTGATTCAAGAGTTGGTGACAATTTCCGAAATGTTGGAAATTATAAAAGTGCATTAAAAGGTTTGGTTCGTGGAATGGCTACACTTGCTGGTGGTTTTGGTGTGTTCCAAATCTTGCGCGGTGCTGGTGAAACGGTTATCAATTTTCAAAGAAATATTGCTGATTTGTCTGCAATAACTGGTGCATCAGGTGCTGAACTTGATAAATATAAACAAAAAGCAATTGATCTTGGAAAAGATGTTCAAGGTGGTGCAAGTGCAGTGGTTGAAGCATTCAAATTGATTGGAAGTGCAAAACCTGAACTTCTTGAAAATTCTGATGCATTGATCAAAGTTGCTGATTCTGCAATTCTTCTTTCAAAAGCATCAGGTCTTGAACTTCCTGAAGCGGTTACACGTTTGACTGATGCAATGAATCAATTTGGTGCAAGTGCTGAAGAAGCTGATAAATTTGTGAATGTACTTGCAAACGGTGCAAAATTTGGTTCAGCTGAAATTCCACAAATTACTGATGCACTTTTGAAATTTGGTGCAGTTGCACGTTCATCAAATGTTCCAATTGAAGAATCAACTGCATTAATTGAAACACTTGCTGAAAATGGCTTAAAAGGTGCTGAAGCTGGTACTGCATTACGTAATGTGATGATAAAAATGTCTGCACCAAACGCACTACCAAAGAAAGCACAAGATGTTATCAAAGGTCTTGGAATATCTTTTGAAGAATTACGTGATCCATCAAAATCATTCAGTGAAAGATTGGAATTATTGAAACCATTACTTGATGAATCAGGTGGTTTGACTAAAGTTTTCGGTGCAGAAAATCAAATTGCTGGTCAAATATTGATTGAAAACACAAAAAGAATCAGTGAATTAAATTCAAGCATGGGAACACTTGGAACTTCACAAGAACAAGCATTCATCAGATCACAAACACTTGCTGAAGCTGGAAACCGTTTGAAAGAAACGTGGAATTCATGGATTCTTGAAATGACTGAAGGTGTTGATGCTTCATCAAAAATGACAAATGCACTTGATTTTCTTGCTGAAAATCTTGATTCCATCATCAGTTTAGTATTAAAACTTGCAACTGCATATGGTGTTTACAAAACTGCACTTTTCAGTGTTAAATTAGTAGATAAAATAAAAGAACAACTTGCATATAATAAAGCGGTCAAAGCAAGTGGTGAAAGTTCAGTCACGGCTGGAACTGGTGTCAAAGCATTTGGTCAAGCATTGAAATCAATCGTGATTCTTGCACTTATTTCAGCACTTTTTGAAATGGCAACTGCACTTTATGACATTGCATCAGGTGCACGCGAAGTTCGTGAAACACTTGAAGTTTTGGAAGGTTTTACAAAAAGACAAGCACTAATTGATGAAAAACGTGCAAGAAAGATTCAAGAAACATTGAAAGGTCAACTTCAAAACCTTGAACTTGCAAAATCCAAAGGTGAAATAACAAATGAAATTTTCATTGAACAATCAAAATCATATATAGCAAGTGCACGTGAACAATTGAAGGTGCAAAGAGAAATGAAACAAGAAACACTTGATGGTTTTAAAATGGTTCTTAAAAATGAAAGAGTTTTACAAAAAAACGGTGAAAATACAATCAAAAGAAGGGCACAAATTGAAAGTTTGAGAGAAAATATAAAACAATATGGTGCTGGGGTTGATAATTTGACTGAATTAATCGGTGCATTGAATGATGAAGAATTCAGATTGACATTATCACAAAATGAAAGTGCAAAATCTTCACTTGAAGCTGGTGAAGCAATTGATTCTGAAAAAGATGCACTGAAAGATTTGAATGATGAACTTGAAAGAAATCTTGCAATTAGAAATGGAATCAAAGAACTTGAAGATTTACGTGCATCAGGTGATATTTTAAAAGCTGAACAAGGAACACAAGGTGCATTTGAAACACAACTTTCACTTGCAGAAAATGTTGGTCAAGTTGACATTGAAGTGTTGAAAAAAAGATTGGATGAAGAATTCAACCTGAAAGAAAGAAAACTTGAACGTGACAAAGAATTCAGGAAAAAACTTGCACAAGATACAATTCAAGATGCAACACTTTTACAAATTGAACTGGATCGAATTGATGAACAATTCACACAAGATTCTGATGCATTAAACATTGAAGAAACTGAAAAAAGAAAAGGTTTGTTTGGTCAATTGCTCAAAGCAAAAGATGAATTTCGTGAAAAAGAAAAAGAAAATGATGAAAAAAGTGCTGAAGAAAAAGCAAAAAGTGATGAAGATTTTTCAAAAGCTGAACTTGATAGATTAAAAAAACAAGCTGATGATAGGCAAAAAATAATTGATGAAGTAACAAAAAGATTGCTTGATGCACGTGATGAAAGAATAAAAGCAATTGATGATGAAATCAGTGCATCAGAAAAACAACGTGATCTTTTTGCTCAAATGGCAATAAATGGAAACATAACTGCAAAAGAATCACTTGCTGAACAAAATCAAATCATTGAAGAAAAAAACCGTGAAAAAGCGAATGAAGAAAGAAAGAAACAACAAATTCAAATGATCAGTGCAATTTTAACTGCGTTCAATAATAATCTTGAAGCTGGTGATGATTCAGGAACTGCATTCACTAAAGCGGTTTCAACAAATCAACTTCTGCAAGCATTCATCAACACAATTGGTCAAACACCAGCATTTTTTGAAGGTACTGAAAGCACTGGAAGTGGTGGAAATCTTGATTCAAATGGTGGTTTTCATGCAATACTTCACAAAGATGAAGCCGTTTTGAATGCTGAAATGAACAAGAAAAAGTTATCAGCTGGATTGACAAACAAATCAATGTTGGAAGGTGCTTTGCAGAATCAACAATTCATGGAACAACAAAGATTGAATGATTTCACTGGATCAACACAAATTGCAAGTGGATTTGGTTCAGAATTAGTTGTTCAAAGTTTGATGAAAGTTGAAGGAAAACTTGATAATTTGAATAAAACAATTGAAAATAGACCAGTTTCAAACTGGGAAGTAGGCGAAGCAACACAAAAAATGTTTGAACTTGTGAACACTATCAAAAAAGGAAATTTGGTCACACAAAAAACATTCAAAGTAAAACCGTAAAATAATGAGTTTAGAAACACAACATTTTATCAACGGTGAAGAAATTCGACCAAAAAATGCTGATGATATTGGTGTCAAACTTGATTGGACTGGTGACATTAAAGAAGCTGAATTGACAGTTGATTCAATTGTTCTTGAAAACAATGCAAAAAGAATAGTTTTGAACCATATTGAACAACTTGGTGTGTTTGAAGGTGTTCCATACACTGCAAAAATAGGTGGTTTGATTCTTGAATATTATATTGATTTAACAGTAAATCCGTTAATTTCGGGTAATGGTGATTCAAGTATTGAAGTAACTATCAAAAGAAGAAAACAAATTGATTATCTGCGTGAACAATTTAATGGATTGTCATTTGAAGCACTTAACAAGACAAATCCAATAACATCATTTGATGTTCCATATTTGATTGTACGTGATAATCAAGCGGAAATGTTGATCATGTTATTGATTTCAGCGTTTACATTAACAAAAGAATTGATTCAGGGAATAAAAGAATTAATCACTATCATAACGGCTGGAACTGTACAAGCATCAACACCAAATACTGGTGTGCCACCTTCGGTTGATACTGGTGATATTATTGCACAAGTTTTAAGAATAGGTGCACAAATTGTTTATTTGGCTGGAATTTTAATTGCTTTGATTGATTTAACAAAAAAAATAATTGAATTGATATTTCCACCAATAAGAAATCTAAAAGGTGTTAAAGTAAAAGAATTATGTGAAAAAGCGTGTGCAAAGTTTGGTTTCACGTTTTCTTCATCAATAATCAATGAAAATGCACAATTGACAATTTTACCAGTGCCATTTCAACCAAAAAATAAATCAATTTTCACCAATTTGTTTACACTTGATAATGGTGTTTACAACAAAGGTTATCCAACTGCACAAGATTCAATTTCCACAGCTGGCTTGATGTTTGACTGGTTAGAAGAATATTTCAATGCAAAACTGCGAATTGTAGGAACGCAAGTTCAGTTTGAAATTCGTGATTTTTATGTATTGAATTCAGGTGTTTCAATAAAAAATACATTAAATCTTCAAGATGTACGCGAAAATCAATGGAATTATAATCTTGGTGAAGCATGGAAAAGATATTTTATTCATTATCGTACTGATCCATCTGATACACATACTTATGATAATGTAACACAATTAGATTGTGAATATTCAACTGAACCAGTTTCAATTGTAAATGCTGATCTTGTTTCCATCAAAGGTTTGGTTGATATTGCACCACCATTTGCATTTGGTGCAAGAAAATCGAAATTAACAACGGTTGAAGAATTTGTTCTACCATTTGCAAAACTTGCTGATGAAGTTGTTCAATTTTTTGGTGGATCATCTGATCTTGTTGCAAAAGTTGTTGGTCGTGTTGGTGTTTTGCAGATTTCACAACAATATTTTTCAGTCACAAAGTTGATGGTCACAACAAACGGAAAACAACCAGTGAATTTTCTTGATCAAATTGGTGCAAATTCTATTTATCAGAAATATCACGTGATCAATCAGGTAAAAGAAAACTTTAAACGTATATATTCAGCAACAATTCCATTTTCAACAAAGAATTTTGAAGATTTGCTTGAAAATAATTATGTAACTGATGAACTCGGTAATTCACTAGAAATTCTTACTTTTGAATATATTAATGAATCAAAAACTGCTGAAATTGAATATTCAATTTTATCAGATGAAGCATTCAACACCAAAACAATTTTGATAAATGGATGATAAAATCACACTTGAAATGCTTGAAAACTTGAAAAAGTTCAGTGAAAATTCAAATTTGATGTTCAATAAATTGTTAACACCTGAAATTGAATCAAAAATGACTGAAGATCAGCTTGAATTGATTAATGAAGCACGTAATTCAATGAACATCAAACAAGGTCAAACATTGAAACAAAAAATGGAAAATCTTCACCAAATACTGAATAAAAATGCCACTTAACATTGTAGATGAATCATATAATGGAAATAATTCACTGATTGCGAATGCTGGTGATTGGATTCCATTTGAAACAAACTTTTCCACACGTTTTTCAGTTGGTTCAGGTGTTTCAAATACAATAACTTACAACCACATTGGTTCAAATGTTTGGTTAACACATCAACAAGGTGATTTTAGTGATTATGGATTTTTAGCTGGTGATGTAATCACAATCACATGGTCAATTGCACTTGGAAACCCTTTCTGCAATCAACAAAGTGCAACTGCGACAATTTCATATATTTCAGGAACTTTGATGTATTTAACTGCACCACTTTTATACACTGCATTTTGTTATGTTGGTCAAGAAGTAGTGAACGGTCGTGTTTTTCCAACATTACCAAATTATTCAGGAATGTTGATAACTGCAAATAAAGTTCCAGCATCAATTGAAGCACAAATCAATCTTGCACCAAATGGAACATCATCACTTGGTTCAGTGATTGATGGTGAATTAAATCGTTTTCGTGTTGATGATACAAGTGCAATGATTGTTGGTCAAACTGAACCACTTGTGCAACTTGTTAACAAATCAGGTGGTTACATAAAAGATGCAGAATTAACACATACTGCATCAGATGGACTTGGAAATCATGACTGGAAAATCACTGGTTCATGGTGGTCATGGGGAGTTATAAAAGATGGTTATGCTGAACCAAATTATTATGATAATGCAGATTGTCTTGCACCTATATTCAAAATTATTGCATTTGCTGAATTTGCAAATCCAAATGGAACAATGACTGATGTTTCAACAAATACACAAGCAAACACTGGTGGTTTTGATGAAAATTACAATGGTGGTGTGAATAATTACACACCAATTTCAATTGAATGGTTTGATTTTCTTGGAAATCCAATTGATGCACTTGATTATTCAAATGAATGCACGTTTGAAGCACCAAATCAATCAAATCCACAAAGCACATATAGAATTGGACTTGTTTTCAGACCAATTGATGCAAGTGTTTATGAACATAAAGTGACTGATATTGCACAAAATTTGATGTTGAATTCACCTGAAGTTGATTTCATTGGTGATGGTTCAATTGATCCAACAATTTATGCTGGTTTTGTCAATTCTGATGGTGCAGAATGGTCACTGACTGATTTACAGTTTACAATTATCGGTGCACAACTTCAAATCAATGGAAAAGTAATACCAAATGCACAAGCATTCACCTATTTTGCAAACTTTCCTGATGGTGAAAGAAAATCAACACTTTGGTTATCAATTGGAAATTTCAATTTAACTGGAATTTATGATGATCGTGTTTCATTAAAATTGTTTGATACTGATAACTATGATGCGCCAAATTTTGGGGTGCAAATTCCTGATGTTGTCAATGAATTCATGTTTGATCATGGTGGAATTGACATCACTGATGCAACTGATCCAAATACAACAACTGAAGATGATGTTTTATACACATCACAATTCAGATTGATTGATAATGTTGATTATGAAGGTGTAAGAGCAAGAATTTATGCATTCAATACAGTCACTGAAGAACAATTCACACTTGAAGATATATTTTTCAGCTTTGCAAATGTTGTCAACATAAACGGTCAATTTCAACCAAATGAAGTTGTTTCACGTGGTTTCAATTTACCACCTTCAACTGATCGAAATATCATTTCATTGATACGTGTTCCATCACTTGATATTGCTGGAAAATATGGTGTTGAAATCAATTATGGTTATTTATCAAGGTGGGAATATTGGTTATCACAACCAAATGTGAACAATGATTTCTTTGATTTTAGTGAAATTTATTTTGATGGTAAAAATAAAAACTGGCAAAGATTTTTTGCTGGTGATTGGATCATTCGCTTGTCTTATTATACACGTGTAGATGGAATTGATGATTTTCAAGATAAAGCAATTGGAATCAGACCATATGAAGATGAAGATGCATTCACAACATGGTCATTTTTGGTTCTTTCAACTGGTGCAACACCAGCTGATCTTGTTGCAAACGAAATCATCAAAGCAACTGCACAAATCACTTGGAATGTTGGAACTTATTCAAATGTTTGGTGTGAAATGACCATTGAAGATTTTGAAAGTGGAAACCGTTGGGTGATTTCTTCAGTTCTTGCACAAGGTGGAATTTCAACAAATCCACTTCAACCATTTGGAACAAATGCTGGTCTTGAAGTCACTTTTCCTTCACCAAATGTTGCACAATTAGTTGCAATTATTGATACAAATGTAGTGAATGCATCAAAAGTTTGTTTATCTGCACGAATTTATTCTGAAGAAAATCCAATTTTTCCTTATGAATATCCAATTCCATTTGGTGATCAAGCGCGACTTGCTTATTCAACAATGTATAAATTATCACCTATTAATGTTTACAATGGTGCAATTATGCGTGTGCGAAGATCAATTGATGATGCTGAACTTGATATTCCATTTAATAATGTTGAAATTGATCAAATTGCACTTTTAAATTTCACTGGAACTGGTGTTGATAATAATGGTTACATTGTTAAATTGTATGATCAAAGTGGTGATAATAATCATGCAAGTGCATCAATTGGAAATCAAGCACTGATTGTAAAAGATGGAATTGTTCAAACTTCGTCAAATGGTTTTGTTGCTGGTCTTTCAGATGGTGTTTCAACAAAATACACAATTTCAACACCAGTTCCAGCACTTCAATTGTTTAGTTATTTTCATGTGTTTGATAGAATAAGTTCAGGCATTAGATCAGTTGGTCTTGCAACATCAGGA
>Ga0307380_10009502_pt1 | contig 12334 bp, 10 predicted proteins | sample UN3MG_FD_202239 | JGI IMG/M metagenome (GOLD analysis project Ga0307380, IMG submission 202239) | Soil microbial communities from Risofladan, Vaasa, Finland - UN-3 | ecosystem: Environmental > Terrestrial > Soil > Coastal area > Acid sulfate soil | place: Finland: Risofladan, Vaasa | collected... | reverse complement strand
TGGGGTTTTTTTAGGGAACACAATGGTCTCGGAGTAAATACCCACCTCTTCGCTGGTCTTTCCCTTTTGCCTCATGTAAGACACCGAAGCGGCATCTTCTCCAACTCGCACCATTACCAGCCCGGGGGTGAGTCCCTTTGCCTTGAGCTTTGACACCCGCTGTTTTAGCTCTTGCCTTACCTCGGCCGAGATTTCCGTGCCAGATAGAATTTTTGCTGGCATACTGCCCCCTTCATTCTAAGAAGATGTAATGCTCATTCTATTTGAAAGATTTCCTTCTTACAAGGACCAACGCAGCTTATTGCTACAAACCTACGCTTGGCGTGAATCGCTCTTTTCGGGACGAAGGGCAGAGCGCGAATACCACTAGCTGAAAGAAAAAATACGGATACAGCAGCTTGACAGAAGGAAAGTTTTATGTTAGAGTGGTGCTGGTGAAGCTATGTGGAGTCAAGTCTGGAATTACGTGCTCAATCAGCCGGGTATATCGCTGAATTATCACTGCTGTCAATTAACTTCCCACCAAGCGCACGAAGCAACTAACATTCTACATCTTTCACAACCGCTCCCTCAGCTTAACACGCTTGATGGAGTTCATTTAGCATACTGTGATGGCGGAATTCACTTACGGCGAATCCCCGCTTTCCTCCACAGCTTGCTGGGGGCGTATCCAGGTGGAGGATTTATATAAAACGGGGGGTGATATGTCACGTATATAGATAGTTGGGAGACTGGCGCAAGGAGCTTTAATCTAACAAAGGAGGTAAGACAGAAATGAAGAAAATAATGGTATTTCTTCTGGTGGCTGTACTACTTGGAGGACTCTTTCTTGCAGTAGCTGGTGAGGACATCCAGCGCGGCGGAGCCCTCAACGTGACTGGCCAGGCATTAGGGCGCATTGATAACCCTGCGCGCTACTCCTGGGTGGCGAATTCCAATTGGACGCGTCAGATAGCTGAGTATCTGACTTTCACCGATGAGAACAACATCACCCATCCCTGGCTGTTGGAGAGGTGGGAGGCCAGTCCCGACCTCATGACCTGGGTACTCTATCTCCGCAAGGGGATCCTGTTCAACAACGGTGATGCGCTCACCGCGGACGATGTCGTCTTCACCATGAAGGGGTGGTTGGATCCGGAGGTAGGTTCCTCCACACTGGGTCTGATGTCGTACCTTAGGCCGGAGAACATAAGGAAGTTTAGCGACTACACGGTTATACTCTTCCTCGACTCGCCGCAGATCGCCGTGCCAGAGCATCTATACCACTACCCGAACCAGATCATGGACCACCGGACCTTCAAAGGCGACTTCATCAAGGCCCCGGTCGGCACCGGCCCATTCGTCCTGGAAGAATTTGTCCCGGGTGAGCGGGTGGTGCTCAAGTCTCGTAACACAGCTCTTAAAGCAGACGGCTCGCCGTACCCCCCATACTGGCGGGATGGCGCTGACGGCCAGCCACTGCCCTACCTGGATAAGATAGTCTACATTGATATGGGTCAGGAGATATCGGCCCATGTCGCGGCTTTCCAGGCTGGGACAGTTGACGTTATCACCGAGGCAATGCTTGGTCACTTTCTGGCGCTAAGGGACGATCCAAACGCCAATGTGATCGCCACGCCCACCGCCATGGCCCAGGTCCTACGTATGCGAGTGGATAAGAAACCCTGGGATGATAACCAGGTTCGCACAGCGCTCAAGTATTGCGTCGACCGCGAGAAGATCCTGAAGATGGCCTATTACGGTGAGGGCGTCGTGGGGGCGGATTACCACGTAGCGCCAATCCATCCGGCATACTGCGAGGTGGAGCCACTTCCATTTGATCCGCAGAAGGCTAAAGAGATACTGGAGGAGGCCGGCTACACCACGCCTCTCAAGGTTGAGCTTTCGGTAGGAAGCGGCTGGTATGATATCGTCTCTATGGCGGAGATCCTCAAGCAGGACGCCGCCCCAGCGTTTGACATTCAGATAAGGACCATGCCCGTTAGCACCTACTGGGACCTGTGGACAGAGGTTGACTTGGGAATCACGCCCTGGACGCACCGTCCGTTGGGGACGATGGTTCTGGGGTTGGCCTACATCTGCGATGCAGAGGGGAAGCCTGTGCCCTGGAACGAGACCCGCTGGTGTGACGACGAGTTCGCGGCGCTGCTCAAGGAAGCCCAAGGGACCCTAGACGTGGAGGCACGCCGGGAGATCATGTGCAAACTGGAGAAGATACAGAGGGATCGTGGCTCCATCATTATCGCCTACTGGCGCAATGTGTGGTCCATCGCGAACATAAAGTTCCAGAACTTCACGGGGCACCCGACTCAGTATGACGAGTGCTTCAGTGAGGTCTGGCTCAAGGAGTAAGTCGTCTGTGAGACTATGGGCAGCTTTCCTATAGCTGCCAGTGGTCTTTTGGGATTCTGGGATGGGGCAGGTTGTGGTTAGCTTTTGGCCTGCTCCATCCCAGCGCAAGTTCCTGTAAGATCTCCAGAGTCTTCGAGATTGAAGGGCTGCTTTGTGGCAAATAGCTCTTTGGCGCTGGTTTGGTTACTTACGACTCGAACTGAGCCAAGTTGTACGGCTGTAGGTAACTTGTGTGCAAAGATGTTATTAAACGTACCTGAAGTTAGGTGAGAGGATTATGCCTAAATTTATTGTGCGACGCTTGCTGCTTATGCTGTTGACGATGTTCATCGTTTCAATCATCGTTTTCGGCATCACCGAAATTGCACCTGGCAACGTGGCGCGAAAAATCCTCGGGGCATTTGCCACGCCCGAGCAGGAGGAATCCTTTCGGAGACAGTTGGGTTTGGATCAAGCCCTACATGTTCGATATCTCAACTTCCTGATAGGAAGCGATTGGCGAGCGGAGAGGCTTGTTGGCATGCCACTGCGGCGGTTAAAGAGGCCGGGGACCAAGTTCTACGAATGGTGGGCGGAGGACGAGGACGGCACTCCAATTCGATGGAAACTAGAGGGCGAGGACCTCATCGCCCTGCGGCTGCAGCCGGACAGCAAGGTAATTGAATCTATTGACAACGGTAGGTGGCAAACGGACGAAAAAGGTGTCAGCACCTTTTGGGGAATAGATATGAACGACCGTGCTGTCCTGTGGGGAAAAGATAGCGGCCAGACTTACTGGATGCGTACTAAAGCGGGTGGCCTTTGGGTCGAGAAGGCAAGCGGCGCCAAGACGTACATCCCCTTACAAAAAGGCCTAGTGCGCGGCGACCCCGGCATATCAGTGCAAACTGGCCGTCCCGTTGCTGAGACACTCTTTCGACGGCTCCAGAACTCGGCTATCCTAGCTGGCATAGCCCTCGTCATCATCATGCCTCTAGCCCTCGTGCTGGGATTGATTGCGGGTCTCAATAAGGGAAAAGCGCTAGACCGCATCCTCTCCATCGGAGGCTTGGTGGGCACCTCCACTCCAGAGTTCGCGACTGGCATATTCCTGATCCTGATATTCTCCTCTTGGTTGAAACTGGTGCCAGGCGCGACCGTGTTTACGAGCGAGAGAGCAATATTTGAAAAACCCGAAATGCTGGTCCTGCCTGTCCTGACGCTCGCCTTGATAGAGTTGGGCTACGTGCTGCGCATCACGCGTGCCAGTATGGTGGAGGTCATGGGGACGGACTATATCCGCACAGCCTTCCTAAAGGGCCTGCCCTACTGGCGTATCGTCTTCAAGCACGCTCTGCGCAACGCATTACTGGCTCCTATCACGGTTGTTATGTTGCACGTAAATTGGCTGATGGGAGGGCTTGTAGTAGTGGAAGCGATCTTTGGCTTCCCCGGCTTGGGAAGCTACCTATATAAGGCAGGGCTGTACAAGGATATCTTCGCCATCGAAGCGGTGGCCATGGTGATGGTCTTCCTGGCCGTGGTAACACAATTGGTGGCCGATATCATCTATACCTTCCTCAATCCTCGCATTCGGTATGCCTGAGCATTGGCAAGTCATGAGTTGGGGAGTTAGAAGGAGATGAAGCTATGAAAGTAAGCGAGCAAACCCGACCTTTGGTTGTCGTGACACGTTGGTCGTGGTGGCAACGCATTCGAGACGCGGTTGCCCTCATTCTGGCATCCAAAGTGGCGCTCGTTGGATTAGGGCTTGTAAGCTTTTGGGTTATCATGGCTATTTTTGCCCCCCTTATTTCGCCTTACGGACCTCTTGATATAGGCCCCGAGGTCATGAATCAGAACCCCTCCGCGCAGCACATATTGGGCACCGATAACCTGGGACGAGACCTTTGGGCTCGAGTTATCTACGGCGCGCGAACTATCTTGGTCCTGGCCCCTTTGGCGGTGCTCTGTTCTCTAGCCGTGGGTGTCACACTGGGGCTGATAGGCGGATACTTCGGCGGGTGGATGGACGAGCTTGTGATGCGCATTCTCGATGCAATAATGGCGTTTCCAGCCATCTTGCTCTACCTGATCATCATCGTTGCCCTAGGGCCTTCCGCTTTGAATGTGGTAATCGCAATTACGGTCGCTGGTGCACCCGGGGTCGCCCGGCTGGTGCGCAGTTTAACTTTGGACATCCGCACGCGGGAGTACATCGCCGCGGCGGAGTTAAGGGGTGAAAACCCTTTCTACATAATGTTTGTTGAGATTTTACCCAACGCTCGCGGTCCTATTATCGTAGATGCCATGCTGCGGATAGGGTATGCCGTTTTTGCCATCGGCACGCTGGGCTTCCTGGGCCTTGGTCTGCCCCCCCCCTCACCTGACTGGGGCAGCATGGTCTGTAATGGGCGCCACTATATCTGGCTCAGTCCCTGGGCCGTCTTGTGGCCTTCGCTAGCCATCTCATCCTTGGTGATTGGGCTTAACCTCTTCGCCGATGGCCTGCGCGAGGAGACAATGCGCTATCAGTGAACAGGCAGGGAGCAAAGTATGGAGAATATAGAAACACCCGTCTTGAGAGTTGAAAACCTGGCGATCTCCTACGAAATGCGTAAGAGCGTGGTATCAGCGGTGCGCGATGTTTCCTTTGAGATCCATCGAGGAGAGGCCCTTGGTTTGGTGGGCGAATCGGGTTGCGGCAAGAGTACGGTTGCGTTTGGGGTTGTCAACTTCCTGGATCGCAATGGTCGGATAGACAACGGCAGCATTCTCTTCCAGGGGCGAGAACTGCGGGGGCGGAGCGAGAAGGAGCTACGCCGTCTGCGCGGGGACCAAATCTCCATGGTGTATCAGGATCCAATGGCTGCCCTCAACCCATGCTTGCGCATCGGGGAGCAACTGAGCGAGATGTTGATCGTTCACCGCAGCCTCAGCAAGGAAGAGGCCTACAAACAGTGCATCGAGATGCTAAAACGGGTATACATGCCCGATTCAGAGGCGATGATGCTGCGCTACCCTCATCAGCTCTCCGGCGGCCAGCAGCAGCGGGTGGTCATCGCCACAGCCCTGCTTAATAACCCAGCCCTCTTGATCATGGACGAGCCGACCACTGCCTTGGACGTGACCATAGAGGCAAGTGTATTGGACTTGATCGCCGAGTTGCGGCGCCAATTCGATACGGCCATCCTCTACATCAGCCACAATCTAGGCGTCATCGCCCATGTCTCCGACAAGGTGGGGGTGATGTATACTGGCGAGATTGTGGAGCAAGCCTCGGTTGAGGATGTCTTCTTGAAACCCATGCACCCATACACTCAGGCGCTCATGCGTTGCGTGCCCAAGCTGGGTGAAAGCAAGGAATCAAGCTATCTCCCTCCTATCACAGGGCGGGTCCCCACGCCAGTGAACCTACCACCAGGCTGTATTTTCGAGCCTCGTTGCGACCGCGCTCGTGGGTCCTGTCGGCAGAAGCACCCGAAATTGCGCAAACTGGGGTCCGGTCATTCCGTCCGTTGCCATTTCGCCGAGGAGATAGCGGAGGCAGAATCGCAGCCGCCAGAGGATCTGGTCCCTGAAATGGTAGTGCGAGACAGGCGGGAAGATGCCGGTGAACCGATACTGCGGGTTGAGCATGTTAAAACCTATTATGAGCAGAAAGGGAAGTCGTTAGTCGGCTTGTTGGGTCTGAGCAAGAAGCAATACGTCAAGGCAGTAGATGATGTCAGCTTCGAGGTACCGAAGGGACACACCCTGGGAATCGTCGGCGAATCGGGCTGTGGCAAGAGCACATTGGCCAAGACCATTGTCGGCTTGGAATCACCTATCAGTGGTGAGTTGGAATTCTTGGGCTTCGATCTCCTAGCCCCGGTATCGAAGCGCGACAAGAAGCTCGTTAAGGAGCTTCAAATGGTTTTCCAGAACCCCGACTCGACTCTGAACCCCTCCTTCACCGTGGGATACCAAATCGGAAGGCCGTTGCGCCGCTTTAGTAAGATCTCCCGCAAACAGGTAAGGAAGGAGGTAGTCCGCCTGTTAAACGCTGTCCGGCTGGACGAGACCTACTACAAACGCGTGCCACGTCAGCTTAGTGGAGGCGAGAAGCAGCGGGTGGCCTTAGCCAGGGCCATCGCCGGTCATCCTAAGCTACTGGTATGCGATGAGCCAACGTCCTCGCTGGATGTTTCAGTCCAGGCTGCCATCCTGAATCTCTTGCTGGGCCTCCAGAAAGAGTACGACATCACGATGCTCTTCATCTCTCACGACCTCAGTGTGATTCGCTTCTTCTCCGATTACGTGGCGGTGATGTATCTGGGAAAGGTATGCGAGATTGGGCCTGCCGAAGCCATCTACTCACCGCCCTATCATCCCTATACGGAAGCCTTGCTCTCCGCTGTCCCCATACCAGATCCTTCAGCAGATCAAAAGAGCATCCGTCTCAGCGGGACAGTCCCAAGCGCCCTTGCCCCCCCCAGTGGGTGCCTTTTTCACACCCGCTGTCCTCGCAAACTCGGGAACATATGCGAGGAAGAAGATCCTCCGCAACAAATTGCCGGAGAGGGGCATCACATTTACTGCCATATCCCGCTTGAGGAACTGAGCAAGATGGAAGCGGTCGTGACTCTTACTAAGCAGGAGAGTATGAAAGGGGCAGTTGATGCTAGTTAAAGACTGTATGACAAAATACCCGCTGATGGTAGAGCCGACGATGCCCATCCTCGAAGCCCAACGCTACATGGCGGAGAACAACATTCGTCACCTGCCGGTCATCGGAAAGGGGGAGCGTTTATTGGGTTTGGTAAGCCGGCAGACACTACTGATCCAGCCCGCAAAGCTGGATAGCTTGAACGTCTGGGAGATCTCCCGGTTTCTTTCCAACCTAACCATTGGGGGGGTGATGGTTAAAGTTGGAGACATCGTCACCATCGAGAAGGACGAAACGATAGAAGAGGCCTCCCGCATCATGGTCGAAAAACAGATTGGCTGCCTACCTGTGCTGGAGGAAAGCATCGTGGTCGGCATCCTTACCGAGATTAATCTGTTGAGCAAGTTGATGGAGCTGGTTGGAGCTCGGGAGCCTGGCGTACGGGTTACGGTATGCATGCCGAACGTGAAGGGAGAAATAGCCAAGCTCATCGGATCGGCGTCATTGGAGGACAAGGCTGGGGAATGCCCGCCTTTGGTGGCACCCCTTCTCCCAAGGACCCGACCAAGTGGGATGCGGTTGTTAAGATTCGGGATGTTCCGAAAGAGGAGATCGTTGACATTTTGGATAAAGGTGAAGGCCTGGAAATCCTGGACGTTCGGGAGACGTAGAAGACCCTCACCACCTTTTCAGACCCGCTCTTTCAGTTTGATGCACGGACGGTACATCGGCACTCACGAGAAATAATGATTTGCTACGTGGATATCGAGCACGAAAAGGCGCTCCAAGGCGCGGAGAAGTGGGCGGTTCATCAGGTTCGCCGCACGGACGTCAAACGGAGGTTGGAAGAAACCTCTGGTGATATCTGCCTGATACGACAGTACAGGCGCGTCACGCGGCGATGGCTCAGCGAGTCGAGAATAAGAGCCTTGGTCATCAGTGGCAATGCAACCGATTGGACAGAGTACGCCGAGGAGGACTTGCATGAGATGTATCGCATCATTCGAAGCGCTGAGTTACCGATCCTTGGGCTTTGTGGCGGCTGTCAACTCATTGCCATGGCCCACGGAGCCCCTCTCGGCCCCATGCGGCGGTTGAAGGAGGGGGAGAAGGATTCTTATGAGGACTTTGCACCAGGTTACTTTAAGGAGTGGGGGTTTGTTCCGGTGCACGTTCTCAGATCGGATCCTCTTTTCGACGGCCTAGGGGAAGAGCCGGTCTTCCTCGCAGCCCATTACTGGGAAGTGAAGGAAGTGCCGCCAGGCTTCGAATTACTGGCATCTTCCGATGCCTGCCAAATTCAGGTCATCAAACAGGTTGGAAAATTTGTTTACGGGACCCACTTTCATCCTGAAGCCTACACAGAAGCACGGGCTGACCGCCGCAGTTGGTTGATCAATCGTGTTTATTCTGAAGATTATACGCGAGAGCAGGCTGCTGGCCGGAGGCTGCTGGCCAATTTCTTCCGTATGGCTGGCATCCTTGGATGACAAGGTGTGCATAACAGGGAATGTTTGAATACCAGTGTCGCTAAACCCTTCGTATGTGGCGCGTAGTGCGTGTTCAGCTACGCAATATGCTTAGAGAGGAGTACGGTATGGACATTAACTATCATGCCCCGCAGTTCCGCATTCTGTCCGATCGGCAGATTGAGAAGGTCTACCGAGCGGCACTGGAGTGCCTAAACTGCATCGGCGTGAACGTGCTCAACGCCGAAGCTTGGGATCTGTTGGCCAGGGCTGGCGCCCTTGATCTCGCTCACCAGAATAGCGTGGCCCCCAACGATATTTCGCGCATTCGTGTGCGCACCTTTGAGGCCGCTGTCAAGCTCAGCCGTGCGCATCCCCAGAACACGGAGCAAGCCCAGTACAATCTGACCTATCCAGTGGCTGCGGCCCTGATCGATGGCGAGCTGGGGGGGCACGTCAGGTGCTACCGCTACGCATACATGATGGTGCGGTTCTGGCCCTGGCCGATCGGGTTGAAGCGGAAGCGGTACCTGAATATGAGCAGGCTTTCCCCGAAAAGGCATACGCCGACGTGGAGGTGGTCACACAGGACGGCCGGATCTTCACCGCTTTAAGGAAGCAAGCGCCATGGGAGCCAGCAAGCACATTGCCGACGGACGACGAACTAAGCGAGAAATCCCAGTGGTTGGCGGGTCCAGTTCTTGGAAAGGATCGCGCCAAGGGCATCAGCAAGATGATTTGGGCCTTCGAAGGCACAGGCGATGTGAGGCAGCTGATCGAACGATGTGTGGTTAGGCAACCATGATCGCTGTCGACGTTGAGTTGCTGACGATCGAGAGGGTGGTGGTCAAGGTTTGGCAACGATTTAAAGGGAAATAATAACATGAGAGCCAAGTACTTTGACGAAAAACAGCATTCGCATGCCCCGCCCGGAAGGGCGGGGATAAGAATGGTTGCTGCCGTAGGCAGCATAATAAGGCAGGGTGGAAGATGTTGAATAAGACACATAAACGCAAGCTTTACTATGCTGCATTGGAAATCCTGGAGAGAACAGGAATAGAAATCTACGAAGAAGAAGCCTTGGCCCTGTTAAGAGAAGCAGGATCTCGGGTAGTCAAGAATAGGGTGTTTATTAAGGCCCACGTTATTGAAAGTGCTCTCCAGACGGCTCCTAAGTGTATACCCATCTACGACCGAGACGGCCATCTGGTGATGCACCTGGGAAGCGGTGTGAACTATTTCGGGACCGGCTCGGATACTCCGAACACGATAGATCCCTATACAGGAGAGCGGCGTACCTCCACGTTAGAGGACGTGCGGCGTTTCAGTCTCCTTGCTGACGCTTTGCCGAATATCGATTTTATCATGTCGATGGCCCTTCCCCATGATGTTCCTACGCAAATCGCCGATTTGTACCAGCTTCAAGTGATGACTGCAAACTCCACAAAGCCGATCATGTTCACCTCGCCAGACAATCGGAATACGGTCGAACTGATTGAGATCGCATCGATTATCGCCGGTGGGAAGGAAGAGCTGAGACAGAAGCCGTTCTTCATGCAATATACCGAGCCCAGCAGCCCGCTCAGAGCAACTAAGGATGCCCTAGGGAGGCTGTTACTGTGCGCAGATCATGGCATTCCAGTCACGTTTACCTCCGGGGTGATGCCTGGGGCTTCCACGCCGATCACGGTAGCAGGAACGATCGCCCTCGTACTGGCGGAGGAATTGGCCGGGGTCACCATTGCCCAGCTAAGAAACCCGGGAGCACCTGTGATCATCGGAGGAGCCGCTTCGCCCCTGGATATGAAGACAGCGACGGCGGCTTATGGCACCCCGGAGAGCCTGTTGATTGACTTGGGGTTGTGCGAGGTGAGCAAGTTTTTGGGAATGCCGGTGTTTAGCGAAGCTGGCTACAGCGATTCCAAGCTCCTTGACGAGCAGGCAGCGGTCGAGGCAGCACTGTCGATCTTCGGGATGACGTTCAGTGAAGCAGACCTGATTCACGATGTAGGCTATTTAGAGTCCGGCATTGTCAGCTCGCCTGAGATGGTCGTTATCGCCAATGAAATTATCGCCTATGCCAAGGAAGTCAAGCAGGGTATCGATATGGACCGGGAGCATTTGGCCCTCGATGCGATCGATGAGATCGGGCCAGGAGGAAACTTCTTGACCAATACACATACCCTCAAGTTCTTTAAGCAGGCGTACATGCCGGATTTGTTCGACAAGAGAGGGTACGAGCATTGGGCCGCCGCGGGGGGTAAGAGCTTGGGGGACCGGGCGAACGAGCGGGTCAGAAAGATCTTGGAAACCCACCGACCGACCCGTCTACCAGAGGATAAGCAGAACGAGATTGTAGGGATCATTGAAAAAAAGTTATAGGGCCGGCAGCTTTGTCTCGGCCCCTTTTCTGCCCTTTTGAGAGGATCCCATGATGGCAAAGATGCGTGTTGACTTTACACTGCCCACCAAAGTGACGTTTTGTTCCGGTAAACTGGTTGACTTGCGAGAAGAGATTAGCCGGTGCGGCTTTAAGCGCGTTGCCTTGATCACCTCGAAGAACCTTGTTGAATTGAAACTGGCCGAGAAGGTGGTTGTAGGGACAGAACAAGGTGGAGCAAGGACCCTTGTGTACAGTGGGGTTGAGAGCAATCCTACCACGCAGTTGGTAGCAAAGGGGGTTGAAGCGCTCGAACCGTTCGTTCCGGACGGTCTTGTTGGCTTCGGTGGGGGAAGTGCTATCGATCTGGCGAAAGGGATTGGAATATGCCTCGGTCACCACACGCGTGATATTAGAGTATTTCAATACAAGCCTAACATAGAAAGACGTTCAGTCCCAGTCACTGTATCCCCACCACATCCGGTACTGGAAGCGAAGTCAACTACTGGGCGGTAGTCTCAGATCCACGAACCAAAGAGAAACTCTCCATCGGAGATCCGAGGATGGCCCCACATATGGCGATCGTAGATCCAGAACTGACCCTCACCCTGCCGCGAAAGACGACCCTGTGGACCGGGCTCGATGCCTTAACACATGCGCTTGAGGCCTACGCATCAACGCTGTCCAATCTCCTGTCAGATCTGTTGGCGTTGGAGGCCATTAAGCTCGTACTTGAAAGCTTGGGCCGTGCAGTTAACCATGGCGAGAACATCGGCGCGCGCGAAGACATGGCCATGGCCAGTCTGCTAGCCGGGGCAGCGATTCAGCAGGTGGGTCTAGGACTGGTTCACGCCATGTCGCACCAGGTAAGCGGGTTCTACGACACACCGCACGGGCTCACCAACGCGAAACTACTAGCACCTGTCTTTGCGTTCAACCTTCCTGACATGCCGGAAGACAAGCGCGCAAGCCTCGATTCCTTGAGCGAAATGTCTTTCCAAGAGGTCCTTACGGAGATCGATCAGAGGCATGGCCTTACTGATGAAGTGATCACCATTCGCGAGTGCGACCTTGAGGTCATGTCAAAGCGGGCGCGAGAGAACGTTAACGTTAAGACTAACCCGCGCCATCCCGAGCCGAGCGAGATTGAAAGTCTTTACCGTTCGACATTTACGGTGGTATAACGCGCAGAATGTGAGAAATCAGCCCCTGGCCTTCTCCAACGCTTGGGACAGAGGGCTGTCTGAATTGGGCGACAGATATCTTGCCGGTTTTTTAAATAGGTCTTGTTAGAGCGAGAGACCGGCTCTATAATGCTGTTCGCTCGTTCGTTGATGAGAAGCATGTAGTGCAGCACAGCAGCAAGGAATTCTACACTAGACAGGGAGAGGGGATGCCAGAAAAAGGTTTGCAGGGACGGAAACTGCGCCTTCTCAGCACGAAAAAGGTTGAGGAGATTCACAAGACATCCCTGCGTATCCTTGAGGAAGTCGGGATATCGGTCAA
>Ga0307380_10009500_pt1 | contig 12337 bp, 10 predicted proteins | sample UN3MG_FD_202239 | JGI IMG/M metagenome (GOLD analysis project Ga0307380, IMG submission 202239) | Soil microbial communities from Risofladan, Vaasa, Finland - UN-3 | ecosystem: Environmental > Terrestrial > Soil > Coastal area > Acid sulfate soil | place: Finland: Risofladan, Vaasa | collected... | reverse complement strand
ACAGGGTATCGAGATCGATCTCCGTCCAATGGTCCACAAATGGTACTGCCGGAAAGCCGTTGGGGTCCACTACCGGGGTCTCGAACGAAGCGTTCTCTATGTGAATCGATGCCGACCAGACTGGCTTAGCGGCCCATGAGCCCATTAGTATTAACAAAATTAAGCAGATATTGTGACGTAACATATATGTAAATGTTCTTTTCTCACCCATGACAAAGCAACCGCCTTTCATATCAATAAAGTTTCACAGCAAGATATAATCATACACACATAGAGATGAAAAATCAAGCTAAAATGAGGCCCAACAGTGCTTCTGAGACACGTATCGCTACAGAATACGAACAAATCTTTCGATAGGACGTAATGTTCAGTAGATTACTCTCCTCCTTCAAAAATAAAGGGGGGTCGCCCACAAACGCCCCCCTTTATTTTCCAGAAAGGTTTTTTCTTGAAAAATGTCAAATGTTTGGCGGATAGTTATTCTTTGAGATGCTTGTTCTATTAAAACGGCAGACAAATAGTTACTGCTGTTCCGCTGCCGATCTTGCTTGTAATGTTCAGCGAGCCTTTGTTTATTTCTATGAAGCGGACGGCGTAGGCGAGCCCCATACCGCGTTTTCGACCTGCCGCCTTTACTGAGAAAAACGGCTGAGCTGCTTTCTGGACGGTTTCCGCATCCATTCCGCAGCCGGCGTCGCTGATTTGCAATTTTATCGAATCGCCGGACTCCGCGGCTTCGGCGCCGATGTTTATCGGTCCGGGTTTTTCACCATAGGATTCAGCGGCGTTGGAAATAACATTTGCAATTGCTGATACAACCTGTGCCGAATCCACAAAGACACTCTCGATATCATCGGCAACTGTAATTTGAACATCGAGGTTCGCGGTATTTATTTTTTGCTTTGCCAGCTCGATAGCTTCATCGAGCATCTGTTTAACGTCTGTCCGTGTCGCTCTTGGCTTCGGCGGCTCAGCAAAACCCATCAGGTTCTCGATAATTGCCGAAGCCTGCCTGGAGTTTTCATAAATCTGTTCCAGGATTCTTTTCTTTTCCTGGTCAGTCTCCGCTTCAGCGAGCAACTGCGCTCTGCCTGATATCACCGCCAGCGGATTATTTAATTCGTGCGCCGCACCCGCCGCCATCTCCGCTAAAGCATTCAAAGAATGTTCGGCAGGAGCAATCGGGGTCTGGGTATCCTTCGGTTTTGAAATAAGCTTCGCAAATCGCTCGGCAAAACGCTGCTGTCTCTGTTGCGCAAGAGCCATGCCTAAAGCTGTACCTCCAATCGATGCCGAAGCCTTGAACTTTTCCTCGAACAGCTCCGCATCGTGCGGATAATTAAGCTCGAAAGCGATTACTCCTATTGCTTTACCGCCTGAAAGTAACGGCATTAGTTTTGTTCGATTCACATCGAAGTCAACGTCTAATTGCTCGAACAGCCAGTCGATATAGTCATAGGCATCCAGAATCGCGAAGTTGTTTGCTATCGTTTTGGGTATGAAAGGGATTTCGACAGGAGCATTTAAACAGAGCATCCTGCTGTGCGAAAGTTCTTCTACGACGACAGCTTCAAGTGTTTGAGAGCCCCCAGGAGGTGCTAAATAAAGACAAACCATACCTGTTTGATAAAACTTCTGCCAGCGGACTGCGAAGTTTTCTGCTATATCCATCGCTGCGCTCATCGAATTAATGCCGAGAAGGAAATCCGTTATAAAATTCAAATGGCTTGAATCGCTTTGCAGCCGTTGATTTTCGCCGGACAATTCTGTATGTTGTCGGGCTAATTGTACGGCCCCGCCATGCACAATCTTGCAATAATTAGCCCCGGCCTTCGGTAGATACAGGCCTAAAATATTGCTCTTTTGTCGGATAGTTTCAGGAAGTTTCCTGCTGATTTGCTGTAATTGCTCAGGACTTATTGCAAGCCACTGCGATATGGTCTCTGTCCGTTCGGGTGAATCGAAACTTCCGCCCCAGCCGATGCCGGATTGGCGGGCAATAGAATCTGCCAACTGTACGACCGCTGCTATTCGTGCTTCAGGCATGTCCTCAGCGATTGTTACAATCTGGCTGTGGTGCAGCCAGATGGCAAGAACAATCAGATTCGGCAGCCGCCATTGCTGCCCCAGACGTTTGCCTATGATTGTATGGTCGGTGCCGAGGTGTTTTTGTTCGATGACGCGCAGACTTCTCTTGGTTGATTTTGCTTCCTCAATCATGCCGGCAAAACTTTTCGGCATAGTTTCTTCGAGCGCGAGTTTCCCGATATCATGAAGAAGTCCGGCCAGGTATGCCAGTTCAGAGTCCATTTGAGGCGTTGACATCCCGGCGATATCTTTAGCGCAGCATGCAACAGCAAGACTGTGTAGTAAAAGCCCTTTTTTAGTTGCGGCCCTGTCCTTGTCAATTCCATCGTCAAGGTCAAAGGCCTGTGAAACCTTAACAGATAAAATGGCATCGCGAACAGCGTTTGCCGGCAGTTTGTCAAGCGCCTGGCGAAGAGAGAACCTCCCATCGGGCAGGCCTGCCCCTCGCTGCTCAATCAGAGAAAGAATACGTGCGGTTAGTGAAGGGTCTGATTCGATTATATCAGCCAATCCCGACGGAGAAAACTGGCCCTGAAGGAGCTTGGGAAAAAATTTCGATGCAATGCATGGCAGGGTTGATAAAGAATCGAGCCGGCTGACGGTAAGCTCTGTCTCAAGGGCGACTCTTGTATTAGCAGATTCGTCCGGCATATAGTCGTCCCTGTTTTTTAATTTTAACTTTACACATCAGATACTCATAACGAGCTGACATCCGCCCTTATTTTTGTTGACTATCGAGGTTTTACACAGCCCCACCAGTTGTACCATATTGTTATTTCATCTGGAGAACAACAGTGATTTTGTCGGTAAGCTCAGTGATATTAAACGGCTTTCTTATGAAATCGTCGGCGCCGGATTTTAGTAGCTGGGCGATTTCATCCTGTTTAACAACGCCGCTTATAATAATGATTTTAATGTTCTCGAACTCGGGGTTCCTTCTTATCGTCTGGCAGACCACGTTCCCATTGACGTCGGGAAGCATATAATCGAGCAGAATCAATTCAGGCCGAAACTTCTCGGTTGCCATTCCCGCCTCGTAGCCGCTTGACGCCGTCTTTGCCTCGAATCTGCCGTCACGCTCAAGGACATCCTCTATAAGCTCTACGATTTCGGCGTCATCATCCACGATGAGAATTTTTCTTTTGCCGGACTCGATCGTATCGAGGGGGATGTTGTTGTCCTTCATGAATCTGACAAGGTTCTGCCGTGGTATCCTCCGGAATCTTGAGCCTGGAACGCGGAATCCTTCCAATCGACCGGCGTCGAAGCAGCGAATAATTGTTTGTTGGCTTACTTTGCAAATTTCCGCGGCTTCGCCGGTGGTGAACAAATCCTTCATTTTATCCATTCCTCTTCTTTAACCAAATCCATTTGATATAAGGCCCCGCCAATTGCCTTTTTGGCCTAATTTAACTTTAGCCTTTGGCGTTGTCAAGTATAAAAAATTTTGACATACCCGATTTTATTTACAAGAGCTTCGATATTATCAGTCCTTAGAGACATTCGAGGATTTGGCAGTAGCTGCTCATAAGCAATATAGATAATCCTCTGAAACGCTAACTTCTTTATTCCGTTAATCTTAAGAATTATGATAGAAGCATTGTTGTTGAAGGGATGAAGTTTCGGACAGTCGGCGACTTTCTCAGGGTTAGGATAAAAATTTTTTAACAGGAAAGCTCGATATTATCGGCGCTATGTATTTGAATAATTCGGTCTGTATTTCGATAAGTCGCTTAATAAACAGATGTTAAGTGATATTAAGCTTGAGGATGTGCTACTGTTTTAAAATTATTTTATTTTTATTGTGAACCTTTTATTATAAATATAGATATATTACTATATAGTAATAAAGATATGTAATTTATAGTGGGATTTTTGAAATGAATGAGAATACAGCAGAACACGTTGCAGAAGTCTTAAAGGCTGTAGCGCACCCGGTTAGACTTCAGATAGTCGAGCTTCTCGACGCCGGAGAAATGTGCGTCGGTGACATTGTCGAGGCTCTGGGTGGAAAACAAGCCATAACAAGTCAGCAGCTTAATATGATGAAAGACAAAGGTGTTTTAAATTGCAGGCGTGATGGTGCAAGAGTCTATTACCGGATAGAAAATAAGAATGTAATCAAGCTGTTGCATTGTATCTATGACCATTGCGAGCAAGAGAAAGGTTGAAAAGAAGATTTGTCCTGCAGATGCAATATCATTTGAGAGTGGAAAACGTGCAAAACCTCCGAAGGGAAAGTTCGATAAATAAATGATTTACTATAAGGGATATTTGTGAAATGGCTAAAAAGATTTTGATTGTTGGTGGTGTTGCCGGTGGTGCTTCCGCCGCGGCAAGGTTAAGACGTCTGGATGAGAAGGCCGAGATAGTTATGTTCGAGAGAGGCCCTTTCATTTCTTTCGCCAATTGCGGCTTACCTTACTACATAGGCCAAACAATAAAGAAACGGGAAAATCTTCTGTTGATGACTCCGGAGCAATTCAACAAAAGGTTTAACGTTGATGTCAGGATAAACAATGAGGTCCTTAAAATAGACCGGGACAAAAAACTTCTCGAAGTTAAAGACCTGGACTCCGGAAATAATTATTTCGAAAATTACGACAAATTGATTTTATCACCCGGCGCCGAGCCCGCCAGGCCTCCTATCGAGGGCATTGACTCTGATAGGATATTTACTCTGCGAAACGTGCCCGATATGGACCGGATAGATGAATTTATCAAAAGAGAAAAACCAAAACGGGCTGTGGTAGTTGGCGCAGGTTATATCGGCCTGGAAATGGCGGAGAATCTTCGCAATCGGGGCTTGCTCGTAGCGATTGTTGAAATGACGGATCAGGTTATGCCTGCCTTAGACAGGGAAATGGCGAATCTGCTGAATCAATATCTCCAGGAAAACAGTATTGCCTTATGGCTCAGTGATGCTGTCAGTAATTTCAGGCAGACGGATTCTCAACTGTTTGTTGGATTGAAATCCGGAATGGAATTACCCTGTGATTTTGCCGTCCTTGCGATAGGTGTTAAGCCTGAAGTGAAACTGGCCGAAGAGGCTGGTTTGGAAATCGGTTCTCACCTCGGTATAAAGGTCAACGAGTATCTGCAGACAAGCGACCCTGATATTTACGCTATTGGTGATGCTGTTGAAGTGAAGGATTTTGTTCTCGGCAATTCGACCCTGATTCCTCTGGCCGCCCCGGCCAACAAACAGGGCAGAATGGCGGCCGATAATATCTGTGGTAAAAATCGCAGATACAACGGCGCCCTGAGCACTTCCATATTGAAGCTGTTCGACAATACGGTAGCTATGACCGGGGCCGGTGAAAAGGCCTTAAAAAAGACTAATATCGACTATGAAAAGCTATATATACATCCTGCTAACCACGTAGGTTATTATCCCGGTGCAAAACAGATGCATATCAAAATGCTTTTTTCGAAGCCGGAAGGCAAAATTCTCGGTGCCCAAATCATTGGTGCTGATGGGGTGGACAGAAGAATTGATATATTCGCTGTTGCAATCAGGGCCGGTATGACGGTCTTTGACCTGCAGGAGCTGGACCTCGCTTATGCACCGCCATACGGCAGTGGTAAAGATGCTGTGAATATGGCGGGCTTCGCTGCTTCGAATATCCTTGATGGTACCGTTAAAGTGGTCCACTGGAATGAGCTTGATAACGATGATTTTATACTTGATGTTCGTACAAAAAAAGAGTTTGATGGATATAATGTTCCCAGAGCGATAAATATTCCGTTAGACGAATTACGTAACAGGCTAAATGAAATACCGCAGGATACCGCAATAAATGTTTACTGTGGTGTTGGGATACGAAGTTATGTTGCTTGCAGAATATTGATGCAAAATGAGTTTGTCGCGAGAAATATTTCCGGTGGATATCTGACTTATCTGTCTTTTATGGATCAACAGTTACGGGATCCGGAAAAGGCGGAGCAGCTCAAAAAGGAATTTTATGTGGGATTTTGAAAGAGGTTAACGATGAGCTCCATACAATCAATCACGAATATTTCAATCAAACACTATCGAGCGGTTACGGTCATAATGGTTGCCTTTACCGTAATCCTGGGGGCATTAATACCCTTAATCAAGGTCGATACCGACCCGGAAAACATGCTCTCGCCGGATGAGCCTGTGAGGATATTTCACGATCAAACGAAAAAACAGTTTGCTTTGAGTGATATTGTTGTTGTGGGTATTATCAACAATAAAGACCCGAATGGTGTTTTTAATCCCTCCTCGTTGGCTAAGGTATATGAGCTGACCGAATTTGCAAAAACACTTCGCTGGCCCTCTGAAGAAGACCCTAATCAACAAATCGGAGTCATCGAAGTCGATTTACTCGCACCTTCGACAGTTGACCATATCGGTCAGGGTGGTCCGGGGGTGGTTACGTTTGAGTGGCTAATGGCAAAACCGCCCGATACTGACACCGAGGCACTGGAAATCAGAAATAAAGCAATGTCCAATCCTTTACTTAAAGGGACACTTATTTCAGAAGATGGCAAGGCTGTCTGTCTGTACCTGCCGTTAACGAGCAAGGATTTGAGTTATCAAGTATATAGCAGGCTGAAAGAAAAAATCACTGCATTCGAAGGCGACGAGGAATATCACATCACAGGTCTTCCGGTGGCCGAAGACACTTTTGGCGTTGAAATGTTTATCCAGATGGCCATCTCGGCGCCCCTGGCAATGGTGGTGATATTTTTACTTATGCTGCTTTTCTTCCGTAAAATTGTGCTGGTTATCTCGCCGATGATTGTGGCAATGGTTTCGGTCATTTCTACTATGGGGCTTCTCATCGGTCTCGGTTATCCCGTACACATTATGAGTTCGATGATACCGATTTTCCTGATGCCGATAGCTGTCGTGGACTCGGTTCACATTCTTTCCGAGTTCTTCGACCTCTATACAAAAGAGAAGGGCAGAAAAAACACGATCCTGGAAGTTATGAGCAATCTGTTTATGCCGATGCTTTACACTTCTTTGACTTCCGCCGCCGGCTTTGCATCGCTGGCTCTTACGCCGATTCCGCCGGTACAGGTATTCGGCATCTTCGTAGCCATTGGCATTATGATTGCATGGGTATGCACGATTACTTTTGTCCCCGCCTATGTGATGATGATAAAAGAAAGCTCACTTGAGAACTTTGGCCATGCAACAAAGCATGCGGAAAAACAAAGCTGGCTCGGCAAATTGCTAAGTGCGACCGGTCGGTTTACCTATACGAAAGCAAAGCCGATTCTCGTAATTATTCTGATAATTACTGCAGTAGCCCTGTACGGTATTACACGAATCCAGATAAATGACAATCCTGTTAAATGGTTTTCCAAAAGCCACCCAATCCGGCTGGCGGATATAGAATTAAATAAACATTTTGGCGGGACCTATATGGCATATCTGGTACTCGACCCCGCTGAAGATAAAACCGTTTCGACACAATATGTCGGCGACCTTAAAAAGCGCCTTTCGGAAAAGCTGTCCGTCTTAAAAGAGGAACTGCCAAATGCCATCGCTGTAGAAGCCGAACTTCAAAAGAATATTTCCCAATACGCCTCAGAAGCCGATAGTAAAGAGGATTTGCTGAGAAAATTAAGCGAGTTGGCTAATAACAAGCTCGATACGGCCAGGGACAAAAATTATGACCTCTGGTATGAGCTTGTCGATTTTTTCGAGCTGGAAACTGAGCGGCTAAAACCTTTCAAGCAGCCCAACGTCCTGCGCTACATTTCTAAACTACAGGAACATCTCGAGAAGTCCGGTCTCGTAGGAAAAAGCAATTCCGTGGCCGATATTGTTAAAAAGGTACATCAGGAGCTTATTGACGGCAAGCCGGAAAATTATAAAATCCCCGATTCATCAAATGCCGTTGCCCAGTGTCTGCTCCAGTTCCAGAGCAGCCACAATCCCGATGACCTCTGGCATATGGTGACCATGGATTACATGCACACTAATATCTGGATGCAGTTGCCCAGCGGTGACAATAAGGATATGGAAAAAGTCGTTGAAGCGGTTGATGAGTTTTTCAGCGATAATCCGCCGCCGGTTCCCCTCAAATACGATTGGGCGGGACTGACATATATAAACACCGTCTGGCAGAACAAGATGGTCTGGGGCATGCTCCAGTCGTTTATGGGCAGCTTCATTATCGTCTTTATTATGATGGCGATACTGTTCCGTTCACCTCTGTGGGGTATCGTATGTATGGTACCTCTTTTGATAACCATAGTTGTTATCTACGGCATAATCGGTCTTGTAGGTAAGGATTACGATATGCCCGTAGCAGTGCTCAGCGCTTTGACACTCGGTATGGCGGTTGACTTTGCGATTCACTTCCTCGAACGCGCACGGTCGAGTTATGCCGAGACCGGCTCGTGGCAGAAAAGTTCCGGCGAGATGTTCGGCGAGCCGGCAACTGCGATAACAAGAAATGTCCTTGTGATTGCAATAGGATTTTTACCCCTGCTGGCCGCACCTTTGATACCTTACAAAACAGTGGGAATATTCTTATGTGCGATCATGGCCCTCTCCGGTGCTGTTACACTTCTGGCTTTACCTGCTATCTTGAAGCTCCTTGAAAAGGTGTTGTTCAGGAGGATAGGTCAGCCGAAATCGGTAACGTGCAACTGTGGTTTCTGCCTGATTATTTCAATAGCAATAACTGTGCTGTTAATGCTTAATCTGCATCAGTATTGGAAGCTGTCTCCGGGAAAACTGGCTGTGATAAGCTTAATAGCGATACCAATAATGGTACTTTCCTGCGGAATAATGTCACGCAGACAAGCGTGCAAAACCGCTGCCGACAGAGAAAAAAAAATAGAACAGAACTGATTTTTCCAGTAGGTGAATTATGACGATTGAAAGATGTTTAAGAGGAATAGCAGGTTTTTTTGTGCTGCTAAGTGTGTTACTCGCGCATTATCATTCGCAATATTGGCTGTTTTTTACCGCGTTTGTCGGCTTAAATCTGCTGCAGTCGGCCTTTACTAACTGGTGCCCGATGATTACCATACTAAAAAAGCTTGGCGTTAAAAGCCATAATGAAGTCAACAAGGAAAACGGAGGTGTAAAATGAGACAGTTATTAACAGTAATATTGGTTCTTGCTTTGTCCCTGCCACTTTTTGCCGCTGGCGAAAAAGAGGCATCCAAAGAGATTCCTGACGTAGAAACTATCGTGAACAAGGCAAACATCGTTGCTTATTATCAGGGCGCAGACGGCAAGGCAAAAGTTAAAATGACAGTTACGAACAAGCAGGACCAAAAGCGCCAGCATGAATTCAACATCCTAAGAAAAGATATGGAAGACGGCGGGGACCAGAAATATTTTGTTTATTTCTTAAAACCGCCGGATGTTCGCAAAATGGTCTATATGGTTCACAAGCACGCCGACCCTGACAAAGATGACGACAGGTGGCTGTATCTTCCCGCTCTTGACCTGATAAAGAGAATCGCGGCCGGCGACAAACGTACCAGCTTTGTCGGCTCGGACTTTTTATACGAGGATGTTTCAGGCAGAAGCCTTAAAGAGGACACTCACGAGCTTATCAAAACCACCGATGAGTTTTTTGTTGTGAAGAATATACCCAAAAAACCCGATACGGTAGAGTTCAGTTATTACAATGTCTCGATAGACCGTAAAACTTACGTGCCGATGAAAATGGAGTTTTACGATCAAGAAAATAAACTCTACCGTGTCATAGAGTCAAAAAAAGTTGAAATGATTCAGAAAATTCCCACTGTAGTCAAGTCGGTGGTTTCCGACCTTAAGACCGGAAGCAAGACAGAAATGGAATTTACCGAAGTAAAGTATGATATTGACCTTGAGGACATTTTTCAGGAAAGGTATTTACGCAGACCGCCACGAGAGGTAACCAGATGATGCGGTATAGGATTATAATTGGCTTAGTGTTGATTTTACTCGCTGCAGATGCCGTGGTGCAGGCCGAAGATGTCGCTTCTGAAGAAAAAGCCGATAATTCCATATTTTCTAAATTACCGCCCATAGAGATACACGGTTTTTATGACAGCAGGGGAGGATATCGGCTCCGAAAGGATAAGTACGAAAAAGATATGTCGATTATGGAAGATCGGCTCCAGCTCGATTTGTCCTCATACCCTGACTGGGGAGACCTGAAAGTAAAAGGTGATGTGATTGCAGATTGGGTTACTGAGCGGGGCGACTTTGACCTGCGTGAAGCCAACATATTCCTCAGGCCTAATGACTTTTTGGACCTGAAAGTCGGAAGGCAGGTTTTAACCTGGGGGACCGGTGATTTAATCTTTATCAACGACCTGTTCCCAAAGGATTGGCAGTCTTTCTTTATCGGCCGGGATAACGAATATTTGAAAGCGCCGTCGGATGCCCTAAAAGCAGGCTTCTTTGGCGACTGGGCTAATCTTGATATTGTTTATACACCTCGATTTGACCCGGACCGCCATATAGATGGAACGAGACTTTCATACTGGAACTCAAACCTCGCCCGCCTGGCGGGCGAAGATGCTGTAATTCATACCGACAAACCGAATAGCTGGTTCAGAGATTCCGAATTTGCAGTCAGGCTGTATAAGAACATTAACAATTACGAATTCGCACTTTATGGTTATCGAGGCTACTGGAAAAGTCCCGGCGGACAAACCGCCTCGATGAGCCAGGCAATTTTCCCCGACTTAAATGTCTATGGCGCAAGTATTCGTGGGGCGATTGGCAGGGGTATAGGTAATCTGGAAGTTGGTTATTATGAGTCTGCCGATGACTTGAGCGGTAAAAACGCTCTCGTTGATAATTCTCAAATGCGGTATCTGGCCGGTTATACACAGGAAATTGCAAGAGACTTTACAGCGGGCGTTCAATATTACCTTGAACAGATGATGGATTTCAGCCAATACAAAAATAGTTTGATATCAGGCCCGGCACGGGACAGAGACAGACATTTGATTACACTGCGACTTACAAAGCTTTTGATGAATCAGAATCTGAAATGTTCCCTTTTCACCTACTATTCGCCATCCGACAAGGATGTTCATATGCGTCCGAACGTTAATTACAAGCTGAATGACAACACGGCCCTGGAAATTGGCGGCAATATATTCTTCGGTGATTACTCGAATACTTTCTTTGGGCAGTTCCAGAATAATACGAATGTGTATGCAGGTATGCGATATAGTTTCTAACCGGCATCTGTTTCCGGACCGTTCTCCTGTTGTTCGGGAACCACTACAACGTTAACGGTGGCTGTCACATTATCTGCGAACTTAAGTGTTACTGCGTGCGTGCCGACTTCTTTTATATGCTCCGGCAGTTGAACAACCTCGTCGGCTACCTTGAATCCCTGCGCACGCAGGTTGGCCGCTATCTGACGTTCGGTCACCGAGCCGAATAAATGCCCCTGCTCGTTGGCTTTGGCAGCCACAACAGCCTCGGCCCCTTCCACCGATTCGGCGGCTTTTTCGAGTCGTTTGCTGTCACTGATACGCTGCTCTGCACGCTTGGCCTTTTCTTCTGCTATTGCTCTAATGCTGGCCTGGGTTGCTGCCTTCGCCAGACCCTGCGGCAGCAAATAATTTCTTGCGTATCCCACGTTGACTTCAACAACATCTCCAAGCCAGCCGAGTTTCGTAATATCTTCACAAAGCAAAACCTTCATCGTGTTAGGCATTTTAAGCATTTTTGTCCCCTTGAACATTTTTCCCATAAAATATAAATATTTTCCTGTCCTGAAAATATCTAATGGGCTTCATATTTCATCTTTCATATCATGTGATTCGTGCGTCCTTAATCGATTCACGAACTGCAAATCAAACAGTAAACGGCAGCAATGCCATGTACCGGGCGCGTTTGATTGCTTTTTTCGCCTTTCTTTGGCAGCCGGCGCAGTTGCCGCTGCGCTTGCGTGAATATATTTTTCCGCGATTCGTTAAAAGTTTTTGCAGCGTACCGATATCTTTGTAGTCAACGTACTTTATACCTCTTCTGCAAAAACGGCATTGTGTTTGTTCGCGGGCTCCTGCGAAGCCCGGCTTTTTTCTGTTATTGTTATTTCTTCTGTTATTACTTCTTTCTATCATCTTTTACCTGCCTACTTTTAATATTTCATATCTTGAATTTTTCTTCTGACCACAAATAAATTCAATCACTTAATATCTAAAACTCCCAATCTGAAGTCACATCTTTTATGATAATTCAGATTAAAACGGTATATCGTCATCGGCTGCCTGCTGTCTTGGTTGAGTTCCTGTT
>Ga0307380_10009499_pt1 | contig 12337 bp, 15 predicted proteins | sample UN3MG_FD_202239 | JGI IMG/M metagenome (GOLD analysis project Ga0307380, IMG submission 202239) | Soil microbial communities from Risofladan, Vaasa, Finland - UN-3 | ecosystem: Environmental > Terrestrial > Soil > Coastal area > Acid sulfate soil | place: Finland: Risofladan, Vaasa | collected... | reverse complement strand
GGTGGGCGGTACGATCTCGCAGATCTACCAGCGGAAGACAGGGCTTACCGCCGACGAAATCACAGAGATGATGACTGCAGGCACCTTCGGCGAGACATGGATGACCGCCCAGGAGGCCCAGGAGAAGGGATTTGTGGATGTGGTGGAGGAACTGGAGGAAGAAACAAAGGCAAAGGCGAGCGCAGTGGTGTTCGACCTGTCTGCCTTTGCGAATGTGCCGGACGGCCTGATGGCCGAAAGGCGGCCGCCGACGGAAAGGGAACTGGAGCGCATCTTGCGGGATGCTGGATGCAGCAACAAACAGGCGAAGGAAATTCTCGCGAAGGGGTACGCCGAGGATCTACGGGATGTAGATCCGGTGGGCGAGACCCCTTCGGCCGACGTGGGGGATCAACGGGATGTTGATGCTCCGGCTCAACGGGATGTTGAACAACCGACGCAAGCGAGCATTGACGCTGACCTGGCCCTAAGAGAAGTAACGGCGGGTTTATTGGGGATTTGATCGACCAAAGCAACAGGAAACAGGAAAGGAAGATACGATGAAGACAATCACGCAGTATCAGGAAATCATCAAGGCGCACCTCGCAGACGCCGACAAGATCGTGGCGAAAGCGACCGCCGAAAACAGAGATCTCACCCAAGAGGAGATCGACCACAGAAAAAGTCTGTTTGCGCGAGTCGAGGAATGTGAAACACAGATCGTAGACCTGAGGAAGAGGGAGGAGATCGACAATCGGCAGAAGGCGCCCGAAGACAGCATCACCACCCCGTTGGCTGCGAGTAGGACGGGTAAGAAGGTCGAGGTTGGCGAAGATCGGAAATCGAAGGATCGTTTCAACTCCTTCGGAGAGCAGATGGCGGCTATTATGAGAGCCGGACTTCCGGGCGGCCATGCTGACCCCAGGCTGTTCAATGCGGCATCTGGTCTGAACGAGACCGTGCCATCTGACGGCGGGTTCCTCGTGCAGCAGGACTTCTCCAACGAACTTTTGCAGCAAGCCTTCGAAACCGGCGTGCTGGCAAGTCGTTGCCGAAGGATTCAGATTTCCGGGTCTTCCAACTCGATCAAGATCAACGGGATCGACGAAACGTCCCGCGCCTCGACTCGGTCTGGCGGCATCCTGGCCTACTGGGAAGAGGAAGCTGCAGAGAAGACGGCGAGCAAGCCAAAGTTCCGCAAGATCGAACTGACCCTCAAGAAGCTGATCGGCCTGTGCTACGCGACAGATGAACTGCTTGAGGATGCTTCTGCCCTGGAAGGCGTGATCAGAAGCGGGTTTGTCTCTGAGTTTGGGTTCAGACTCGATGACGCCATTTACAACGGTACGGGCGCTGGTATGCCCCTTGGCATCCTCAACGCTGGATGCCTCGTTACCGTGGGTGCGGAAGCAGGGCAGGCTGTTGATACGGTCATGGCCGAGAACGTCATCAACATGTATTCCAGGCTGTTCGCATCGTCCCGGCCGTCCGCCGTATGGCTCATCAACCAAAACGTGGAGCCGCAACTGTTCACCATGTCCCTGGCGGTTGGTACTGGCGGCATTCCGGTCTACATGCCGGCTGGCGGACTCTCGGGGCTTCCATACGGTACGCTGTTCGGTCGCCCGGTGCTTCCAATCGAGCAAGCCGCGACCCTCGGAGACGTTGGCGACATCGTGCTTGCGGATCTCTCCGGTGGCTACATCCTGGCAGAGAAGGGCGGGATCAAGAGTGACATGAGTATCCACGTTCGATTTGTGTACGACGAAAGCTGCTTCAGGTTTGTGCTTCGGGTCGACGGACAGCCCATCCGGGCCACCGCTCTGACCCCGTACAAAGGGGGGGCATCTTTCACGCAGTCCCACTTCATTGCCCTCGAGGCCAGGTAAGTAGCGAGGTAACATAGTATAACAGCCGGGGTTTCGGCCCCGGCAAATAGGAATTCAGGAGGATATAGAGATGATTTCGGAAGAAAAAAAGATTGTGCCTGTTTGCGTAAGCGCAAACATTGGGGCCACGACCGACCTGGACAGCATCAACATGGCGAATTACCACAAGGCCACCTTCATCTTTACCTGCGGTGCTTTCACCGGGAACGGCACGTTTTCGTTCTTCTCGGGAGCATCTGAGGGAACAAAGACGACCGCGGTGGCATTCAAGCACGCCTTGGGAGGCGCTGCGGTTGGGACGGCGGTGGCTGCCAGCACGGCAAGTTGCGATGTCCTGGGCGCATGGGCGGATTGTCCGCTGGCGGCAAGCCCGGCCACGTTTACGGTCGCCATCACCTGCACCACAAAGATGGTCGTTTGTGAAGTGGATGCGGCTGCTATGACAGATGGCGAGTCATGGCTGACCGGGGTTATCGCGGCAACGGCCGGGATCGTTCATGTGACGGCGATTTTGGAGCCGAGGTACACCGGAAACAGAAGTGTGACGGCTCTCAAGTAGGAAAAATGGTGAAGCGATCAGTACACAAACATCTTTCGATTTGGTGCTACGAGGCCCCTGGTGGGTGATCGTACAATCTGCAACTTAGTCAGATCGCCAGGTCAAAGGAGGAATCAGACATGCCGAATTACAATCTCTCGACAAGAGGAAGAATCGCAGACATCAACCAGGGTCTTCGAGTCACCAAGGCGGCTGCATCATGTGCCGCAACAGCAGACGTTTCCCTTTTCAACGTGGTTGGAAATGTTTGTCTGCTCGGACTGGTCGGTGTCTGGGACGGCTTGGCGGAAACGGCCGCAACGACCATTGCCGTAAAACACGATCCGACGACCGGAACCGAGACCATTATCGGTGCTGCATCCGGTACGCAGTCTGCGAAGGCGGCGGGGTCCATGCTCACCCTTAACGGGACTGCGCTCGGTGCGATGGTGGACTCTACCGGCGTAGGGGCTGCTCCGATTGGGGCCGCTGGAGCCATTTTTATCAACGGCCCAGGAATCATCGAAATGACCGTTGCCGGTGCGACCAACACGCAGACCATCACCTGGCATCTCTGGTATGTTCCGATGTCAGACGGGGCCTATGTAGAGGCTGCCTAATCATAGCCGGGGAGGTTTCGGCCTCCCCCTTTTGACCCAAAAAGGAGGTCAAGCACCATGTCCCTTTTAGCAGTTACGACCATCAAGAGATGGACGGCCCTGTCTACAGACACGAAACCCACGGCACCCCCCATAGGCTCCACCCTCTTTGAATCCAATACCGGATACATGTGGATCTACAACGGCTATGCGTGGGTTCCGAAGAGCACGTTTCTCGGAATGACGGTCAACTACAATCAGATCTCCCTCAACCAAGCGGCGGCGGCCTACGATGTGATGACCGCAACACCGGCCCAGGCCCTATTCATTGACGCAGTGATCATACACGTTCCTGACGATCTGTCGGCAGTGGCGACCTTTACCGGCATAGCGGTGGCCACAGACGATGCGGCACCCCTTGAAATTATGTCGGCGGCCGAGGGGGCAAAAGCCAACCTGACCGGGAACTTCTATTTCGTACATCGGGGTCCGAACGTAACGGCCTCCACCAAGAAGATAATTCTTACAATCGGCGGTGCTACCGCGGGGGCGGGGATGGTCGCAGACATTACCGTGTTGTGGCGGCCCCTGGTGGCGGGTGGGTACTACCTGAACGCATAAAGGTGAATACGCATGAGCCTGGTAATCGCAACAGCGCCGACCTCGTACCCGATAAGTATGGAAGAGGTTGCGAATCATCTCCGCATGTCGGAAACGGAGATGCAGGCCCGGCTCATCGATCTCAACCGGCTTATCGGTGACGCGACGGCCTTCGCGGAGGACTTCACCTGGCGGGCGCTTATCACGCAGACATGGGACTACTACATCGACGCTTGGCCGAGAGAGAACTACATCGTCGTTCCCCGACCCCCTTTGCAGAGCGTTACGGGCGTCTACTACACGGCGGACGGTGCGGTAGAGGCGGACTTTTCGGCGTTTGTAGAAGGGGTGAGTCTATCGGTTGGCGTTGACGATGTTTCGGAGCCAGGGAGAATATTCCTTCAGCGGAATTACTCATGGCCGACCGATACGCTTACACCAGCCAAGCCAATTCGGATCCGGTACATTGCGGGATACGGAGCCGCAACGGCCGTGCCGCCAAGAATCAAGCAGGCGATGCTTTTGCACATAGCACAGAACCACAACGGCGTGAACCATGCGGACACGATTGCAAACATCCTGAGAAACTACAGGATAACGAACTCTCAATATGCTTAACCCGGCGAAGATGGATAGGCAGATCGTTCTACAGCGGCGCACAGTCGCTCAGGACGCCTACGGAGAAGAGATCGAGACGTGGAGCACGCTCGACACAGTCTGGGCGCAACGGGTGGAACTCAAGGGCTCTGAACAGTGGCAGGCAAGGCAAGTGATAGCGAACATCGAGGCGAAGTATCGGATTCACTGGCGGGAGGGTTTGACCCCGGTGGATAGATTCACCGAGGACGGCAGGGTGTTTGATGTGCATTCCGCCATAGAGATGGGGCGCCGGGAAGCAATAGAGCTTGTTTGTTCGGCGAGGGGTGAGTGATGGCAACAGGAGAAGTCTTCTCGTTTGAACTCCAGGGCATGAAGGAGCTCGACAGGATGCTAAAGCAACTGCCCCGCTCGATGTCAAAAACCGTGATGCGGAACACACTAAAGAAGGCCGCCAAGCCAATTCAGGTTGAGGCTAAGATGAACGCACCTGTCGGAGCCACGGGCAATTTGAAGGATAGCATTGTGATCTCCACGAAGCTCAAAAAGGGGCAGCGGAGAGCAGCGATGCGTCTGGGCGAGGTGGTGATGTACGTGGGCTCCACGGCCCCACACGCTCACCTTGTAGAGTTTGGAACTGTGCCACGGCAACAGAAGGGCGGAAAGTTCACCGGTCAGATGCCGGCCAATCCGTTCTTTCGCAATGCGTGGGACGCCAAAAAGGATGAGGCATATAAGATCCTGCAAACAGACGTCTGGAAGGAATTGGACAAAGCGGTTGGTCGGCTACTCAAGAAGGCTGAAAAGGGCACTCTCGGCAAGGGTGCGAGTAGGGCATTACTGCGATGAATCTTGAGTCGGGGGTAAGGTACGTGCTTGTAAACGACGTGGACGTTGCGGCTCTGGTGAGCACAAGGGTCTATAACGGCATCCTGCCGCTGAATCCGACCTACCCGGCCGTTACCATTCAGCCGATCACGGAGGACGACAACAACACCCTGGCGAGCCTTCCGGCCTTGAGGTGGGCACGCTTGCAGATAGACGCATGGGCAGAGACATACGCGGGGGCGAAGGATTTGCACGACAAGATTCGAGCGGCCCTGAACGGCCAGACGTACACCCCGGCAGGTGTGAGAATCGGGTCCATCGTGGCGCAGACGGGTGGGCAATATGCTTACGAGCCCCCCCCTGTTGGAGTGCATAGACGAATCCGCGATTACGGGTTCTGGTACGAGGAGAGCTAGAGAGGACTGAAAGAAGACGGGGTTTCCTGATGGGGATGGCCATCTCCTGACGGAACGCAAGAAGCAAACAAGGGCAGGCCATGCGGGGCCGCACTCTCTGCATCGCCTGCCCTTTTTGTTTGCCCCTACAAAGAAACAACAAACCGTAGGAAGGAGAACGACAATGGCAATCGAATCACAGGACACCACGTTTGAAATCGAATCCGGGGCTGGAGGGGCCATCACCATAACCGGAATCACGGAAGGATCCTACACTAAAGTGCTGGCAGTAGCACATGATTTGGCAATCGGGGATGTGGTGGCATTCGCTGCGGTGGTCGGCATGACGGAGATCAATGGACTGACCGCGATGGTCGTTGCCGTGGAGAGTGCGGATCTTTTCTGGGTGCCAATCGATAGCTCGCTGTTCACGGCTTATGACTCTGCTGGTACGACTACGCCGGCGACCTACACGGTCGTCGGGGAGGTGGTGGGCATTGATCGTGCCGACGATGAAGCTGCGGAAATCCAGACGACCCACCTTACATCGACGAGGCACGAATATCTCATGGGGTTGCCGGGATCACTGAAGGCCACCCTGTCCGTCAACTTTATTCCAGACAACACGGGGCAGTTAGCCTGTCGTGCGGCGCAAATTGCCCGCACACTCATAGGGTTTAGGCTTACCTACTCCGATGGCGGGGTGCGAACATTCGATGGCTATGTGACATCTCTCAGCGAGACTCTCGGGGTGGACGGAAAGGCGGACGGGTCCATAACCATCAGAGGCTCAGGGGCAGATGCCTTGACATGATGAACTCAACCACCGGTGAGTACGAAATTGATATATGGGGCAAGCCATACGCGGTGCGCTTTGACTGGGACACCCTAGCGGAAGTGACCGAAAAGCATGGGGACAGTCCCAACCTGTTTAACCCGGGTGTTGTTGCTTCGGTGGCCTCCATCGGCATGAAGAAACGACATCCGGAAATGACCCCGGAGCGGATCAGGGAACTATCTCCCCCGCTCATCCCGTTTGCCAAGGGAATTCAGGCTGCACTGCATTCCGCGTATTTCGGCGCCGAGAGTCTCCCCCAATCGGAAGGCGATGAAAAAAAAAAGACGAGCCAGAAGAAGGGTGGATTATTGCGGCGTATCGGGCGGCTGTTCGGCAAGGGATAGATCCCGAACAGTTCTGGAGATTGACCCCATACCAAACCAGCATTGCTATGGGGGCGAAGCAAGATGGCAGAACTATCCTCGCGTGGCAGATCGCCGCATTTTCAAGACAGAAGAAGTTGCCCAAGCTCGATGTGCTTCTAGCAAAGAAGAAGAAGCGGCAAAGTGAATCAGAGATAAAACAATTCTTTATGGGATTTAAGGGGCAGTCGGCACAAAAGGAACTGAAAATATGAGTACAGCAATTGGAGCTTTGCATGCGAACCTATCTGCTTCATCCGTAGCCTTCGAGCGTGACATGGGCAAGGCGAGACAGGCCGTGCAGAAAAACGGGAAGGCTATGTCTACCGCGATGGATGGAGTGAGCCGTAGTTTTGGCACTACTCTAGGCTCCATGATTAACCTCAAGAAGGTTGCAGCAGGGCTATCTGCGTATCTAGGGGCAAGAACCGTTATTAGTCTAGGGAAGAACTTTCTGGATGTAGCTAGTGCGATAGACGAGATGCGTATTCGCTTAAAGATCCTGCTAGGGAGTGCGGAAGAGGGGGGCAAGCTATTTGATGATCTCGCTACGTTCGCAGGCAAGGTGCCGTTTGAGCTAAGGGAAGTCATGGAATCGGCTACGATGCTCGCGGGCATAATGAAAGGCGGACGCACAGAAATTATGGGTTGGATGCCGCTGATCGGGGATTTGGCAGCGGCTACCGGCCTCGGGATTCAAGAGACTACCGAGCAGATGATGCGGATGCTATCCGCTGGTGCGGCCTCAGCCGACAAGTTCCGAGAGCGCGGTGTCCTGGCCATGCTCGGCTTTCAGTCCGGGGTAAGTTACTCCGCGAAACAAACGGGGGAAATGGTCTGGCATGAATGGTCGAAGTCTGACTCCAAAATACGCGGGGCTATGGAAGAACTTGCTGGAACCTGGAAGGGAACGATGTCTATGTTCTCTGATGCGTGGTTCCAGTTTAACAAGCAGATCGCAGATAAGGGCTCATGGGAAACGCTCGGCAATGCCGCACGGGATGCCCTGGATGCCCTCAAGAAGATGGAGGAGGAAGGAACGCTAGACGAGTGGGCAGTGTTTATTGACTCCTCAATCAAAACAGGGGTTACGGCTATCCGGGGTATTGTGACTGCCGCGAACCATGTCGTTTCCGTTATCAATGCACTTGGAGGACTGGGGTCTGTCAATTCTGAGCAAATGGAGGAGCTTGCTGGCAGATACACCGAGCAGCTCGAGAAACTGTACGCCTTGCAGAAAAAGATAGATGGGGCAGTTCCGGGCTCGAAGTATGCAGCGGCACTGGAAGAACAACTGCGCGGAATACAAAACCGGCTCTTATCTATTAAGGCTGGTATGGATTTTCTGCAAGGGAAGATGGACAAGCCCAAGACAACACCCGAGGAGGCAGCCGGTGGGGTATCCCTGGATCGACCGGAGGGAGGGGGCGAGGACAAAAAGGCACAGGACAAGATGTTGCGGGCAATGGAGAGCCTTGAGAAGCGGCGCGTTGAGTTGAGGGTAGACTCCCTCGTCAAGCTGCGCGAACTGGAGGAACTCGAAGTCAGGACGGTCGAGAATGCTGTCAAAGGGAAGACGATAAGCACGGAGCAGGGGGCCAAAGAGATAGCCGTTATCCGAGAGGAGTATCATAAAAAGTCCATAGATCAGATCGAGAAGGAAGATAAAGACCATCTTGAGGCTTTGTCAAAGATAAGGGAAGAGGAGATAGCCCTAGATAAATCCGTCGCGGACGGCCGGGAGCAAGCCCTGGAGAGATCATTCGCAAGTGGGATGATTTCCGAAAAAGAATATTTAAGCCAGCGCAAGGCCATGATTGAAGACGAGTATCAGTCACAAATTGATTTAATCCGCGAAAAGCTAAGAGAAGTGACATCGCAAGAAGACGAGACTGTTCTGCTTATCAGGATTAGAGTGTTGGAGTCGGACAAGGAAAACGCTATTGCCGCACTACAGGATATGGTTGATAAGGGGAAATCCGGGATTCAGGAGCTAAAGGATGCTATCGACGGTTGGGGGAAGTCTTCTGCGGAAGCATTTGCAGACTTCGCCATGTCCGGCAAAGCCTCGTTTTCCGATCTTATCAATTCCATGATTCGGGATATGATCAAAATGGTGGCATACCAGCAAGTATTTGGACCCCTGTTCAGCGCCTTAGGCACATGGGCTGGAGGGCTAACGCTGCCATATGACCAGCGTCCTGGTTTTGTAGGTCCGCCAAGCCCGTTTCCGCCCAAGAAGGCTGCGGGCGGTGCGGTATCAGCGGGGGGCATGTACGAGGTAGCAGAGCGGGGCCCAGAACTTCTACAGATGGGCAACAGGCAATTCTTGATGATGGGAGAACAGGGCGGCCAGGTTATAGCAGCACAGCAACAAGGTGCTGGTGGGGGCGGCGGTGGGTGCAACGTAAAGGTGATCGTCAACAACAATACGGGGCAGGAATCCACGGCCCGGCAGGAAATGCCCAAGTTCAACGGGCAGGAGTGGGTGGTTACTGTTTGGCTCGATGCTTTAGAGCGTAATGTCGGTGGTATGAGACAAGCGTTAGGGAGGTAGCACGGCATGTCTCTTGAAAGGTTCTTTATGGTCGAGGCTCTTTACAGCGACTCCACGGGTCCGTTCACGGTCAACGATACCGATGGGAATGCCTACGTCTTCGCTACCGGCATTACCCTCACCTCGCATACCGGCAAGATGGTTCTCGTGACGGACACGGGCGGGAAAAGGGCGTGGGGGATTCTATCTGCCTCAGTAGATGGGGACAACGTGTTTATGGAGTCTGCGCCACTGGCAGACAACAAGACTTTTTGCGAGGTTGAGGCCTCGTTTAATGATGCAAGTATAGCCTCGGTCGCTATCGTTATTACTTCCTCGCCGTACATCGATGCAGCCACCGTAACGATAGCAGAGCAGATCCGCACCCCGTTTGAAGGGGGATACGTCAGCAGTAGACGGATGCACAGCCGTTCCAGGGATACTTACGACCTAATGTGGAAGGGCCTTTCGTTTTCGGATTTAGAAAACTATTTAGATTTCTTCAAAGACAATCAGGGCACGATGTTCCTGATGACCCGGCCGATGTTCAACACCGTACTGATAGCGAGGTTTTCTGCGGACAGTGTTACGTGGTCCCAGCTAACCCCGGATGCGTTCGCGTTCTCCGCGATGTTTGAGGAAGCATAGATATGCCTATCGAGTTGAGTGATGTAACTATCGAAGAGAAGAACAAGCTAGGTTCTGATAGCGCCTTTTTAGTCGCCCTGGAGATTACAATACCAGGGACGGACGAGAAGATCAGGGTCGTCAATAATACCGAGAATATCCTCTGGAACGGGTACACCTGGATTGCAACGCAGTTTGAGCTAGACGATATAAGATCTAGTATGGCTGGGGAGTCGCCACGGGTAGATATACGGGTGGATAACACGCAGAAGGTCTTGGAGTATTACATCCATACATACGAGGCATGGTGTAAGCTAAATTACAGAGAGCCAATAACCTGTGTCCTCTATGTTATTAACTCGAAAAACCAAGAGCGGGTAGTTTCTGTCAACGGCACATTCGAGGCCGGGGCGACAGAGCCTTATCATTGGGAAATTGGTGCGTCCGGTATGTGGGAAGAAACCCTTGCCGATGCGTGGGTAGGGGCCGGGATATTGGGATCGAAATGTGTCCGAACAGTGCAGACCACTGGTCGTTCCAATGTTTATTTACGGGAGACAGCTAGGATTGATTTTACTCCACCTTATCCAACAGCACATTCGGTTAGTTATTGGAGAAAGGGAGAGAGTATAGCTGAGGATGGTGGCACAGCAAAGTCCAGAATGAGGTCGTGGATTGGATTAGAAGATGATACGTCGGTATACAGGAATGATCCGGATGAATCGTTGCCGCTAGGGGAGAGCGATTGGACCCTTAGAGAATATTCACATACGGAGACACAGGGCATCAAATGGATCTGGCCGTTTTATCAAACCGTATTCCAGACAGGAACAGCTTACGTTGATAATATCAGCGTAAGGATGATTTGGAACAACGATGCAGAGGTTGAGCATTATTTCGAGCTGATCCAGCCCAAGAGCAACCCGCTTTGGATGACGTTCACTCTTGGGGCGGCCAACCCATTCAATCGTAGATACCCGTCCACCAGGCTCATTCCGGTGTGTCCTTGGAAATTCAAGGGCCCCAGGTGTCTGTATGCCGGGGCTGAAACTACCTGCAACAAGTCGTATGAAAGGTGCAGGGCTCTTGGAAACACTATCCGATTTCGAGGGTTTTTCGTTACGGGAAAGGCGTCATGATCGAGTACAGAGACCTGCAAAAGGCGCCCTTTATTGACGGTGGTCGTGACCCAGAAACTGGGCTGGACTGCTGGGGTTTGTTTATTGAGGCGATGCGGCGGTTCGGGCACGAAATCCCTGACTTTCAAATCTCCTGCTTTGATAGCGCCTTCATCAATTCGATGTTTATAGAACAGACCAACGGTAAGAGGTTGTGGACCCCAGTGCCTACAGCCGCCGCCGGGGTTGCGGTTACGTTGAAGCTGGACACCTATATGCCGAATATGGTGCAGCATTACGGGGTGTGCCTGGACAGAAAGAGGTTTATCCACACGATGGCTAAGGCAGGAGTGTTGGTCACTCGCTTAGATCATAGATTCTTTTCCAGAAAGATAGATGGATTTTTCGCATGGAATCCGTGAAGGTCGTTTGTATACGGAACCCCTTTGATCCCCTGGAAAGCAGGGAGATCCGAGAGATTCCCTACAGTGTGATTAAAACCGCCAGGGGCTACACTGCGGAGTTCTTCCCGGCATATATAGATCTTTACAATGACGGATCTATCCCCGTACTCGATCTGGTAATCTCGGTAAATGGATTGGTCTTGCCTGATGACTCCGATCGCATAATAAGGCCCGGCGATAGTATCGTTTTCTGTGCGGTCCCGCACGGGGAGGGTGGGGGCAAGCAGATATTTATGACGATTGCGATGCTTGCGGTAATGCTTGTAGCTGCGCCGGTTGGTGCTGGTCTAGCCGGGGCACTGGGGCCGCAGATGGGGATTCTTGCTGGCACTACAGCAATGAAAACGCTTACAGCGGTTGTGACTGGCGTTACGATGATTGGTATGAGTACCGCCGTTAATGCGTTATTCCGGGCTATGACAGATACGTATGGTGGGATTGACTCAGCGTTCGAGCAGTCTCCCACCTATGGATGGTCAGTTGGAGGAAATGTTGCCGGTCCGGGCGGGGCTGTCCCCACGTTATTCGGAACACATAGAATAGTACCTCCGAAGATTGTCCAATACCTATCACAGGAGGGACAAAATCAATACCTCAATATGTTGTTCGTCGTGGCTGCACACGAAATAGACTCAATAGAATCAGTACGCATTAACGAACAGCCTGCGGAGAACTTTACAGACATAGAGATTATCGCATCACTAGGCACCAACGACATAGACGTTCCTATCCCATTCTTCGGGGATGTTCGGGTGGATATTCCAGTAGCAACAAAAGTGACCACGGACTATATCACCCGGCAGACAACGACCGAGGTGGATGGATTTGCGGTAGGCCTTGTTGCTCCACAAGGGCTATGGTACGCACGGAATGACGGATCTATAGGCACGAATATAGTATTTGTGGAAATACAATACAGAAAGTTACTAGAGGACGATTGGGTAGACCTTCTTTCAGACACCCTGCA
>Ga0307380_10009498_pt1 | contig 12337 bp, 14 predicted proteins | sample UN3MG_FD_202239 | JGI IMG/M metagenome (GOLD analysis project Ga0307380, IMG submission 202239) | Soil microbial communities from Risofladan, Vaasa, Finland - UN-3 | ecosystem: Environmental > Terrestrial > Soil > Coastal area > Acid sulfate soil | place: Finland: Risofladan, Vaasa | collected... | reverse complement strand
AATTACCGCGATGACCTTGCCGTCCATCACTTCGCACCCGCCTTCTTGGCCGCAATCAGTTTCTCGTAGAACGGCCACAGCGCTTCGCATTCCTTGTCGCGAGTGAACTGCCAACGCTTTTCCCATACCACCGGACGAATCGCCTCTAGGCGGTCGTGGACATAGACGATGTCTTCTGGACGGCGGATGTGGACGCCGATGCCGTTGTCCTCGACGAACTTCCCTGCTTCGTCTGCGTTGATGACGACGACCGGAGTTCCAGCCGCGACGTACTCGAACAACTTGTTCGGGATCGTGCCGTGGATTTGCGGATGGTCCTCTGTCTGACCATACCACCCGAAATCGTACCGGCTATACTCGAAGATGAGCCGCTGGTAATTGAGCATCCCGCCAACGAGAGCACCCACCTGTCGATACGATTCTTCGACGTGCGGCCCGTCCGTAGGAGCGTGGAAGATAACCGCCGACTGACCCACAGCATTGAACCGCATCACTATCTCGCGCTGGTCGATGTAGTGCCGGTCGGTTCCGGGGTCTTCCATGTACAACCCGCCGCCCCACACACCTGAGTTGATACGCGCGGCACGGTGCGAGATGTAGAACCCGCTGAACACGCCAGACCGGACTACCATGCTCGGCGGCAAGGCTTCGCCGTACTTCGCCATCGCTGTTTGCTGGTTGGCACCGGAAACGAACACCAACCCGTCCGCGCCCAGAATCGACTTGTCCTCGAATGGCGAATCGTCCGGAGCGCTTACGCCTGGAACCATAATCGAGAACATGTCGTGAAGGTCATGGACAAGCGGCACATCCAGATGAGCGTCTACCAACGACGCGGGTAACTTGTGCGGCCGGTCGTGGACGTGAACGATGTCTGGTTTGATGGCAGCGAGGATGGCTTTCAACTGGCCCCAGTTGTGGAACGTTGCCGTACCGTCAAACTGGTCGTTGAACTGCCGAACGGCTGATTCGATGTGGCTGACGATGAACACCTCATGCCCGGCAGCCTTCGCCACCAAAGCCGTCTGTGTCAGTCGCATGCAGCAATTAAACGATACCATTGCTATACGCATTACACCCTCCCGCACTGATTTACAGCGTGTTCAATCGCGACCGTCACCAAGGATGGATTGATGGCCGCCATGCAGTTCGCGTGTTGGCAACCTTCCAACCCAGGACCGTACTGGCACGGTGCACAAGCCAAAGGCGTGCGAATGTTCGTGACGCTTGGGCCGATCTTCCGGTTCTTCACCACGTCGGTCGGACCCCAAAGCACCACGGTCGGTACGCCGATGGCCGCAGCAAGTGCCGTCAGTCCGTTGTCCGGGCCAGCCACGCACAAGGCTTTGGCAACCACGCCTGAAGCCGTCCACAAGTTCGTCTGCCCGCACAGGTCAATGCCGACCGTAGACATCCACGGTTCGGAATCACTGGCCGAGCCGACAAAGACCACCTGACAACCAGGAGGACGGGGCCGGGACTCGTCTCCCGGCCCCGCCTCTGGTTGGGCGGGATTGTGTGTTTTTGACTCTGTGAACTTGTCAAGGAACGAAAGTACGACTTCACGCCAATGCGGGTACTTCTTCTTCAGCCATACAATCGACGCCGTTTGCACACCAGGAGCGATAACGACGTACTCGCCTGAAACAACGCTCGTATCGTCGTACCGCACCTTGGGTGGCGGCATCAGGCCGTCGTACCCAACACAACGCGCAAACCAGAAACACGCTTCGACTTCGCTTGCGTTAGGACCGCACGGGACGAGGCTGCCTTCAGCCGTCTTCCCAACCTTCTCGGCCAACGCAACGTCCGAACCAGTCAAAGCGAACGGAGTGCGAAACACGCGGTCGAATGAATCCAGGTCTGGCAACTCGCCTGTGATGACCTGATCGTGGTCGATAAACTGCGCCAGACCACCCCATTCGCCGCCGCACCAGACCGTCAAATCGTGTCCAGCCTGGCGGATACCCTCGATAGCGACTGTGGAATGAACGACATTCCCCAGACCGCCACCGTCCAACAGCAGGACTTTCATCCTGACCCTCCCCTGTTTACTTGTTATCGCGGCTTAGTAGCCGTAGGCGAATACCTGGACATTCGCATCGCCACTGGATTGATATACTGACCCAGGCGTTGTCCCAACCGCGCCATACTGCCGAATCACGAGTGTGGATTGTGCTCCGTAAAGTTGCGCAACAAGCGTAATTGGGTGCCGACCTCTCACGTCAGTTACTGGCCATACCGACCGGGTTGAACATATTTGAACCTGAGCGGCGATGATTCTACCAAGCCCAAACCTGGACCTGGAGATATACCAGATAGAAGATGCCCCCGTCAGATAGGAACTGGCAATCACCATCCGCAGACGCACCGAACTTGCAATTGCGCCAGAGTGGTGGCTCACGGTTCCGCCTACGGTGCCAATGGTCCGCCACGGACCATGCCGAATCTTCAGGATGCTACCCGAAGATGGCGACCCAGACGTTGCTGTCAGAACTTGGTTAAGGTCTGCGGTGCTGGCCGTCAGACCGTTCAGGTACTTCGCAGCCGACGCAATCTGTCGCCAGTGCGTGGCCGGATGGATACCCGTCCGTTCCAGCATGTGACGGGCGAACGAGGTTTCCTGATTCAACTTCTCTCGTTCGAGGTTGTCGTGCGTATCGTAAACAGAAGAACTCGTGATACCCATGTTCTAAACTCCGAAAGCCCTCCGGCTTCCGTGGTCAGACCCGCGTGGCACCACGCCGCGTCGGGCGGCTTTCTAGCCGCGACTGACCGTTACGGTACTGCGTTGATATCCCCGTAGGCGTCTTCGACGCCACCGGGCGATGAATCTGGGAACGTCCGGTCATGGCGTTCGGCAGCCGTTGACAGGGCATCGTCCAAATCCGCCTTCAAAAGTCTTGCCAGTTTGTGACGACCCAGCGCCTTGGCACCACGCCATTCGGACGCCAGTACCCACGTATCGAAGAACTCGGTCGGCATGTCAGGAACCGTTCCGGTCGAACCCGTGAACGACAACTCCTCTGTCGCCCGGAAATACTCCACTTCGGGCCACTTGTACGTCGTGTTGGGACGCGGGGCGGTTTCCATGACGTACCACCAACTGCTGTTCGTGTTCTGCGTGTGCGAACTTGGTACGATACGGTAATACGCCGGGACGCCGGTAGTGTCCTGCGGACGATTACGCCAGAAATCCCTGTTGGTTTGAGGCGTGATGGTTCGGAACACACTGTCCGTGGGGTCGGTTCGTGAAATCTCAGTCTCTGCCATCGACTCGTAATCTTCGGGCATCTCGAAATACGGACTGGATGCAGTGAAGAACACGTCCTTGCGACGGCGACGCCACGTCCAAGCAGTGTAATTCTCAATGTAGGCCAACCCGCCCTGGACGCCGTGTTGAAGGGCCAGTTGTTTCCCAGCCGAGACGCCTTTGGCACCGAGAGATTCGATGACATCGTCGTAAACCTGCTTGGCACCTAGTCGAAACATCAGCGACTCCGTTTAATCTACCCGAAGCGGAAAGTTTCGCACCAACCAGGCTGCTAGTTCTTTCGGCGTCTTCTTACGAGGTTTCGGTTTCGGGTACAGGTCGGCCAAGTGACAGAAGGCTGTGCCGTGGCCATCCTTGGCGATACGCATACTGTGCGCAATGCACTTGTGCGCATCGCGTCTGGCACCCGATTCCATCTCGTGTTCAATCGCGTCTTTGTATTTCTTCCTGTCAAGCATCGCTCGTTCTCTCGCACCGCTGGGGTGTGGTGCCAGAATGGCACCACACCCCTAACGGCAAACGTTACTAGGCGGGTTTCACACCCGTCAAAATTCCGTTCCACAACGGAGCCCGAATCATGCTGTTGCAGAAGTACGTTCGGTCAGCACGCATGACCATCGTTCGCGCCAGACCGCCTTGAGCACCACTGGTATACGACTCGTTGAACCAGTCGATGCCAGGTGCCCACGGGAACCAGCCGGGAGGCCCGAGGTTCAGCATGTCGCAGACCCCAGGTTGGACGGCGTAGATGGCATTTTCCTTCAGGCCACGAACGGCTTGAACCGCAACGGGTGTACCGAGAGACGGGTGGTGAATCATAATCCCGTCGAACCCGTAGTTGGTCACAATCGGCTGTTGACCCGCCATCGCAGAGTCAACGCGCCGGTTAGCGCTCGCAGTCAGTTTGGACAGTTTCTCCACCATCACCGGCCCAGCCAGCAAGGCGTAGTTCGTCACCTTGTCCTGGTCGAGACGTTTGTGATGGAGTTGCATCAACAGCGAGTCGAGAGCGGACATCGTGATGACCGTATCGGCACCGCTGGATGTCTTATCCACAACGACCGGAAGCGCCCACTGGTTGCCCAGCGTGGTCCGGGTGGTGTTGTAGATAACGCCTGCGGCATCCTTGCCGCTACCGCTCAGCGCTTTGAACCAGTCCTGAAGGCCATAGATGTTGTGCAGGCCACTGGTATCGGCGGGAGCGGCTTCGGGCGTCTTGGAACCAGCGAACTCGCCGCTCATGTAGACGAACGCGGAGATCGTGGCAGCCGTGATGTTGGCACCAAGAGCACGGAACGACGCACCAGTCGTACAGTTGGTGGTCGAAACGTCAATGTACCCATACACGCCTGACGCCGGGTTGTCCATGCCGTTACCGAGTACCGTCACGTTGCGGAGCGAAGAAGCGTAGGTCTGGTCTTTGTGAACGATGTCGATTCTGGCACCTTGATGGAGCAAGATACCGCTCGTATCGAGCCAGAGCCTGGCAGTCGTGTTTGACAGACTGTGGTTGGCAGTACCCGCAACGTAGGCTGCGGTCGAGTTGGTCATAGCGAGAATCTTGCAGACCTCGCCGCTCTGGCGCGTTACCAGACCACGTTCCTGAGCCTCGGCGATGTCTTCGGCCGATTGGGTCGAAAGCATCTGGGCGCAGGTCGCCACATCGTTGTTGTCCCACACGGCTTCCGTCGGGAAAGCGTACCGGACACCGGCAGCCAAGCCCATCAGGTCGTCGTGCTCAACCTGCCAGAGATTCCACGTCGGAGACATGGCAGGGTTGGGAAGCAGCGGTCCAACGTTACTCGTTTCGAGGAACGCAGGGCCAAAGTAACGAGCCGTCTGAGACGGGGCGTCACTGACACGAATCACCAGCGACTTGCCCCTGGGGAAAGCGACGGCTTGGGGCCGGAAAAACTTGGTAGCCTCACCGGCCCGCAGGACCGTCGGGATAATCTGCGGATCGTAAATCGTCTTCATCACGTTCTGAACAGCGGACGTATATGCTGTCAGATAGCCCCCGAAGGGCTGATAGGTAGTCATGGTTTGCTACTCCTGCCGCCGTCTCACTTAAACTCCCACCCGGCAGGCATCGCGTCGGCAGGCGGCCCAGCATCTAACGTCGGCTGAATCAGGTCGCGTGCCATTGACAACGCTGCATCTCGGGCTTCGTCTCTCGTGAGTTGCGAGACCGGTTTGGAGGGCTGTTGCCCACCAGGGACACGGCCGTTTGCGCCCGGCGGCGCAGGGGTTCCTGGTTTAGGTTGAATCGTCGCGGCTGCGCTTGCGCGCGCACGGTCAAACAGGGCTATCGCCACACGTTTGCCAGCAGCGCCGATTTCCTCGGGGAATGGGTCGCGCAGACCCTCAGTAACTTCCTGCAAGTCTCTGTCCAATGCCCCCGAAATCAGGCTTAGGACGTATGGGTCGGCAGGATTGTTTTCCGTCGCGAGTCCGTATTCCTTCACGATGGTCGCAGCCACTTCCTCTTTCGATGCGGCCACGTCCATCTGGTTGACTCGGGTACGGAACATCTCGTCAAAACGCTGGTCGAAATCGGCCTTGCGTACCCAATCGTCCGTATTCGGTGCTACCGGTGTTTGAGGTTCCATGCCGGTTGGTTCCGCGTTGAGCAACTCAAAGTCGCCTTTCACGCGGTCCCAACCGCCACGCTTGTCAATTTCTGACTTGAGCGCCAGGGCATCCTGGTAACTTTTCCACGTCGCCTTAGCCTCGTCCGGTTTACGCCCATCGAGCAGTTTGGTGATAGGTTCCCACACCCCGGCTTGGTGAGCCTGGGTGTAAATCTTCTGGAATCCTTTCAGCCTATCGACTTCGCCCTGGAGTCTTGTAAACTCGTCGGGCGACGGGCCAGCCGGAACAACCGGTGCGACCGGTGCTACCTGATTCGGGTCAGTCTGAACAGCCTGCTGCGCCACAGCGGTTCCCGGTTGCGCCGACGCTTTCGGCGTCTCGCCACCCTGGGGTTCGCTACCGGCATTAGGAAGTTGCGACATCGTACACCTCTACTCGCCGGGTCAGCAGCGAAACGAACGACTCGTTGTCGGCGTCCTGACCGACGCCTTGTCCCGGTTCTCGGCGACCACCGCCGAGGTTCGGAACTAAGCACTCTGCGTCTGCATATCACGTTTCGCATATTGTTCACGGCTCGGCGTCGGGGCACCCATCGACCCGGACAACGGCGAATCAGACAACAGGTCCGTATTCGCTTCGCCCATCGCGCCAGGCATCCCTTCAGCAGCCATCTGGTCAGCAGCCTTTTGGAACGATTCCTCAGACTTCTCGTCGTAATGGTCCGCTATGTGCCACTGGACCTCGCGCACGATGTCATCTGTTACGCCGTTCATCGTGTGCCGTTCACGAATCAGAATCTTGTGGACAAATACGTGTATGTCATGCGATTCGAAGTTCTTGGCGTCCACCACCATATCGGACGTGTCGCCATCGGCAGGAGACGCTGCTGCCCCAGCCATGAACATCAGGTTTTCCTCGGCAGCGTTTGAAATGTCCGATTCCTGTTCGGACGTGACGGGTACGCCTGTCTGCTGATAGAGTTCCCACTGTAACTGTTCGGCGCTGAAAGCATTCAACGACGCCAACCGCAGGATACGGTCTTCCTTCTCGGCGGGGGTCTTGGGTTGCAAGGCACCCGGCGGCAAGGAAACCGTCACGTTGGCATCAATCAACGCTTTGGCTTGGCCGGTATCCACCAACTGGTATCGGGTTAGCACGGCCTTTTGCAGACCCGACCCAACCGCGACGAACACACGTTCGCGCTTGTCGGGTTGGTTTGCAATGAACTTGGCGTGATACGACAGGAACCGGCGAATCCGGTCGTCGTCCGTTTCGGCAGCGGCGTGGTATACACGACCGGCCTGGCCTAGTTTCTCGACGATGGCCGCACGCGACTCACCACGCGGCGACGTGATACCCTGCATCACGGGCTGGATGTGGACCTTCTCGCCCATGATCTGGGGGATGGCATCAACCAACTGGTGTGCAATGACGTTAGGTTGCATCGGCTGAACAAGATGCGGTTCAATCGGTCGGTCTGGACGTTGAGGTGTCCAGATTATGGGCGACCCGATACGAGGTGACAGTTGCTGGTTGGGGTTTTTGAGGCTACCCGCCTCGATCACCCATCGGCCCGCGCTGACCAGCATGTGACGAACGATGCTCGTCATGGCCAGGTTCAGGATGGTCTGGTCAGGGCGCAGTCGCATCGGCACGCCAACGCCAAGCGGCGTCACCAACGACGTACCCATGTTCAGTTGCAGCAACGGGCATCGACCGTAAGGGTTCGGGCCGTCCCACGCAACGTATGACTGTTTCGCACCCGTACCCGTATGCACCATGACGGTCAGCCGTCTGGAATAGTCATCGTAGAACTCGGTGACCAACACGGCCGGCGTCTTGCTATCCGACCCGCGAGCGTCGCGGACGTTACGAACCTCTCCGATAGCGGTGTCGAACCCCTTCAACTGCGTCATCGTCGGCAAGTTCTTTGTGTTGGGGAACTTCATCCCGAACGTCCGGGTTACGTCCTCGGCCGCCCAGGCTGCTGAATCCGCCCATTGGCGATGCAAGGCAAAGTTCGGCGTCTTGACCGCACTGTCCCAAACCAGCCGGTCCAGCGGCAGACACACGATTGTCCAGCCGTAAGGGTTTTCCAGGTCCGGTACGGCCTTGAGAATACCCGTACCGCACTCGGCCCGCCATTCCGTTGCCAGAACGGATTCCGTGTGCAGGTCGATGGTCTGGAGATAGTCCCGCCAGATTCGACGGACAATACGCATCTGGGCGTGGCTGCCTACCGGGTCAGCCTCGTCCGGCTCGAAACTACCTTTCCAACCAGCGGGGTCTATGCGCAAGAGTGCAGCGACTTCTTCGGTCAGGTCTTTGATTCGGTTGAGCGTAACGCGGATGTTGTCCACGCTTGGGTCAGACCGCTCAGGCAACACCTGCAACACGGACCGCCCGCTCGACGTGGACGGGGTACGCCGCTGCTCCATAATCCACTGGTGTCCTTCCACCAGGGCGATGGAGAGGACCATCATGGCATCTGTAGCGAAACCGACAGACCGATGGCCGTCGTGCAATCGCTGGAACGCTTCTACGCGGTCACGCTCGACTGCGGGAGGAACGGACCCATAGGGATGTACGGTCCACTCGGCCATAGGGTGTGACTCTTTAAGCCCTCACTTAGGCTACTTGCCTCTTTTGTACGCCGACACGGCCTTGCCGGAAGCCCCTTTGGAACGGTTACGCATCGGCCCGCCCGTAGGTTTCCATCCGTGTTCTACCGCCCGCATGAGATTGACCTGGGCTTCAGCCTTCTCTTTCGTCGTGTGCTTGGCATGGACGGCGTTCGGCGTCGATACCCGATAACCCTTGGCAACTTTGCGGATAGTGTATGGCATTGGCGACTATCCTGGCAACCCGCCATGACCCGGAAGGTCAACCGTCCGGGGTCCCTCGACCTCAAAGTCACTAAACGGTTTCACCGGCACCGTATCAGGTTCCTGCACAACCGCCTGGCGTCGTTCGGTCCAGGTCCGTTCCATCTCCCGGCGATGGGCCAACCACCCGCGCTCATCACCAATCAAGGACATCGCCAGGTCGAACAGTTCGCGGTTCTGTTGTAACAGCGCCGCTTCCGTTACCGTCGAACGCCATTTGACCACAGCCACGGCAACCGTCGTCATGGCCAGCACAATGACTACCACCGTTAGTTCGGTCATCACTTGCCCTTGTTGAAAGTGCCGATGACCGACGCGGCTGGCATGATAATCAACTCTTCGCCATTCACGTCAACGGTGCCCGCCCCATATCCCGTGAACATCACCTGGTCGCCCATCGACACGTCCAGTGGGATACGCGCTTCGTGGTCCTCGTCCCACTTACCAGGACCGACCTTGACCACGGTTCCACGGTTCTCGACGTGAACCGCGACCTCCGGCTTGATGATTCCGCCATCGGTCTTTTCTTCCTTCGGCTTGGCTCGCCGAACCAGAATGTTGTCGCTAAGCGGTTGAAACTCCACTGCTGACCCTCCTACATGCAATCCGCGAAAACAGACGCCTCTTCAATCATGCCATCCGGGTATTCCGGCCCAAACACCTGTTCCTTGAACGCCTCCATCCGCTGTCGCGCCATCGCGTCACCAAACGGTTTCATCTCTGACGCATACGACTCAGGCGCTCGACGACTACGCAGTTCCTGGACCGCGTACACAAACGCATCCAAAAGGTCAGACCCCGCCACGGCCGGACAAGCAAACGCATGTTCCGCCAACAGGTTGACCTGCCCATACGACTTGTTCTGGTTCGGACCGATACGACTGATTCTCTTGCCTTCAACGATCTCCGTCGTTACGGTTCCTGGCAACACAACCCGACCGCCGTTGACCTCGCCACTGACATCCCACGCTCGACGATATTTCTGCTGGTTATTGGGAGGAATGGGCTTGACGTTCGGGAACCCCTTGTCTCTGAACAAAGTCACCAGGGCGATCTGCTGGGCAGCCGCTTCAATGCAAATCGTGTCTACGCCCCACGATTGCGCGGCCTTAATCAGGATGTTCTGCGACTGGTCCCACCGATGACGCATCTGGTTGGCGTAAAGAACGTAAATCCGGTTGTCCGGGGCCAAGGTTGCGATAACGTATCCGGTGAAAGATGATGTCTTCTTGTCCGTGAATCCAGGGTCGATAGCCATGATGCGCGGCCATGCCCGCGTTTTGGCCATCCATTCGCTCTGCGGTAACACCGCCGGGATATACCCAAGGTCGTCGGCCAGAGACGGTGGCGACTGAAAGGTGTCCGGCACCCAATAGAAAATCTTGGAGAACGGTTTCTCGCCCGCCCCGACGGGCTTGAGCATGTACGCCATCTCGTAAGCACGTGGACCATCGGCATACGCTTCGCGGAGAAAGTCACTGCTGATGACGTTCGGTATCGGAGAGTAGAACCCCTCTTCGTTTCCACCAAACGCCAACCGACGATAGACGCTACGGTCACTTTCCCATACCTGGGCGAACTCGTCGCCAGAAGTCTTCGTAGCCCCCATCTTCGCACGTGTCACAAGGTCGTCGTGCAAGTCGTCGCAAGCATACGGCGTCCCGCTATACCACAACAGACCAACGCCCGTCCTGCCAACGCCATGACCCAACGTCCGCCAGTCCACGAGCATCTTCTGGACCGTGATGCGATACGAATCACGGACCGACTTCAGCATAGACGGGTGAGCCAGGGACGTGAACAAATCCACCACATCGTCAATCCACAACCGGTCGTATCGCGACCCGGCACGCGCGCCCAAAATACCCTTGGCCTCTACGTTCGGGTTGGACTTGGCTCGCGGGTTCCCACGCACAGTCGTCTGGCGCCGATTGCTCTGGGACTCAAGTAACCGCCCTTCCTCACCGAAGACCTCAAGATGCTCCTTGGAGCGAAGAACATCGGCTAGCCATTCATTTCGGTCCTCCGCGTACTGATCGTTGGTGGAGAAATGTCCAACTGTCAGGGACGGGAACTTCGATATGAGCCATGCGTGAAAGTAAACTCCCGTCAGAGACTTGGCCGAGCCACGGCCCTGCTCGTCGAAGAACGACCGGCCGCTTTGAAACGCGCGGTCAGCCGCCTCGGCCGTGACCATAATCTCGGGGTCCAAAATTAACGGCTCCCCGGACTTGGTGCGGGCAACCAGTTTAAAATACTCTGCGAACGATGCCTGGGCCGACTTGGCTTCTGCCTGCCGTTTCAGTGCACCGGAGACGAGATCAATGTGGCTGAACTTAATTGCACATCCTCTTTGTGCCTCTTGCCCCCGGTCCAGTCCCGTTTTCAATCCATACCCACTGCATCAAACATGGGGTACAGAGTCCTACAAGTTCCCCAGCGCGCCCTAGCGGCTGGTAGGCGTCTGTCTCCGGCACGTATACTGGTCGCCCACACCAACGGCATTTCTGCACGGACTCATACGCCACACTAGTCCTCGTCATCGTCACCGGCCACCAGACCGTGTTCCGAAAGCCGCTTCTGCACTTGCGAGTATCCTTCGGGGTCGGTCTCCTGGAGAGTCGCCAACGCAGCCGCCAACTTCGCCTGCCACGCAATCGCCGCGTCGATGATCTGGTTCGCAGTGTCAAGCCGCTCGCCCGTCACGGTCTTCTTGAGGTCAACGCCAAGGATGCGGGCACGTTGCTCGGCGCCTTTCAGCCTGACCTCACCCAAACGAGCATAGGCACCAGGATTCTTCTTGAACTCGCCATCCATCTTCTTCTGGAGTTCCAGGTCAAGAAGCAGGTTCTCAAACAACATGATTCGCTTGCGCGGGTCACCCTCTAGAAACTTCTCAAGCCGCTCAAGTTCGTGTTGTGCCTTAACCGAGAGTTCTACGTCGTTCTCGACGAGAGCCTTTGCCACACGTCCCAGAGCCTGACCTGCGCTGACGCCAACGCTCATTTTACCCTCGAATGACTTTTAAGTTTTCCCGCCAAATCGTGCAACACTCGCCGCTGTCCATTCGTACCGCGATGGACCTCGGCAACCTGCCACGGCGACTACGGGCACCAATGTCTACGATGCGCCCTTTTTTCCCGGCGTAGGCCGAGTCCATTGACGGGCACCCCTCAAACATCGGCTCGTCGGATACAACGATGCGGTCGCCAATTTTCACCAATAACCACGCCTATAGGCTTACTGGTAATCTCGTGGCTTGTAGGCTGACGAAGAGTTCCAGTTACACGTAAACTTGGCCTCGCGCGAAGCAAGCCGGTCAAATCTTTTAGCCAACTTGGCGGCTGCCTTTTTCTTCTTGCGACGAAGCCGTTGCCGCTTCCTCTTCGAGAACTTCTTTCTAACCTCACGGCCGTTCTCGTGAACAAATCCATAGCCGTGCCGAGCCGCATGACATCGACGACACAATACCATCAGGTCAACAAGCGGCTCTTGGCCTAGATTGTCGTACCGAAGATGGTGAACATCAAGAGACTCGGTAGCCCCGCACTCGCCACACTTCCGCCCAACTTCCCGTTAGATTTGC
>Ga0307380_10009497_pt1 | contig 12337 bp, 12 predicted proteins | sample UN3MG_FD_202239 | JGI IMG/M metagenome (GOLD analysis project Ga0307380, IMG submission 202239) | Soil microbial communities from Risofladan, Vaasa, Finland - UN-3 | ecosystem: Environmental > Terrestrial > Soil > Coastal area > Acid sulfate soil | place: Finland: Risofladan, Vaasa | collected... | reverse complement strand
CTCAACGGCTGTAAGAAATCGGATAACGCCGGAGCCAAATCGGGCGCGGCTTACGCGGCGAGTATTGAACTCTGTACCGACTGCGGCCAGATTAAAGGCACCGAGCTGTGTTGCAAGCCGGGCCAGGCCAGGTGCGAAGGCTGCGGCCTTGTAAAAGGCTCGCCGGGCTGCTGCAACATTCCCAAAGATGCCGAGACTGCGGCGATTTGTACCCACTGCGGTCAAATCAAAGGCAGCGAGCTGTGTTGTAAGCCGGACCAGGTCAAGTGCGAAAGCTGTGGTTTCGTGAAAGGCTCTCCGGGCTGCTGCAAGTTGCCGAAGCAGTAAAGCTGAAACTCTGCCATAAGGTAAAGTTCATTTTACTTAAGAGGCAATTACGAAAAGATATCGCTCAGCCTTCCTACTTTCGGGAGATGATAAGGTATACTAATATGACCCGAAAACAGTGTTACGAGTGTTTGTGTATCATTATCGCGCTGGGCCTTTTGGTTATGGGAGTCTTTGCTGTAAAAGGAGAAAAGCAAATGCCGGCCAATATATTGGTACACAAATATACGAACAGGCTCATCGAAGAAACCAGTCCCTACCTGCTGCAGCACGCTCATAATCCCGTTGATTGGCGCCCCTGGGGCAGTGAAACCTTGGAACAGGCTCAAAAAGAGGACAAGCCAATTTTTCTTTCAATCGGCTATTCCACATGCCATTGGTGTCACGTTATGGAACGTGAGAGCTTTGAAAATGAGCAGATTGCCGAAATCATGAACGAGCATTTCGTTAGTATAAAGGTGGATCGGGAACAGCGGCCTGATGTGGACGAAATTTACATGAATGCCGTCGTAATGATGACCGGCTCGGGTGGTTGGCCCCTGTCGGTCTTTTTGACGCCCGAAGGCAAGCCCTTTTATGGCGGAACATATTTTCCGCCGCGTGATGCTTATGGCCGGCCGGGCTTCGAGCGGCTTCTTCTATCCGTCGCCGACGCATGGAAGAACAGACGGCAGGAACTTATTGGCTCGGCGTCTAAAATGAGCGAATTGCTGCAGAGTCAGGCCGGTCCAACCGACAAGAGCAACCTTTCGCCGGAGATACTCGATGTTGCCTTCGTAAGTTTCCAGAATTTATTTGATGCCGTCAACGGCGGTTTCGGTACCGCTCCGAAATTCCCTCAGCCGGCGAATCTCTCGATGCTTTTAAGCTATTGGCACAGAACTTCTGATAATCAGGCCCTTGACATGGTTGAAAAAACGCTTGATGCGATACTACCGAGATGGCCAAGTGGTCGAGAAGGCCTTTCTTGACGATTATGCTTTTACCGCGATGGCACTGCTGGACCTGTATGAGGCGACATTTGATGTGAAATGGCTCATCGAGGCCAAATCGCTCAGCAACCAGATGATTGAATTATTCGCCGACACGGAAACAGGGGGATTTTTCTTGGCCGGTAAGGACAGCGAGGAACTAATCGCCCGTACCAAACCAGGTTCCGACGGTGCCATTCCATCCGGCAATTCGGTTGCGGCACTGGTTTTACTGAAACTCGGCAGGTTGACAATGGATCAACATTTCACGGAGTTGGGCGGCAACGTTCTCGAAACATTCTCGCAACAATTGGAGCAGTCGCCTGCTTATTCGTCCGCAATGCTCAGTGCATTAGACTTCCGGCTGGGTCCGGCGCAGGAGATAATAATTGCCGGTAATGCTGATGCGCCGGACGTAAAAAAGATGCTCAAACTAATACACGGCACATTTTTACCGAACGCGGTTGTGTTACTGCACGAACCTGATAAGGCGGATTCAGCTCTTTATAAAACCGTACCATTTATAAAGAATCAGACCGCTATAGATGGCAAAGCGACTGCGTATATATGTGAGAATTATGCCTGCAAAAAACCTGTAAATAATGTTGGTGAATTCGAGGATCTTCTTGCCGGAACGGCAGCAAAATCAGGTGGGGGCAATCCTATCAAAGGTCAATGATAAAAACAAAATGTTTCGCCGGGGAAACAAAAACCAACATCGCCCAAGAAATGACAATGAAAAGATTGGAAAAGGAAAAAAAGACAATAGGCATAATGATACAGATATTTTGCAGTGCTAATCATAAAACCGTCAGAAAGCTTTTATGTCCGGCATGTACAGAGCTTTTGGATTATGCCAAAGAACGTCTGAAAAAGTGCCCATACGGAGAAAATAAAGGTGCATGTTCGAAATGTAAAATTCACTGCTATAAACCCGGCAAACGACAAATAATCACTGATGTGATGCGTTTTTCAGGCCCCAAAATGGTAACAAAACATCCTTTACTTGCGATCGATCACCTGTTAAGGATTAAGTCTTCAAGACGCCGGGAAACTATATCCGGAAAACCTGATAATATTTGATGAGGTATTTTTATATGGCCTTGCGAAACATTGTAAAAATAGATGAGGAAAAATGTAACGGTTGCGGCTTGTGCGTGAATGCCTGTGCCGAAGGCGCCATAAAGATAATTGACGGCAAAGCCAGGCTTGTCAGCGAGATATACTGCGACGGCCTTGGGGCATGTCTTGGGCACTGCCCCGAGGATGCGATAACTATCGAAAAGCGGCAGGCCGACGATTTTGACGAAGAAGCAACCGAAGCATACCTGGCCACAGAGAAAAACTCGCAAGTGCAAACTGATTTCGTCTGTCCCGGAATGGCTGCGAAACAACTGAGAAAAAAGGCTGGTCCGGACGATTCAGCTGCCGCCGGAGAAGTGCCGTCACAACTCGGTCAATGGCCCGTTCAGTTAAAGCTGGTTTCGCCTCATGCCCCATACTTTGCCGGCGCCGATTTGCTGCTGGTGGCGGACTGCGTGCCGTTTGCGATGGGTGATTTTCACAACCGTTTTCTTAAAGATCACAATATTGCCGTAGGTTGTCCGAAACTGGATGATGTGCAGTTCTATATTGAGAAGCTGGCAACAATACTGCAGGCGAACAAGCTCAACAGCTTGACCGTAATTCATATGGAAGTGCCTTGCTGTTCCGGCCTGACTCACATCGCACGACAGGCTGTTGCCAAAAGCAATATTGAAATGACCTTCGAAGATGTTACAATTGATTTGCAGGGTAATGTAAGCCGAACCGAAACGATAAAGATTTAATCGCAGGCTCGGAAACAGCGATTGTTCGTTGAGCAAAGGAATAGGCAATGGCTGATTTTATTAATCTTATAATTACGGATTTCTGGGGCACGATAGCCGAAATGTCGCCGTACTTGCTGTTCGGCTTTTTTGTCGCCGGGCTGCTTTCCGTGCTGGTTTCGCAACAGCTTGTGGAAAAACATCTTGGCGGCGGGGGGCTGTGGCCTCTGCTGAAGGCATCGCTTTTCGGAGTTCCGCTGCCCTTGTGTTCGTGCGGCGTTATTCCGGTCTCGATGTCGCTGCACAAACACGGAGCGAGCAAAGGCTCCACGATAGCGTTTCTTCTTTCCACGCCGCAGACCGGCGTGGACAGCATCTTTGTGACATTGAGCCTGCTGGGCCCTGTCTTTGCCGTTTTCAGGCCGGTGGCGGCACTCATAACCGGTCTTGTCGGCGGCGCTCTCGTTGACGTATTCGAGCAGGGCGGAAAAGCTCGGAAAAGCCCGCCGGAAAAATGTACAGATGAGTGCTGCAGTGACGAAAAAACCGGTAAAGTTGTCAAAGGATTGAAATACGGATTTATCACGCTGCCCCGCGATATCGGCAAGGCGATGCTGTTGGGGCTGGTTATAGCGGCTTTTATTTCCGCCCTGGTGCCGGACGGTTACTTCGCGGAAAAACTCGGCACCGGAATTTTCGCAATGGTCGTAATGATGTTTCTGGGCATACCGATTTATGTGTGCGCGACGGCCTCGGTGCCGGTGGCGGCGGCATTGATATTGAAAGGCCTGACGCCCGGCGCGGCCCTGGTCTTCCTTATGACAGGCCCGGCGACAAACGCCGCCTCATTTATAACCATCTGGAAGGCTTTAGGCAGGACCACTGCAATCATTTACCTCGCAACAGTGGCAGGCTGTGCTCTTCTGGGCGGAATTCTGCTCGATTTCCTGGTTACCAGCACGGATATTAAAATCGCCGCTCACTCGCACTGGATGCTCCCGGCCGGAGTAAAATACGCCTCGGCGGTTGTGCTTTTGGCCATATTGGGCTACGCGTTATTCAGCAAGACCAAAACCAATCACAAATAGCCCTTGAAATTATCTCGTCCAGTAATCCGTAAACAGTGATAAATCTTCCATGTCGACAATTCCATCACCGGATGGGCCCGGGGCAATATCGGCGGAAAGTTGCTCAGAAGTCTGCATCCACTGATCCATTAAGGTCATAAAATCGTCGCAATCCACCACGCCGTCGCCGTTAAAGTCGGCCGGCACCGGTGATGTAATTTCGATGCCGTCGCCGGTACCCAGGTTGCGAGAGTATTGCTTGTTATACGAATTATTCCAATGCTCGTGCGCCCCCTGGCTGGCCAGCCCAATGCCGTCATTGTTCGGGTCATAAAATGTCCCCGACGGCGGATTGTCGGCCAGCGCCGCCTCGTGCAGGTAGTCGTCGGCGCCGTCGTAGTGCGTATAATCATTCCACTCGGTCTGGAGAAAATCGCAGCAGACCGAATCGACGGCAACCGGGTCCTGAGAGACAAAAACACTGGACGGCCAATCGTCATAAAACGGTGCCATGTTCCACTTGACCGGCCGCGAATCCCAGTTCCGCCCGGCGAAGAGACCATCGACAAGATAGAGAACCGTCTTGCCTCCCAGTTCGGGGTGGCCCATCAGATCCACGAGAGTTCGGTAATATCCCATCCCCCTGCGGTTTACCGGCAGGCTGCTGTGCATATCGTAATAGTCATACGTTTGACCCCCGAGGGTGCGGTCCGGGTTCCTTAGAAGCGAGCCGTAATGATTCTTGCCGCACACAGTTATCCCGCCGCTGTCATGGCTCTTGAGAATAGCAAAGTTAATCATATAGTCCGCCTCGGCAAACGAACGCGGTATATAATCCTGCCTCTTGCCATTGGCGGCGGGCGTGCTCCAGTGAAACTCGACGTTGGAAAATGTTGATTGAGTTCGCCCAAGCCCGCCATAGCTGGCCATGTAGCAGACGTTCGGGAACATTGGATACACAATGTCATAATAAAAGTTCGGCATTATCCGTCCCGGATCGCCAATGGTAATATCCGCCTGGTCCACCCCGGCCACATTCACCAATTGGCCCAGCAGCGAAACGGTCATCTGCGGCGAATTATCAATCCTGTTTTTATTGTTTGACCGCTGCTCGAACGTGCTCGTGTTCGCATTGTAACACATCGTATTGTTTATCTTGATGGCAATCTTCTCGCCGGCGGTGTACCCAACGTCACCTTTGCCCCGGCTGCGATTGAAATTCCGGAAAATCGCATCCCACGCCGCCGCATCCGAACTCTCGCCGGCCAGGCCGCGAACCGCTCGTGAAATCATCCTGTCCACCACCGCCTGGTCCGTATGGTTGTCGTCGTACCAGTGCTCAGGCGAAGAATAGCCGTCCCAATCCGTGGCGTTCGGATCATGTATCCATACGACCCGCCCCGGATGTACGCCCTGTGCTACTCCGAGAGGATCATTAGGCGTTTGTTCGACAGCCAGAGCCACCTTTTCTTCGGCCGAGCTCAAAGCCAGCCAAACAAACCCAATACTCGCGGCAATAAATACCACACACAGCACAAAACGTGCTTGCGCTCGATAGCGTCTGGCTTTATGCAAAGCGCTCACCGAGCCGGCCAGCCCCAAAAGCCAGATTATAAAACCCGATGCCAGAGGAAAAGCTGCTCGCTGGCAGGGATACGTCGCTCGCAAAGGCTTCGGTATAACACGCACAAGGAACCATAAAAGCGCGACAAGTCCAGTGAATGGAAAAAGCCAGATCAACCAGCGGCTATTTTGCCCGCGAGCATGAAACTTACCCGTTTCTGGACAACCTGACGAAACAGACTTTTTTCTTAAGAGCAGCATTTTGCCTCCTTGAGAAAGGATGTCGAGTAAATGTCTGCGGCTCCTCCTGCCTTCAAAAATATACCCGCTTAGCTTAGTATAATCTAAAAAGTGCACATGTGGTAAATGCCTGCAATTCCGACTAAATCGGGGCGACTGGACTTGAACCAGCGACCTCTTGACCCCCAGTCAAGCGCGCTACCAAACTGCGCTACGCCCCGTAACGGATGTTAATTATATTACAAGACGGTTCATAAAACAAATAAATTCTCAAAATTCACCGGTACTTAATCGCACTTGACGAATAAGACTCATTTCCATAAAATCTTCATAAATCCTCAATAAAGTGACTTGCACCCCGCTATTATTGAGAAAAATTGGAAAGATTACGTGGGAATTATCATGACTAAACAAAAAAATGCATTCATGGCAATGGTAGTTTTACTTGCCGGTTTAACCTTGGCGGGTTGTGCTGTCCAGGCTCCCCCCGAGCTGACGAAAGCTTCGGTAAGCGATGACCTGGCGACAGTTCAATCAATTCTTGCAAAGAATCCGGAACTTATCAACGCTAAAAACGAAGATGGCTGGACTTCCCTGCACATGGCGGCTTACAAAGGCCATAAGGATATAGTGGAGTTTCTACTTACCAAAGGTGCAAAAGTTACCACTCGAGAAGATCGCTTCGGCCAGACTCCTCTGCACGACGCGGCTCAATATGGTCACAAGGATATAGCCGGACTTCTTATAGATTACGGGATGAATGTTAACGTCAAAGATAAATTCAAGTGGACTCCTCTGCACGCCGCGGTCGTAGGGGGACATAAAGATATGGCCGAGCTTCTTATTGCTAAAGGAGCAAAGATTAATGCTAAAGAAAACAGCGGCAAAACTCCTCTATATTTTGCTGCTCGTGACGGCCGGATAGAAGTGGCCGAGCTGCTGATTGCCAAAGGAGCGGATATTATCGCCAAAGATGATAGCGGCAGAACTCCTCTGCACGTTGCAGCCATAGAGGGACATAAAGAGATAGTTAAGCTTCTCCGCAAACATGGCGCCAAGATGGGCTCTGAAATTTTCGATGTGGTTCAGCAGGGCGATCTTGGCACATTGAAGGTTCTCCTGACCGAAAATCCTAAACTCGTCAACGCCAAAGATTCCTACCTGTCACTGTCGCCTCTATCCTGGGCGGCCATTGAGGGGCATAAGGAAGTGGCCGAGTTTCTTATTTACAAGGGAGCGGACATTGGCACAAAAAACGAAACCGGAAAGGGCGCCAGCCCTTTGCACTGGGCGGCCAGGCAGGGCAGCAGGGATGTGGTTGAGCTTCTCATCGCCGGGGGAGCTGAAGTTAACGCCGTAGATAAAAGCGGCATTACTCCTCTAAATCGAGCTGTCATGGCGGGTCATAAGGAAGTGGCCGAGCTTCTCATCGCAAAAGGCGCCGAGATTGACGGTGATACGTTACACTGGGCAGCCATTAACGGGCATAAGGAAGTGGCCGAGCTTCTCATCGCAAAAGGAACAGATGTTAACGCGAAAACCACATCCCGGCTTTTTTCTTCAACAAGAAGATTAGTTAGAGCCAAAGGCAGTACCCCGTTACACCTGGCAGTCGTCGAGGGACACAAGAATGTCGCCGAGCTTCTCATTGCCAAAGGGGCGGATGTAAATGCAAAAGATATCACGGGAGTCACTCCTTTACATTGGGCGGCAGTAAGAGGATACAAAGAAATGATTGAACTCCTGATTGCCAATGGGTCAAAAGTTAATTCTAAAGATAAAGATGGTACTACTCCTCTTCGTTGTGCTGTCTGGCAAGGTTATGAGGAAATAGCCGAACTGCTCCGCAAGCAAGGGGCCGTAGAGTAATAAACAATTGATTTTCAATAAATATCCTCAAACTGACCGATCCGCGCTGTCATCCATGCGGAAGCAGGGATCCATAAACGTAATGGATTTAGTGGATTCCCGCTTTCGCGGGAATGACAAACTGTGTATATTGTTGTAATTGAATGACTTAACATGTCGTTCGACCGAAAACCGGTCAGTTTGAGTAAATATCAATATTTTTAGTTCCCGCATGCAATAAGCTGGTTTCCTGTGAGTCCGGATGAAACGAGATTGATCGTTCGGAATCCCGTAGACATAAATCTCCATCCGGCACACCAGGATCCGGATTTGGATGACGATGGAAGGCGAGGCTTGTCTGTCATCCCTCATCCCTCGTTAATCATTTTTTCCACATAATGTACAATTTATATATTTATCAGAAATTTTTCAAAAAAAGCCTTGACATAGTTAGGGTAAACTAACTATATTAGGCGAAACAAAGAAAATACAGGAAAAACAGTAATGGCAGCAGAAAATGCTAATTTAAGTTCATCATTGGAAGATTATCTCGAAGCGATTTTCAACCTTTGCAAAGAGTCTAACATCGCTCGCAGCAAGGACATAGCGAAATCACTGGGCGTATCCAGGGCCTCTGTTACCGGCGCGTTGCGGGTACTTAAAGAAAAGGGTCTGGCCAATTACAAGCCGTACGATTATGTAACGCTGACCGAAACCGGCCGGGCCACTGCGGCGGAAATCGCCAAAAAGCACAAAATTCTGGAGTCTTTTTTCATAGACGTTTTGGGCATCGATCCGAACACCGCCCAAGAGGCTGCCTGCAAGGCCGAGCACACGCTGGGGCCGGGAATCATCGAAAAGCTATTATGTTTTATCGAATTCGTAAGCCAAAGCAGCGAAAACGGCTGCGACCTGGCGGACCAATTCCAAAAATTCTGCAAAAAGCAGATGTCAAAAAGTACAGGTAAACGAGACAGCAACAATGGAGCAGAAAAAAGTAATACATCTTTCGACGGTTAAGTCCGGCCAGATGGTGAAATTAGCCGGCGTCGAAGCCGGGCGCGGTTTGAACAGCCGGCTTGCCGCGATGGGCCTTTTGCCCAACGTGGAAATAACCGTCGTAAGCAATGGCCACCCCGGGCCTTTCGTTATCAGCGTCAAAGGCTCCAGGATAATGCTGGGCAGGGGGATGGCAGATAAAATTACGGTAAGTAGCTGCGATTATGAAAAAGATCAAGGTCGCCCTGGCCGGCAATCCTAACTGCGGAAAAACCACTATATTCAACCTGTTGACCGGCGCCCGCCAGCACGTGGGCAATTATCCCGGCGTAACAGTTGAGAAGAAGGAAGGTCTGTGCAAATACGCCGGGCATGAGATTACATTCGTTGACCTGCCGGGAACGTACAGCCTGACCGCTTACACAATCGAAGAGATAGTCACCCGCAACTTCATCATCGAAGAGCAGCCGGACGTTGTGGTCGATATTGTGGACGCATCGAGTATCGAACGAAACCTTTATCTGGCAACGCAGCTTATCGAAATGAATGTCCCGCTGATCCTGGCGTTCAATATGAGCGACGTCGCCGAACAGAAAGGGCTGCTGTTCGATATCGAGCAGTTATCCAGGCTTCTTGAAGCGCCGATCGTCCCGATGATCGGCAACAAAGGCAAAGGCAAAAAAGAGCTGCTCGAAGCGATTGTGGAAATAGCAAAAAACGGCAGGGGCCAGCGCATTCATAACATCCATTACGGCGAAGAAATCGAGCACGAGCTGGCAAAAATCGAAGCAATGATTACCGCCAAAGAGCATCACCTGGCGGAAAAGTACGGCTCAAGATGGTCGGCGATCAAACTGCTGGAGCAGGACGACGACATAACAAACAAAGTCCGGAGCCGGGAACTAATCGACGCCGTCAAAGCCGCCGCCGAACACTTAAAGAGCATTTTCGACGATGGGCCGGAAGTTGTCATGGCCGATCGCCGGTACGGCTTCATCTCAGGCGCGTGCCAGGAGACGATCAGAACCACCGTCGAATTGCGCCACAACTACAGCGACATGATCGACGCGGTCGTCACAAACCGTATGCTGGGGCTGCCGATATTTCTGATCCTGATGTACCTGGTCTTCCTACTGACATTCAAGATCGGTAAATATCCGATGGGCTGGCTGGAAATGTTCTTCGAGTGGGCCGGCCGGGCCATCGCAGGCTTCTGGCCTGCCGGCAGCGAAAGCTGGCTAAGCTCTCTTTTAGTCGACGGCATAATCGGCGGAGTAGGGGGGGTGATTGTCTTCATGCCCAATATCCTGCTGCTGTTCATGGCCATCGCAATGCTTGAAGACAGCGGCTACATGGCTCGGGCGGCGTTCATCATGGACCGCATCATGCACAAAATCGGCCTGCACGGCAAAAGTTTCATCCCGATGCTCATCGGTTTCGGATGCTCCGTGCCGGCGATTATGGCTACGAGAATCCTCGAAAACCGGCGAAGCAGGCTGACGACAATCATGGTCATCCCGCTAATGAGCTGCGGCGCAAGGCTGACGATTTACGCGCTGGTCATCCCGGCTTTTTTCCCGGAGAACTGGCACGGGCCGATGATGTGGCTTATCTATTTCATCGGCATCGTTCTGGCAATCGTCTGCATCAAAGTCCTGCGTCTGACCTTTTTTAAGGGCGAGACCATCCCGTTCGTTATGGAACTGCCGCCATATCGCATGCCCACACTCAAATCGGTCGGCCTTCATATGTGGCACAGAGGCTGGATGTATCTGAAAAAGGCCGGCACGATTATTCTCGCCATATCGATCCTGCTCTGGCTTGCGAGCAGTTACCCGAAACCCAGCCGGGAGTCTCTGGCGGGCTTGTCGGACGAGCAGGCTCAGCAAACCAGGCTGGAGCATTCGGTCATCGGAACATTGGGACAAGCGATAGAACCCGTCATCAAACCGCTCGGCTTCGACTGGAAGATCGGAACCGCCCTGATAGGTGCGACCGCGGCCAAGGAAGTCTTCGTATCACAATTAGCAATCGTATACGCAGTCGGCAGCGCGGACAAAGGAACCGCAACTCTCCGACAGCGATTGAGAGCCAACTATACGCCGTTAACCGGCTTTTGCATTATGCTGTTCTGCCTGATCTACGCGCCTTGTGCGGCAACGATCGCGATGACAAAGCAGGAGACAAACTCCTGGGGATGGGCGATGTTCCAGTTCTTCGGCCTGACTGCGATGGCCTATATCATAACACTTGCCGTCTATCAGATCGGCAGCCGAATAGCCGGTTAACCGGGCACAGAAAACAGTTGGCGGATTAGGTCAAATGATAAACCATATCCGTAAGGGACAACACAATCGAAATGACAGGCTAATGTCTTTTCTTAGGTGGTCTGGAGGGCCTAACAAGGCAGCAGAATAACCAGACAACGAACAGGGGGATAAGAATGGGAAACAGGAAAGGAAATGTCATAGCGGCAAGTATTGAGCCGGCCAGGACAAGGCCGCCGAGGACAACCAGGGCCATGCCAAAGAAAACGAAAACCAGCAGGATCGCCGCACAAAAGAGAATAACCACCGCCGATATCACGCCCCACGTGCCTGTGGCGGGACCAAAAGGGCTGTCGATCTGGTCCCCGTTTATCGCAATCGAGACCGAATCACTCGCTCCTAATAAGACCCAGCCGAGAAAGCCGACCATCAGCACGGCTAATACAATCGCCAGTTTCTTTATCATAAACTGTCCCCTTCCAGGGCTAAAACTCATTACAACATATACCGAATCGATTCTATGAATCTTAAGACAAATTTAACATAAATCGCCAAAAATGTCAATAGCAATCCAAAATTGCGAAAGGCACGGGACTAACGGCGAAGGGCTGAAGGCAACCGGGATTTATCGTTTGCCAATCCGGGCAGGGCGATTGTAAAATATAATCTTGACGGATACCGGAACTTCGAACAAGCCACAGAAAACTGAAGTATATAGGGTCATGTACGCGTTAATATGGACATTTCAAGCGGAGATAAAGTATGGAAACCAACCGCGATAAAAAGGCAGTATCTTGCATCGGTGACCGGCATCCAGAGGAAGAACTTAAAGAATGTCAGGCGAAATTCAAGGTTCTGTTCGAGAACGTCTGCAGCGGCGTGGCGATCTACGAAGCCCGCAACGACGGCGAAGATTTCGTGTTCGTGGACTTAAACCCGGCCGCCGAACAAATCGAGCACATCAAGAAACAAGAGATCATCGGCAAAAGCGTCACGGAGGTCTTTCCCGGCGTCAGGCAGTTCGGCCTGTTCGACATGTTCCGCCGGGTGTACAAGACCGGCACGCCGGAACACCTACCCGTTTCAGTCTACAAAGATGAAAGGGTCGCAGGCTGGAGGGAAAACTACGTCTATCGATTGCCTTCCGGGCAGATTGTTGCCGTCTACGACGACGTCAGCACGCGAAAACGCACCGAATTAGTCGCTCGCATGACCGACCAGTGCTTTCGCGCAATCGCGGACTATAC
>Ga0307380_10009490_pt1 | contig 12342 bp, 18 predicted proteins | sample UN3MG_FD_202239 | JGI IMG/M metagenome (GOLD analysis project Ga0307380, IMG submission 202239) | Soil microbial communities from Risofladan, Vaasa, Finland - UN-3 | ecosystem: Environmental > Terrestrial > Soil > Coastal area > Acid sulfate soil | place: Finland: Risofladan, Vaasa | collected... | reverse complement strand
CTTAACGCTGTTGATCCGCAAGAGTGGCGAGGCTTGGGACCATCAGAAATGATGGAAAAAGCAATTGACAGTGCTTTGGAATATAATGTTGAAGCAACGTTGCAGGAAGCTGCTCGTTTGCGTCAGGAAGAGCATATCAGAACTACGCCTCAAGTTATTCTTGTGCGGGCTGCAAATCACAAGAATGCAAAGGGTACTGGTTTTGTTAGAGAGTATGCAAAACTTATCGTAGCACGAGCGGATGAGCCTTCCGTTGGGTTGGCATATCAGTTGTGGCGCTATGGATTGAAAGCACCTATTCCAAACTCCTTGAAAAAGGCATGGAAAGATGCGCTTGAAAGATTCAACGAGTACCAAATCTCGAAATACCGTATGGAAAATCGAGATGTGAAGACTGTTGATGTTGTGAATTTGGTGCATCCAAAGTCAGACGTTATATCAAAACTCTCTAAGGGGGAATTGAAAACAACTGATAATACTTGGGAATCAATAATCTCAGCTGAGGGTGCGTCAAAAGAAAGCTGGATGAAGGCAATTGAAGTTATGGGTCACATGGCCCTTCTTCGAAACCTTCGTAACTTTGAACAAAACAAGGTACCTGCAAAGGTATATCTTGATAAGTTGGTTTCAACCGCTGCAAAAGGGAAGCAACTTCCTTTTAGATATGTTAGCGCATATAAGGCAGTTGAAAGTGTTGGCGGAAAGGGCAACGTCCTTGATGCTATTGAGGAATGTTTGCAGGAATCATTGGGCAATTTGCCTCACCTTGATGGTAAAGTTATGTCGTTGTGTGATAATAGTGGTTCTGCTTGGGGAACTACAACTTCTTCGATGGGAACTATGGAGGTTGCAACGATTGCAAACCTTACCGGAATCATTGGAACGATGATTGCTGATGAGGGATATGTTGGGGTGTTTGGTGATGGTTTGAAAAAGATTTCAATTCGTAAAAAGGCTTCGGTCTTTCATCAATTGAAAGAAGTTTCAGCTGTTGGTCAGACCGTTGGTCAGGCAACTGAAAATGGAATCTGGCTATTTTGGGATAAGGCTATAAAGGAAAAAGAACATTGGGACCATGTCTTCATTTTCTCGGACATGCAAGCTGGTCATGGTGGGCTTTATGGTGTAAATCCTAGACAGTATAAGGATTATATTTGGAACCCACGCGGTAGCACGTCTTATTATGGATATGGTGGCTCACACATTGACGTTCCTAAATTGATTTCAACTTATAGAACAAAAGTGAATCCTAACGTGAAGGTTTTTTGCGTGCAAGTTGCGGGATATACTGACTGTCTAGTTCCTGAGTTTTATAATAAAACTTATATCTTGGGTGGCTGGAGTGAGAATCTATTCAGATTTGCTGCAGAGATGGCAAACATCGATCAAAAAATAAAACAATAATCAACATAAACACAGATAAAAGGCTGTCCATCAGGGCAGCCTTTTTCTTTTGGGCTTTGACAAGAACGAAAGTTGCTGATATGATAAGCAGCATAAGGATAATGAATGGCCACTAATAAAGAAAAAGAAGACCTTTATTATGTACAATATAAAGTGGATGGCACCGATACAGATTATCGTTTTGAGCTTTGCAAAAACGGAAAAGTAGCATATGAGTTTGCAACTCATATAATTTTAGACAAAATTTATTTAAGAATGGATTTTCTAGATCCTAAATTTATGAAAAACATGTTAGCTCTTGCTGAAAGTGGAGATTATGAATTTGTTTTTGATGCCTGGGCTGAAGCAAACATGTCGGATGTGTATCTTGCTCCGGTAAATGCAATCAAACGAACGGAATCTAAAGCAAAATTAAAACAAACCGCTTTGATTTTAAAAGAGAATATAGAAGATATCAGGTGATAAAATGGGAATGGATATTTATTCTAAGTTAGTAATGGTAAGTGACGTTAAAGTTGAAGACTTATACACTACAACTGGAGAGAAGAGATGGGTTTGTAGTGATAGCAATTGTGGTCGAACATATCCTGAATATGTTAGATATTGTAACGATTGTGGTCGCAAAGTTGATGGCAACGTAGTTCGTCAATATAAAAAAGAGTTTAAAGAATATTGTGAGTCTCATAACATAGATATTGAAGAAGCTTTAAAATATATTTATGAGAGTTATTTTGATAATGGTGTAATGTTTCTTTCCAAAAACGCTGTGCAATCATATGAAGATAAAGCAAATTTATATGTAGGAATAATTGTTTGCGAATCTGAATCCCACCGAGGTTCGTCAGGTGGGCAAGCTGCTCCGCTGTCGATTGATTATCTTGTTAAGGCAGAAGAGATGCTTTCTTCTTTCCTAAAAGAAATTGGTTTTGAAAAGTTTGATATCAAAATGTATCTAACAACTTTCATATCGGTTTGAGGCAATCATGGAAGAACCAAAGTATCCTTATAAATCAGGAAATTATATTAGTTATAAAGAATATATTGAACATACTTTATTAAAAAAACTCTACGTTCATCCAGATTGCAGGGAGGGCGTCAAAGAAAGAATTAGTGATGAGCTTCTTAGTGAAAATCTAGATAGACCAGTTGATGCAGAAACTGGTTTGCCGCTTGATATGCCGCAGATAGAAGAGTGGTGGTATGAAGAAAATATTTTATCTCTAGATGAATTGATGAAATTGAAACCCGACGATGTAGATTCAAAAGATATCATTGTTCAAATAAATAGAGACAGACAAATCGATCATATACAAATTAGAGTTTTTTATAGAACAAAAAATCCTCAATCAATAGAAGAGTGGCAAGCAGAAGAAGCGGCTGAAGATGCCGAATGGGAAGAACGTTTTGCTCAGTATAAAGAAGATTTATTCGAATATAGAAAATGGGAATTGGAACAGAAGCAGAAGACATTGCGAGAAGATATAGAAAAAGAGGTATGCTAATGAGAATCGGAACCTTTCGCTCGCTAAAGAACCCCAAGAAACGTTACCCTATTTTCCGTATGGGAATGACAAAAGTCCGTGGTGGCAACGGAGTTACTTGGGTATGCGGATGTCGTGAAAGTTCTAAGCATGACCCGTGCATTCATTTGAAGTGTTTGTGGTCATATGCAAAGAGTGGTAATCTTCCTAGTTTGCTTATGGGCAACATGATTACTCTTACCAAAAGAGGACGACGCTTTTTCGTAAGAGAACATTTTCATACTCTTCAAGAGTCAAAAGCATTTGTAAAGAAAACTAAAATGGTTGCGAAAAAGCTTAACAAGAAAACAGTTAAGAAACCAAACAAAAAAATAACTTCAACTAGGCGATGCATTGCAAAGCGTGGTATTGGAGGGTTTGGCACTTGATAAAAACAAACAATATAGCTTTTATGAGAAAGCCCAGTTTATACTGTATATTTGGACGCGATATACATCGGTACGATTATGAGATATTACATATAGCAAAAGCGTTGCAAGAATCTTCTTCTGGTTCTTGTGATCCTTTACTAGCTAGTCACGCTTTAGTCTTTTATCATTTTATTCAGTGCAGACTCGAAGACTGGCATGACTCTGCTGAGTTTATGCGGCGAGTAGAGGATGCCATTAAAGCATATATCAAGGAAGCTGCTGAAATTTATCGAGCAAGAAATTATGATGAAGATTTAGAATTATTACAGAGGTATCCCAAAGAGTTTGATTTCCCTAAGACAACACGAGAGCTTCTTGATGAGCAAAATGAAGCTTATCAATTGCTGGAAGAAAAACGCCAAAGAGAAAATCATAAATGCGACGACGCATATAAGACAGAGCTTTTGGGTACTTTTATGGATAAACCTTCTTGGTAACTTAGATAATATTTAAGTATTTAAGATATGGACATCGAAAAAACAATTGAACATCTTGAAAAAAGACTTAAGGATTACTGCTGGTTTTCATGCATTGGTGAAGGCGCTAATGAAATGATTATTATATATGTAAAGAACAGCAGTTTATATGAAAAAAGAATTGTTACAAAAATCATGGAAGATTATACGGACAATTATGAAGTGATAAAGTTAGCCGCATATAGTCCAGGAGGAGGACGTAATGTTTAGAGAGCCGCCAAGGAAGCAATATCTTATATTTAAAGAATCTGATTATGAAGATTTATCAGATGTGATGGACAAGGTTGAGAAAGCATTTGTTGATAAAGATTGGTTTGGAGCCATAGCGACAGCAGAAGATCGAAAGGTGCTTGTCATTGTTATCGATCCAGATGATGTGTATAAGATACATGAATTGAAAGCTAGTATTCCAAAAGCAACTCAAAAGTTGTTAGACCAGCATCAAATGAAAGTGTTTTTCATGAAAGTTGCAGCTATTGACCCACAAAAGGGAGAAGTAATTTTTCTAGACAATAAAACGATTAACGAGTATCAGGAAGATTGTGATTGCGAAGTCTGTCAAAGTAAGAAGAACTAAATGGATTTTACCGAAAAGATTTTCAGATTACTTGTCAAGTATAATATATCCTTTTCTAAATGCCATACATATATGTATGGCTCAGGTCAATATAAATTCATAAGAGACGGAAAGCATTGGGCGGTTGTTAAAGATTCAGAAATTATAGAATCTAATGGTCCGGTTCAATTAGAATTGTTTCTTAGAACTTATCCAGTTATGCGGGGCTATATCAAGAGTACAAACCATGCTTCCAACATACGAAGAAGACTGATGAAAAAACTGCTACCCTTTTTGTTTATACTGTGTCTGCCTTTTTCTGCTGATGCTAAAGTAGATGATAAGAATACTAATTATGATGAATATAAAAATACTGAAAGTTTGCTTGCAGATACATCTTCTTGTCGAGCAATGGAAAAGAAAACCTTTAAGAGTTGCTTGAAGGCTCGTTCAAGCAGATTTGGTAAAGTAAGTTGGAAAACAATATCAACTTGTACTATAATGAGTAAAAATTTATATATACAATGTGTGTTTGATAAACAATTCAAAGGAGACATGGAATCGTATTATCCATATTTCTAAATAAATATTGCTGGCGTAGCTCAATTGGTAGAGCATCGCTCTCGTAAAGCGAAGGTTAAGAATTCAAGTTTCTTCGTCAGCTCTGTGGGTCTTGTCAGTTGGGACAGCATGGGGGACCAGAGTGCCCTTAGCGGAGTGTTCGAATCACTTAAGATCCATTTCGGTTCGTAGCTCAATTGGTAGAGCAACAGATTTTTAATCTGGAGGCTGTGGGTTCAAGTCCTACCGGGCCGACTGCTCCGTAGCTCAAGCGGTTTAGAGCGCGTAAAAACACTCTAATGAGTTTTCTTCCTCTATAAACGGGGACAGTGATTTTTAGGGTTACTTCCATTTTAAGGACGAGGTTATAGGTTCAAATCCTATCGGAGCAACCAATCAAAGGAGGAAACGTTGAGTGATTTTAGCTGGATTGATAAGCTTCCAGAATTGGATCACTATTTTTATTTTGGAATTTATAAGAAACATAAGAAATTAAAAACATTTATTACAATTCCTTCTAGACCATTTCCCGACGATGATTTCGTTGTCGATGCAGTTGTGCAAAAAACAACGCCTTCAAACATTAAAAAAATTGCAAAAAGCTTTTTTGCTAAACACAATATCAAAGAAGACAAACCAAAACCTAAGTCTTTTAAATCTAAAAAAACAAAAGATAAAAGACAATTTGTTTTATACGTTGTAGTGAAGAACGGAATTTACAAGCTTGTTCAAATGGAAGGTTCAGTTTCTCCTCCTGGCGTAGTTGTGAAGAGTGAGTCCTTCTATATTGCTTCAAGCGAATTAGATGCTGTTTCTAAAAAGTTCTTTGAGTACTATAAAGAAAACGTATACCATGATACGCATAATGATTATGGAACGTTTTCTGTTGGAGACATAGTTCATCATTGTGATGGTGGTAGAACGCATTCTGGAGTTATTATTGGAATAAGATATACAGCAGCCATGCTAGTTGTTTGCACAACCAATCCAATCTGGGGTCGCAGAGCAGCAACAAAAGATGAATTAGCATTCTTTGCCTTCAAAAGCAGAGCACAACAGAAAACATTACTGTCACCAGCTGTGCGTCCTTATAATGAATTGCATAAAACTGATGCAACCTTTCCCATACATAGATGTGAAAAGCTATATAAAGAAATGTATGGCATAAAAGGAGACGACAAATGAGTGGTATGGGAAAAATATTATTGGCTCAATCATTATACCCATTAGATAAAGAAATACTATTTACAATAAAACCATGTAACGCAGCAGTAAATGAACTTACTTTTAGAAAAGATCGTTATGGTAAACATATTATTATAAGTTTATTCTCTAAAAAATTATATCTTTCATTGCAAAATACAAGGTACTGGTCGCTTTATGATTATGAATATAAAGATTATTATTTTGACTCTGAAGAAGAGAGTTGGGGTAATAACTGATGATTAAATATTATACAATTACAAGAGAACAATTTTTAGAAGTACTTAGGTATACTCACTATACTAAGCCGATTGAAGATCTTAATCGATCAAAAAAAATTCATATTCTTATGTCTCTTAGTTTTATTTCAATATCTATAATTGTTTTTTATTTTGCTTCAACGGTTGTTCCTTCTGTTATGTTTTTTTCAATGGCTTTATTTAGTGCTGTAACTGCATCATATAAGTATTATAGATACATAAAACTATATCAAGAGCTTGAAGAATGGACTCAAACGATAGAAACAATGGACCTGGATGTAAATAATATCGTATCATAATATGGACCAAATAATTTTAGATCAAACTCTTGAAGAAATAGAAAGCGAATTTCCGTCATTCGAAATTGTAGAAAAAAGTAATAGTCTTTTTATGAAGATTATATATTATTTGCTATTGATAATAACGCTTGGAGGTCAAAAAGCATTTATGCAATCGTATACTACGACAATTGGTAATACGGTTTATGTCTCGTCAAGCTGGGAAAGGTACTCTGTGTTCTCAAAAGTTAGTTTGTTGCGGCATGAAAGAATTCATATGCGACAGGCTAAGAAGTACGGTATGTTTTTATATAGCTTTCTTTATCTTATGTTTCCGCTACCGGTTGGTCTAGCGTATTATAGAGCAAAATTTGAAAAGAAAGCATATGAAGAAACAATAAGTTTTGCATATGTTGAAGGTGGAGAAGTATATGTGAAAAGAGTTTTGTTCAGAGAACATATTATAAGTCAGTTTACGACTGGGAAATATTTTTGGATGTGGCCCTTTAGAAAGTCTGTAGAGAAATGGTTTGATAAAACTGTAGATGAACTTATTGATAACGTTCAACTGTAGGATAAAATATGAAGGCATACATCGTTGTTCACATTGGTAATGCTCCTGAAGAAGATCTCATATGTGTTAGAGGCATCGACGAAATGAAAAGAAGAGTATTTATTAGAAAAAAGAAAGCAAAAACTTTTTGTAAAAAACTTCAAGAATATTACGATTCTGATGACCCTGATAATTTATATGAATTTCAAATAGAAAAAGTTAAATTAACATAACGTTAAATTAACATAACACTTCAGCAGTTGACAACCACCAAAACTCAAGTAGGATAGGGCCAGTTAGGACTTTGGGCTGAGGAACAGAAACAAAATGCACTATAATAAAAACAACGACTTACAAGAAGGAAACATAATGCCAGAAGACAATCGTGGACGTAATGATCTTGTATTGGCTCCAAATGAATTTGCTTATATTGCGGACGAAACAAAAGGCAATGTAGATGTTTATGTTGGTCCATTTAAAACAAGTTTAGCTAATACTGATCAACCAGTTATATTTGATAGCAAAACGAAAAGATTTCGTAGTGTTACATTAGAGCAATGCGTACAAACCAGCGTTGTGGCTCCGTGTGGTTGGTATTTAGCTCTTAAAAATCAATCAAAAAATTCTGAAGAAATTTATCCCAAAAAAGGAAGCCGTTCATCTATTCCAAAGTTAGAAGTTGGAAGCAAGATTAACGTTTTAGGACCCATATCTTTTGCGCTTTGGCCAGGACAAATGGTTAAAGTTATTCAAGGTCATCATATTCGTTCAAATCAATATCTGATTGTTCGAGTATATGATGAAAAGGCTGCTCAGGAAAACTGGAGCAAGACCGTTGTAAAAGGCACAGGCGGAAAAGCTGCTGCTGATGAGGTTTTAGGAGGACAGAAAACTCCCACCCTTACGATGGGCAATTTGTTGGTCATCAAGGGAACAGATGTTTCTTTTTATATTCCCCCAACCGGCATTGAAGTTGTTTCGGACAAGAACGGCGACTTGGTTCGAAGTGCTGTCACTCTTGAGCGTCTTGAATACTGTTTGCTAAAAGATGAAAATGGTGACAAGCGATATGTACGGGGTCCAGCGGTTGTGTTCCCCGAACCGAGCGAAATATTTATTGAGAAGCCGATTGATAAAAAGAACCCATCAGCAGGCAAGACTCGTAAATTCCGTGCAACCGAATTGAATCCCAATTCGGGTATTTACGTTAAAGTAATTGCTGACTACGAAGAAGATGGTCAGAAGTACAAGCAGGGTGAAGAACTGTTTATTACTGGTAAAGAACAGATGATTTACTTCCCTCGCAAGGAACATGCAATTATCCGATACGAGGATAACGAGATTCATTACGGTATTGCGATTCCAGCCGGTGAAGGTCGTTATGTGTTGGACCGGAACAAGGGTTCCATTTCTCTTCGGCAGGGTCCTGAAATTTTCCTTCCTGATCCTCGAAACGAAGTCGTCGCAAAACGTGTGCTTCCTTTGAAGCTTGTTGAACTTATGTATCCCGGAAACCAAGAGGCATTAGAATATAATGCTAACTTGCTGGGTATTGACCTGGATGAGTATCTTTCAGGGGCCACAAGATATTCACTGGAAAATGCTGTTGCTGCTAGTGCAGTTATGTATGATTCCGCTCCGTCTGCGGATGACCGAATTGAAATGCAAACCAAGGGTTTGGTTGGCAATTCCCGCAATATGACTCGCTCACGACGTGAGATTACAAAACGTGCAGCGACCGGATTTGAGGGTGATGCATTTGATCGCAAGACCCAATACACTCCAACTCGTGAAGTTATGCTTCAGACCAAGTACAGTGGAGCAGTATCCACGGATATTTGGTCAGGATATGCGGTTATGTTGGTTTCCAAGTCTGGAAATCGACGAGTCGTTACTGGTCCTAAGACGGTAATGCTTGAATATGATGAGACGCCGCAAGTTATGCAGCTTTCCACAGGGAAACCCAAGACAACTGACCGGTTGCTTTCTACAACATACTTGAAAATGTTTGCAAACAAGGTTGCAGACATCATTACCCTTGAAACAAAAGACTTCTGCAAGATGAATGTCAAGCTCTCTTACCGAGTCAACTTTGAAGGTGATAAGGAGAATTGGTTCAATGTAGACAACTACGTCAAATTCCTTTGCGATCATATGCGAAGCATGCTTCGTAATGTTTCTTTGCAGTACGATATTCAAGAACTCTATTCAAACGTAATGAACATCATTCGTGATACCGTTTTGGGCAAGCAAGACGAGAATGGTAAACGAACTGGATTCGAATTCTCTGAAAATGGTATGCGTATTTATGATGTCGACGTTCTTTCAGTTGTCATGGAGAACAAAGACGTTGAGCAAAGCCTGATTCTGAATCAACGTGAAAGTCTTAAGCAGCAATTGCAGTTTGTTTCAGAGACAGAGCGTCTTGAACATGCAAAGAAAATTGAGCTTATCAAGCGAGAGCATCTGAATACCAAGGCAGAGACCAACGAGTTGACGCTTGGTTTGCAAAAGAAAGAATATGAACAACAGCTTGAAGTTGAAAAGCAGCGTCTTGCTAACAGCGCTGAAGTTTCGCAACTTGAAATCGTTCAGCGTTTTGAAGCCGAGAAGGCTCAATCTGCTATTTCTTCTGAAAAGGTCAAGCGAACTAAGGAAGAAAAAGAACTTCTTCTCGCTATTTCCAAAGAAGAAGCCGGTATTCGTGTATCCGAACTTGAGGCAGCAGCTCAAGCTGTTGTTACAAAGTCGGAAGCAATCACTCCAAATTTGATTGCAGCGCTACAATCGTATGGTGATCAGGAAACCTTGCAGAGGGTTGCAAAGGCAATGGCTCCGATGTCTATCATTGGTGGTGAAAGTGTTAAAGAAGCTCTTTCTGGTTTGCTGGCGGGAACCCCTCTTGCTGATAAGTTGGAGGAATTGTTGGGCTCAAACGGAAAACGTTTGCCTGCAACCCTGAAGAGCAGCTGATATAAGCTGATGTAAAGTCGGGGAGGCTATTCAGCCTCCTTTGGCTTTCATCTTGGCCCAATATCGTGTGATGCATTGGTTCCTCTTTGATATATATTAAAATATGTGGTATCGAACTTATATACAATATATAACTTATGATTAGTATTTAGGTTCAAATTATCACTTAGAAGTGATATGCCCCTCGTGCCGGATGTACAGCGAGGTTTTCTAAACCTTGCGTGCCTGGTTCAACTCCAGGGTGGGGTGCTAAGTTTCAGGTTCGAATCGAGGTGAAAATGTTAGAGACAATCTTTCAAGAATTGATGTCAAGCTCGTTAGGTGGCGAGATAAATTCAGAAGCTTGTGAGCATGATGAGCATTTTATTGTATTACATTTTTGGGATGTTTATAGACAATCCTACTGAAGAGTGTTTTATAAATAGTTGGAAAACAAAATTCAATAGGTTTGAAATTGTGCCATATTTTAAATCTAAACCTGATGGGAACAAATTATTAATAGCGCATTCGAAGGATGGAAAATTACATTTAGCAATTGCTTTTATAAGAGAAATAGAGAAAGAAGCATGAGTGATAATACAATAGAAGATCTAGCAAAACAAATTGGTTGCAAGCCAGAAGAGATAGTTGAATTATCTATGGATGAATTTGAAGAATATAAACTTCTAAGAGAGAATGCTATTCATCATACTGATTTGAAGCAAATGGTCGAAGACATTCGGGCTCATGTAAAGCAGCACAATGAAACACATGATGACGATATTGAGATTGAATCAATGGATTTGATTGACGAGATGAAGTTTGGATATGTCGACAAAACAAACAAAAAAATGTGGACTATTTTGATAAAAGATTTCCGCAGTGATGACCCTGAAACTAATAGACTATTACAGTTGGTGACAAGATCTCAAGAAGGCAAAAAGAACTTCAACGAGATGCTGTCCATGGCAAAAGAGTAAGTAGATGAGTAATAAGCCATACGAAGAAGCCGTAGTTATAATGCATGGGTCATTTACTCCTAATAAAGAGTTGGTAAAAACTCTCTTGAAAAAATCAGAAGAAACGCAAGGACAACGTACTATGAATATTTATTGTGTTGATGCTGGTAAATATGAATGGGGGATGTTGTGCGGTGCTATTGTGGTTGCAGCTGATGAGAATGCTGCTAGAAAATTAGCATCTAAAGAATGCGGAAGAGAAGGCGAAGACGCATGGAGAGACGCTAAGTGTGAATTACTTGGTATTACTACAGAGGATTGCGATTCTGACCCGCGCACTGTTTTAATAGATTTTTATAACCCATAAAGTTGTTGTTTGAGACATATTACGCATAGAGATTTATGGAGAATAAGATGGGAAAGCTTATGCCGCTTTGCCCGTCATCTTGGTTTAAGGGTTCGTAATGGACCGGAAGGAGACAGAAGAGGACGCCTGGTTGAAGCTATTATGGCAAGAATTGTAGAATTAGAACTTGAGGACGCAGCTAGAAAAGGAAAGATATTTTGAATAAGGAGCTTCTACTAAAAGAGCTTGAATATGCTAGGCAAGCAAATGAGAGTTTGCCACATTGGAAAAAGGCTGCACTGGAAAACGCACGCAAAGTAGAGATAAAGCTAGGTTATATTGAAGACAATCAAGGAAAGAAAAAGCAAATGGGTACAATAAACTTCTACGGAAGGTCTCTTCCATACTTCGAGTTTTCAAATTTTTTGCGCGATTATCCAATTGAACTAAAGGGCAAGTCCTGGCCTTCCACAGAACACTATTTCCAAGCACAAAAATTTCAGGATGACGAACTTCAAGAAGAGATTCGTCAAGCTAAAACGCCAGCAATTGCAGCTAATATGGGCAGGGATCGCAAGAACCCTTTGAGAAAAGATTGGGAATCTGTGAAGGATAATGTTATGAGAGTTGCTGTTAGGGCAAAGTTTACTCAGCATCCTGAGTTAAAACAGCTATTGATTAATACGGGTGATGCGAAACTTATTGAACATACTTATAAAGACAATTATTGGGGTGATGGTGGGGATGGTAGTGGCAAGAATATGCTTGGCATCATCCTAATGGAAGTGCGAAAAGAACTAAAAGAACAAGACGGAAGGGTTTGGTAGAAGAAAATCTCCTCTT
>Ga0307380_10009489_pt1 | contig 12342 bp, 6 predicted proteins | sample UN3MG_FD_202239 | JGI IMG/M metagenome (GOLD analysis project Ga0307380, IMG submission 202239) | Soil microbial communities from Risofladan, Vaasa, Finland - UN-3 | ecosystem: Environmental > Terrestrial > Soil > Coastal area > Acid sulfate soil | place: Finland: Risofladan, Vaasa | collected... | reverse complement strand
GAGGCCGCCGCAGCTGAACAGGCGAGGGCGACTTACGAACCCAAACCCGAGCTGGAACGGCCAGTATCGGAAGTTGTCGTCGAGCCCGAGTCGGACGAGATCGCAGAGGCCGAGGCGGAGAAGGGCGCCGGCAAGAAGGGGCTCTTCGGCTCGATCTTCGGCAAGAAGAAGAGGCGCAAGCAAGAGCTCGAAGAGGCTGAGGATGAGGTCGAGGCGGAGCCAGAGATGGAGCAGGAGGCCGAGGCGGAACCAGAGTCCGTGCTCCGCCGAAGACATGCTCCCAGGCACGAGCCGGCGTCGATCCCGACTCAGGAACGCGTCGAGCCGGAAGTACAGGTCACGCCTGCCAGAGAGGAACCAGTGGCCAGACGTGAGGCGGAGCCAGAACGGACTGCGGAGACGCCTCCGACTGTGACCGCGCCCAAAACCATCGACAAGCAGAAGGCCAAGGAGCTCGCGCGGCTGACGGCGGAGATGCAGCCGCTCATGCGCCTGGCGAGCGACAACGGCGTCGACGTCTCCGCGAGCAGACGGCTCGTCGACGAAGGCGCCATGTCCGCCCGTGCCCGAGAGATAGACCGCGCCTTCGAGAAAGTCGTGAATGCCCGCGATATGCTCATGAAGAACCTCTCCGACAGCATCGGACAGCTGATCACAGACCTCAACGAGGAGGTGGGCGTCGCGAAGGCGCTCGGCGGGGACGTCTCGAGGACGAGCACCTACATGGATGCCTTGGCGAAGGCAAACAGCTCCGGCGATTTCGAGGCGGTCTATGTCTACGCTGGCAAGGTCAAGAACGCCCTCCTTCCGATCACCGGTCGCTACAACGAGTCCAAGCAGAAGCTGAACACCCTGAGGGAGTTGATCGCGGACTCCGATTTGATCGCCGTCAACACGAAGGAGACGAGGGTGCAGCTCGTGGAGGCGACGAAGTCATTCGAGGCCAACGACTTCGATGCCGCCGACGCGACGGTCAGGGGCGCCACCAAGAATCTGTACGCCGTGATCGAGCCGAGGATGGAGGACGAGATACGCCGTGCCAGGAACCAGCTCGTCGAGGTCAAGGCAAAGGGGGCGAACATCACCCCGATGATCACGGTCCTCAAGTCCGCCAGGACTCTGATGAAGGCCAAGGATTATCAGCAGGCGCTCAAGGAGATGCGCGAGTTCAAGGAGCAGATGGATAAGGCGCTCTGAACCGCAGGCTCAAGTCAGGTTCAGGACTTCCATCTCCCTCTCCAGTATCGACACTTCCTGCTCGAGGAGTGTCTCCGGGCTCAGGGAGAGCGCCAGGATGCAGGTCGATTCTGACATCTCGTCGATGAGGCTCCTCAGGAACCTCAGGACGGAGTCGAAATTCGTGCTGCTTATCAGGTACTGAATCCCGTCGAGCACGACCATCCCTGGCTTCTCCTTCGCCATGAACCCCTGGATGGTGTGGATGATCATCTCGAGCGAAGGTGGGATGGTCTTCTCGCTGGAGCTGTCCTTGTCGGTGAGCCATAGTATCTCGGGCTGAGTCTCGAACTCGTCGCGTATCCTCCGCGGGTTCATCCTGGTGATGACAAGCCCTCGGGTGTCCTCATCCTTAATCATCCGGGAGAGGAGCACGTTGCTGTACATGGGCTTCTCCTCCTCTATTAGGTAGCAGTGCCCCGGGAGAACCTTCACCTCCTTCATGATCTCCTTGCGTGTCTCCTGCACGGGTGCCAGAGGTTTCAGTATGTCCGATATGAGGTTCAGGTCTATGTCCATCTTCATGATGGTGGAGAACGCGACTATCTTGTTGAGCGTGCTCTCCAGCTCGCGGACGTTCGTCGTCACGCGGTCCGCGATGTAGGCGATCAGGTCGTCTCCGAGCTTGAGCTTCTTGCTCTGCGCCTTGTTCTTGAGGATGGCGACCCTCGTATCGGAGTCCGGCGGCTGGATGTCCGCCGTGAGCCCCTTAAGGATCCTCGCGTTCAGCCGGTCGCTCATGCCGGGCACATGGCCCGGCACGCGGTCGCTCGCGAGGACCACCTGCTTCCCCTCGTCGACGAGGTAGTCCATCACCCTCACCAGCTCGTCCTGGGCGGTCTGGCTCGCCGCCAGGAACTGCATGTCGTCTATGAGCAGCAGGTCCGCGCTCCTGAGGTCGTCCCGTATCCTTCGCAGGCTGCCAGGCTCGTCCTTCGTCTTATCGAACGCATCGACTATCCGGTCCGATGGTATGAACAGCACCTTGGCGTCCTTGCCCTCTTCGCTCACCTTGTTGCCGATCGCTGACAGCAGATGGGTCTTGCCGAGTCCGGAGCCGCCGAATATCAGCAGCGGGTTGTACTGCGCCTGTCCGCCGCTCGAGACCGCCACCGCCACGGTGAACGGGAACTTGGAGCCGGGTCCGACGACGAAGTTGTCGAACCTCATCACCTTGACGAGGGATTTGGCGTACGACGGTGCCGCTGTCTCAGTGGTGCATCTGCTGCACACGCCCTCCGCGTCAAGCGGTTCGCCGCATGTGGGGCAGACGCTCTCCGCCTCAGCACCCTCCTCACCGGAGTCCCCCTGGTACTTCAGTATAAGGTCGTAGACGTCGGCCGTCTTCTCCTCTTGCTTCTTCTGCTGCATCTCCTCTTTGATGGACGCTTCCTCGGCCTTCCGCCTCTGTATCTTCCTGCGGACCTTCTCCTGTAGGAATTCGATGTCCGACTCCACCTCAGCGATCCTGGAGCGGTCGTTTAGCTTGGACCTGATCTCCACGATCTCCTGTTCGTGCCCCAGGACGGGGAAGTTGTTCAGCACCACCTCGAACTGCGTGAGCTTCTGGGAGTCGCGCTCGAAGGCTTCCAGCTCCTCCGCGAGCGCCTTGGGCCCCTTCGCAGCTGCCTCGACCAGCGTGTCGACGATGAATCCCCTCTGTCTCCATTCCGCAATCCTCGCGGCGATCGGGTCAACAGCAGTTTGCTCCTCCTCGATCGGCGTGGGTGCAGGGGCTTTCTTGGGCGCCTGCTCGGCGAGCTGGATGGGCGTCTTCTCAGGGCTTATGACCGCATCGGGGAATCGTCTCTCGAACTCCTCCTTCGAGACCCTGCTGTGTATCTCTATGTTGGAGGCCCTGTCCTGGGAGTCCTCCAGTATGAACCTAAGCGACCTCTCGCCCGTGTATATCCGCTTCAGCTCCCTCGGTTTGGACTTCTCGAACTCGTATATCGCCATCATCGGCGTCCCGTGCTCCACGACCACGTAGCCGATGGAACTCATGATGTCCTTCTCGAGACGCACCTTGAGATAACCCGAGAAACCGTACTGTTTCAAGTCCGCGAGTATGGCCTTCAGCGACTCCGGCCCACCCTTCGCGGTGCGGACCACGATACCCTCTGGGATTCGGAGGTCTGTAACCATGTCTGGACTCTCAACGCATGAATGCCGTCGACCATTATTAAAGACTGCCTCGGGGCGATTTGTCTGGTGAAAAACCTGCAGCGCCGGGCTGCGCGAAAATCCTTAACTAGGAAGAGCATCTTCCCAATACCCTAACGCCACTGTAGCTCAGCGGTAACGGCGCAGTTCTCGCGCCGTCGCTATAGAGCGGCGGTTTCGTAAACCGCAGGCCGGGGGTTCAAACCCCTCCAGTGGCTCCCTATCCCCCTCTGCTCCGGCATCACGCCATGTGGGCAACGCTAATAAGCCGAGCTGTGTATTGCGGAGCGATGGCAGCTGGCTCGGTCGTCCACTCGCGGTCTATCCGCTGTGCGAAGTGCGGACTTCTCGCGTCTGGATACATGCAGGTCAGCGGCGACGGCAACTGGGTCTCCACATGCCCCAGGTGTGGCGCGACGATCGTCCAGCCCCCGCAACCAGGGCGAGTCGCGCAGATGCCTCATCAGCCATATAACACTCACAGCGCTCACGACCTTAAGAGGAGCGCGTACCCCGGCCTGTACGACGCGCCGAAGCACGCCCCCAAGCTCGACCTGCGCAACATGCTGAGGATACCGCTCCACCCGACGAAGGCGCTCACCGAGCTCTACAGGTCCACGGATATGCGCTGGGCGTTGGTCATAGTGATATTGGCATCAGTTCTGTACTCCGTGGTCAGCGCGCTCGTCACGACCGAGATGTACGACGTGATCGGCATGGGGTACATCGACGCCCTCGAGGCGGGATTGTTGGCGTCGGTGGGTCTGATCGTCTCAGTCGTCTCCTTCCTCATATTCTCCGTGGTGTCTTCCGTCGCCGCCTCCGAGCTGTTCAGGGGCCGAGGCGACAAGGGCTCCACCGTGACGCTCGTGGGCTACTGCTACCCGTGGTTCGTGTGCGTCTCGATGCTCATATTGGCGATTTTCGTGATGGGGTTCAACAGCCTGGAACTAAGCCAGGTGAACGACTGGAGCGACGCCGAGGTGACGCGTGCCATCGCCTGGGGGGCGTTCCTGCTCGTCGCGGCGGTATCGGGGCTGATATGGCTCCTCTTCCTTACGGGAAAAGCAATCGGCGTTGCGAACGACGTATCTACGGGCGAAGGAGCGATGTCCGCAGTCATAGGCGCGATATGCGCGGGGCTCGTGTCCGTTGTGGTCGGGATGGTCCTCAGGCTGCCGGTCGGGCTTTCCTTCTGAGGTCGTGCGGTCAGCTGCGCATCAGTTTGTCTATCATCTTCATCGCGCAGAGCTCGCCGCACATGGTGCAGGTATCGGAACCTCCCGCGCCCGCTCTCTCCCTGTACGCCCTCGCCTTCACAGGGTCGACGCAGAGGTCGAACATCCTCTCCCAGTCGAAGGCCTTCCGCGCCCTCGACATGTCATCGTCCCAATCTCTGCTCTTGCCGCGCGCAACATCGGCGGCGTGTGCCGCTATGCGGCTCGCGACCACACCCTCCCTCACGTCATCGACGGTCGGCAGGGACAGGTGTTCGGAAGGGGTGACATAACAGAGGAAATCCGCGCCGTGATACGCCGCGAGTGCGCCGCCTATCGCGCCGGCGATGTGGTCGTATCCCGCGGCGACGTCGCAGACCAGCGGTCCGAGGACATAGAACGGGGCGCCCTTGCACACGGCCTTCTCGAGGCGGACATTCATCTCTATCTGGTCCAGTGGGACGTGGCCCGGTCCCTCGACCATCGCCTGCACGCCTCCTTCGCGCGCCCGGTCGACCAGCTCACCCAGGATCATCAGCTCCCTGACCTGTGGCACGTCGGTGGCATCCGCGATGGAGCCCGGCCTCAGGCCGTCACCGAGACTCAGGGCGAAGCCGTACTCGCGAGCGATGTCTAGGAGGTGGTCGAAGTTCTCGTACAGGGGGTTCTCCACACCGTTCTCGTGCATCCACGCAGCTATCATGGCTCCCCCCCTTGAGACCACACCGGTCATGCGGTCGGATTTCATCAGCGCCTCGATGGAGGCGTTCGTCACGCCGCAGTGGAGAGTCATGAAGTCCACGCCGTCACGGGCATGTGACTCGATGACGCTGAACAGGTCGTCCTCGGTCATCGCCATCGGGCCGCCCCTGTCGGCGGACTGGCATATGGCCTCGTAGATGGGCACAGTGCCCACGGGGAGCGCGCAGGCCGCCAGCACCTTCCTGCGTATGTCGCCGATGTCCCCTCCGGTGCTCAGGTCCATTATGGCGTCTGCGCCATATTGGACCGCTGTCCGGACCTTCGCGAGCTCCTGGTCGGGATCCACCAGGTCCCTTGAGGTTCCGATGTTGGCATTGACCTTTACGGTCATGCCCTCGCCTATCGCCTTCGGCACCACGCCCTTGTGACGGACGTTGACGGGGATCACGACCCTGCCTTCCTGCAGGCGCCTGGACAGGGTGTCAGTATCGACTCCCTCGGCCTCAGCAGCCCCCTTCATTTCCACTGGAGATTCTATGCGCATTCGACCAGCCATTCCGTTTCGAGTGCACTTACGCGAAACCCGTGTATAAACCCTTTGATTGGTGCCGATATGGCTTCCAGACAAGGCAGCTCATCGTCGCATCGCAGTCGTCCGCGAAGCCCCTGCGGCGGTGTCGCCGGACTGCCCCGCCGGTCCACATTCCGCATGCCGCCGCAGACTCATCGTCATCTGACGAAACCGCCGGCGGTGAAGGGCAACTCGACACATGCGGTACTTCCAATGGAAGAGGAGGGGGGTTTCCGGGGTTAGCCAGCAGGCCTCCTCAAAGCATTTAAATATCGGCGTTTCATTGGCCTAATAGAGGACGAAAAAAGCGTCGAAAGATTCGATGGGATGCGCCTCAGAAAAACCGTTTGACGAGCTCGTCTTATTGGAGCTGAAATCTGATGGAAGATAGCACATATGATGCGGAGCGAATCCAGGTTCTAGAAGGGCTGGAGGCGGTAAGGAAGCGCCCCAGCATGTACATAGGCAGCACGGACTTCCACGGGCTCCACCACCTCGTTCACGAGGTGGTCGACAACAGCATCGACGAGGCGATGGGCGGATATTGCACTCAGATAGACATCAAGATTCTCACCGATGGCAGTGTATCCATCACGGACAACGGCAGGGGCATACCCGTAGGCATGCACAAGAAGTACAAGGTCGACGCCCTGCAGCTCGTGCTCACCAAGCTACACTCCGGCGGCAAGTTCGACAGGAAGACGTACAAAGTGTCGGGCGGACTCCACGGGGTCGGCTTGAGTGTCGTCAACGCGCTCTCGGAGTGGCTCGAGGTTCAGGTCAAGAGACAGGGCAAGGTGCATTCCCAGAGGTACGCGCGCGGACTGCCCACGACGGAGGTGTCAGTGGTGGGCTCGACGAGCGACACGGGGACCGTCGTCGTGTTCATGCCCGACGCCGAGATCTTCGAGGACACGGCATTCGATTTCGACTTGCTCTCCGGCAGGATGAGGGAGATTGCCTTCCTGAACCGTGGGCTCAAGATAGCCATCGCGGACGAGAGGACGGAGCAGTCGAACACGTACAAGTTCGACGGCGGGATCGTGGAGTACGTTCAGTACATCAACAGGAACAGGACGAACCTCCACGAGAAGCCGATATACTTCCAGGCGGAGAAGAACGGGGTGACGGTAGAGCTCAGCATGCAGTATACTGAGAGCTACGTCGAGAGCATCTTCACGTACGCGAACAACATCAACACGATCGAGGGAGGTTCCCACCTGGTGGGCCTCAGGGCCGCGCTCACGAGGACGATAAACGATTACGCCAAGAAGTACAACATGCTCAAGGCGAGCGACGAGACGCTCAGCGGCGAGGATGTCCGGGAGGGTCTGACCGCCGTTCTGAGCATCAAGCTGCCAGAGCCCCAGTTCGAGGGGCAGACAAAGACGAAGCTGGGCAACAGTGAGATACGTGGCATCGTCGAGTCGACTGTGAACGAGAAGCTGTTCGAGTTCCTCGAGGAGAACCCGAAGGTCGCCCAGGCGAGCATCGGCAAGGCGATACTGGCTGCTCAGGCGCGTGAGGCCGCGCGGAAGGCGCGGGAGCTGACACGGCGGAAAGGTCTGCTGGACGCGGGCAACCTGCCGGGTAAGCTGGCAGACTGCTCGGAGAAGGATCCGTCCAAGTGCGAGATATTCCTCGTGGAGGGCGATTCCGCAGGCGGGAGCGCCAAGCAGGCACGCGACAGGTCGTTCCAGGCGATATTGCCGCTGCGGGGCAAGATACTCAACGTCGAGAAGGCACGTCTGGACAAGATGCTGAAGAACGCGGAGATACGGACGATCATCACGGCGTTGGGGACCGGGATAGACACCGAGTTCGACATCACTAAAGCACGATACCACCGCATCTGCATAATGACGGATGCGGACGTCGACGGCGCCCACATACGGACGCTGCTGCTGACGTTCTTCTTCAGACACATGGAGCCGATGATCCGGCAGGGATACATCTACATCGCGCAGCCCCCGCTGTACAGGGTCAAGAAGGGCAAGACGGAGCGGTATCTCTTCTCCGACAAGGAGCTGAATGAGACGCTGCAGGAGCTCGGCCAGGGGACCGATGTCCAACGGTACAAGGGCCTGGGCGAGATGAACGCCGACCAGCTGCGCGATACGACAATGAGCATCCATAGCCGCATACTGAAGCAGGTGATGATCGAGGACGCCGTCGAGGCGAACGACCTGTTCGAGGTCCTCATGGGGGACGCCGTGGAGCCGAGGAGACGCTTCATCCACGAGCACGCCCGAGAGGTCGAGGTCCTGGACGTGTAGGTGAGGACGAATGGTGGACGAGACAGAGGAGAAGCAGGAGATCGCGTCGCGCATCATCCCTCGCCCGATCGAGATCGAGATGAAGAAGTCGTACATCGACTACGCCATGAGCGTCATCGTCGGCAGGGCGCTCCCCGATGTGAGCGACGGCCTGAAACCCGTCCACAGGCGCATACTCTACGCCATGAACGAGATGGGCCTCACCCGCGGCAAGTCGCACAAGAAGTCCGCGAGGGTGGTCGGTGAGGTGCTCGGCAAGTTCCACCCGCACGGCGACAAGGCGATATACGACACGCTGGTGAGAATGGCCCAGAGCTTCTCCATGCGCTATCCTATCATCGACGGCCAGGGCAACTTCGGGAGCATAGACGGCGACTCCGCGGCCGCCATGAGGTACACCGAATGCAGGCTCGCGCAGATCGCGGCGGAGATGCTTCAGGACGTCGACGAGGAGACGGTCGACTTCGTGGACAACTTCGACGGGTCGTTGAGGGAGCCGACCGTGCTGCCTTCCAAACTGCCCAATCTTCTGATCAACGGCTCGTCCGGCATAGCTGTCGGCATGGCGACGAACATCCCCCCGCACAACCTGTGCGAGGTGATAGACGCCGTCTCCCTGATGATCGACAAGCAGATCGCCGGTGGCGACGCCGAGCTCAAGGACCTCATGGACATCGTGAAGGGCCCGGACTTCCCGACTGGCGGCGTGATATACGGCGCAGCTGGGATAGTGGAGGCGTACTCGTCAGGCAAGGGCCGCATCAGGGTGAGGGCACGGTCGACGATAGAGCGCGATGAGGACACTGGCCGCGCGTCGCTGATCGTGACCGAGATACCGTACATGGTCAACAAGTCCAACCTGATGCAGGAGATCGCGGAGCTGGTCAAGAGCAAGCGCATCGAGGGCATATCCGACCTCAGGGACGAGTCCGACAGGGAGGGCATCCGGATAGTCATCGACCTCAAGCGCGACGCGATGGAGGAGGTCGTCCTCAACCAGCTGTTCGCCCACACGCAGCTTCAGACGACGTTCGGCATCATCAACCTCGCGCTGGTGAACAACCAGCCGCGTGTGCTCTCGCTCAAGGAGATGCTCGAGTACCACATCGAGCACAGGTTCGATGTCGTCCGCAGGAGGCTACAGTACCGCCTCCGCGAGGCCGAGAAGAAGGCCCACATACTCGCGGGCCTGATGATCGCCCTCGACCACCTGGACGACGTCATCAAGATCATACGCAAGTCGAAGAACAGGGAGGATGCCAAGGCCGCTCTCATGAGCAAGTACCTCCTCACGGACGTGCAGACCAAGGCCATCCTCGAGATGCAGCTCCAACGCCTCACTGGTATGGAGATGCAGGCGGTCAAGGACGACTTCGACGCGACGTCGAAGCTCATAGACGACTTCAAGGCGACCCTCAAGGACGAGAAGAAGATACTCGGGATAATCAAGGACGAGGCCGCCGAGCTCAAAGAGAAGTACGGCGACAGCCGCAGGACGACCATCGAGATGCACGGTGCCGACCTGGACTACGAGGACCTCATACCCGTCGAGGACGTGCTCGTCACCACGAGCAGGACGGGATACATCAAGAGGATATCGCTCGACACATACGTGTCGCAGAAGCGCGGCGGCGTGGGCCTCGTCGGCATGGGCACGAAGGACGAGGACCATGTAGTCGACATGTTCGTCACCAGCTCTCACGACTATGTGATGTTCTTCTCAACGAGGGGTATGGGGTACTGGATGAAGGCGTACCGCATACCAGTCGGCGGCAGACACAGCAAGGGCAAGCCGATCGTGAACCTCCTGGACCACCTCCAGGAGGGCGAGCGCATCATGAGTAAGATACCTATCACCGCCTTCGACGAGGATAGATACCTGATATTCGCCACTCGGAAGGGCGTCATAAAGAAGACCCGGCTGATGGCGTACTCGCATGTGAGACAGACGGGCATCATCGCCATGCGTCTGGATGACGACGACGAGCTGGTGGGCGTAGCGATCACCGACGGCACGAGGGAGATCGTGCTCGCGACGAAGCTGGGCTACGCTGCCCGGTTCAACGAGACCGATGTGCGCGCCACGGGGCGTGCCACATACGGCGTCAAGGGCGTCACGCTGCGCCATTCCGACGAGGTCGTCAGCATGGCCGTCGTCAGCCCTGAGGACCATCTGCTGACCGTGACTGAGAACGGATACGGGAAGCGCTCGCTCGTCTCGACGTACAGGAAGACCCGCAGGGGCGGCAAGGGAGTCATCACAATCAAGATAGGCGGGAGGAACGGCAACGTGATATCCGTCAAGGCGGTCGCGGACGACGACGAGGTCATATTCACGAGCGTCAACGGCATGGTCATTCGCATGCCGGTCCACGGCATAAGGTTGCAGAGCAGGGCCACGCTCGGTGTCAGGCTCATGCGGCTGAAGGACACGGACCGTATCACGGCGATCGCCCGGCTGGTGGGCGTCGATGAGGAGGAGAGGATGCTCGATTCCGCCAGGACGCTGACAAGGGCTCCGACGGAGGACGACGATGTGGCCGCCGATGACGAGTCGGATGACGAAGGGTCAGACGATGACGGGTCAGAGAGGGACGGGGAGAAGGAATAGCCGGCAATCTGGCGGTCCTCTCAATAGTGATAACGACCCGCAAAGCTTTAATTAACTCACGCTCCTTTGAAAGTCCACGCGGAGATTGGCGATAGCGTTTGCAGTCAAGGAGGGCTAGGCGTGTTCAAGGATTCGATTCCAGGTTTGGAGAAGGTCTTCAAGAACGATATCGACCGGCCGAAGATAATGCTGGTCACGGGCCCGCCAGGCTCGATGAAGACGAGCTTCTGTTACTCTATCATGTCGACCTATCTGAGGGACAAGAACGAGTTCGGCCTCTACGCCACCCTCGAGGAGAGCGCCGACAGCCACCTCAAGAACATGAACAGCATGGGCGTCAAGGTCTCCGCGAAGATGCAGATATCCGACATGACTGACCTGAGGGAGATCGACCAGATCGACGAGGTCATAGGCGACGAGGTGCAGACCGACTACGTCCTGTTCATAGAGAAGATGATCCAGCGTTTCAGACGGACACACGGCGACAAGTTCTCGGTGTTCGTGCTCGACTCGTTGGGCGCGCTGTACTCCCTCATGGAGAACGAGAAGAACATGCGCAAGAAGATGTTCTACTTCTTCAAGATGCTCAGGGACAACAACCTCCATTCGTTCATCATCATGGAGCGGTCCCTCGACGGGGAGTCCCAGCTGCTCGGCAACGAGGGGTTCCTCGCGGACGGGATACTGATGCTCGGCCTTGACAGGCCGAGGGGCAAGCTCGTTAGGTTCCTACAGGTCGAGAAGATGAGAGCTGCTGAGCACAGCATGGAGCGCCACGCCATCGAGGTCGGCAAGACCGGCATGACGGTCCTGGGGCCGCTCCTCAGCACTTAACGCTCGGCCATGGCCAGCCGGCCGTACGGCCGTTCAGGCCGATCGGGCCGCACACCAAACCCCCCCATAGAAACAGAACACGGAAGTGGCGTACGATGACAGAAGACGCGACGATCTCACAGATAATCGAGGACGCGGTCAAGAGACTGAAGGCGCAGGAGGCCGAGGTCCGGAGGAAGGATCAGGAGCTGCAGACCGAGAGAGACGAGATAGCCAAGAAGGGTGCTGAGCTCGAAGACCTGGGCAGGGGCCTCAAGGAGAAGGAGGAGGCCCTCAGTGGCAGGGATGCCAAGCTGCAGGAGTCAGAGGAGTCCCTCAAGGGCCGCGAGGCCGCCGCGCTCGAGAACGAAGGGCGGCTGTCGGAGCGCATCGCCGCGGTCGACGAGCGTGAGGGCAAGGTCCAATCGATGATGGACGCCGCAGAGTCGAAGCAGAAGGAGTACTCTGAGAAGCTCGACGAGCTGTCATCACAGATGGCCGACCTGTCCGACAAGCGCAAAGCGTTCCTAGACAAGGAGGAGCAGCTCAAGTCCTCGGAGGAGGGCTTGCAGAGGCTGATGGACGAGGTCATTTCGCGCAGGGACGCTCTCATAGCGCGCGAGCGTGCGCTCATAGAGGAAGAAGACTCATTGAGGAAGGACCGCGAGAAGCTCGCCGGGGACGCGCGCAAGCTGCTGCGAAGGCAGGAGGAGATGCTCACATCCGCCACGGCCAAGCCGGCCCAGGACGAGG
>Ga0307380_10009488_pt1 | contig 12343 bp, 7 predicted proteins | sample UN3MG_FD_202239 | JGI IMG/M metagenome (GOLD analysis project Ga0307380, IMG submission 202239) | Soil microbial communities from Risofladan, Vaasa, Finland - UN-3 | ecosystem: Environmental > Terrestrial > Soil > Coastal area > Acid sulfate soil | place: Finland: Risofladan, Vaasa | collected... | reverse complement strand
CAAAAGCAGACCTCTTTCTGTAAACGATGTGCGAGTAATTGCCTGGTGGGAACAGCGGCACCTCGGTGAAAGCACATAGGTCTCCACCCAACATCTGTGGACTTCTTGATGTCAATGAGGTATTGCTCACCGTCTCTATACTGCCCCAATCTCCCACTATCTGTCTCTGCCTGTGTTTTATTATACCTTCCTCCTCCCATACTATATGTATCGTGCTGCTCTCAATATCACAAAACGGATGGTTCGATGTATCACTCGACGAAGAAATCACCTCCGGGGATGCTGGCCAACCACCCGCTGTCTCTTGCTTGCAATAGATTGTATCCTTCCCGGCCCCTATTGGTCGCGACCAGGTAATAACAGACATTGTATCATTATATAAAGCAATAGATGCACATTCTAACTCTAATCCTTGTATCCACTCTGAAACATACTCACTTGCACTGTCCAGTGTATCATCCTCTATGATACTTGGTGTATCAAGTCCAGCATTAAATGTAGAGTAATGTAATTTGTAGGTTATGTATCCCGGGTAATGTGTAGGCTCTGTATATAACTCCCAGGTAAGATGACCAATACCTGAATCGTCGATGCCAAGGGATGGTGGAGCATAATGAATGTTTACACCTACAACCAGATTGGTAATGAGAGAACAAGACTCGCTCCAACCATAAGCATATGAATATCGCGAAAAAAATATTACTCCATCATTTATCCATACACCCCCTAAAATTACATCCCCTGTTGTGTCGGCAAAACTTGCAGCAGCAGGATACTTTCCATCGCCTATACGATAACCTTCTACCCAGCCATCTATATTTGAAAATCGTTCCCCGTGCATTATCTGATTATTATCCTCATACAGCAGATGAAACCTATTCAGGCTGTCTTCATAAATAAACCTTCTTGTGCTGTTCGATGCAGTTGCATCATCTGAGCCACTTTCTATCTTGCCGGGAATAAATACCGTGAGTCTGTGTTTGCCTGTGCCAGAAATATCAAGACTCGCTGTGCCTTCTGATGTAGGTGTTAGAGAAGTGTCTGCTCTTGTTCCTGTATCCAAATTCTCATCCACAACAGCGTATTCAGTCTGTCCCACCTCTGACACATATAAATCTGCAAGCACATTGAAGACAGTCACTCCTGAATCAATATCAACGACATAACTGAGTCCTTTTACGACATTCCCCCTCTTACTGAAAAGTATCACATTATCCGTTGAATCCGTATCTATAAATACTCCCCTCATTGTTCCACCATCTATCTCGGATACTCCAGGACAGCTATCTCCATCATCATATGGAAGAAATGATGTGAGAAATGTTAGAGAATCTACACCCAAAGCATCAATAATCTCTGTATATATCCTTTTATAAGATACTCTGTTATCAGGAAAAGGTGTTACTGTATCCAGACTTACTGTCGTTGGTCTAAAAATCTGCATTTTTAGATGTTTATTGCTTTTGGAAATAATTGCATATTTTGGATTGAATGGACTGAGACTCAAACTATCGGTATCTGCTTCTACTATATAACTATGCACCTGCCACCTTAATGTATCTACTACATCAGCGTATGGCTTTACCCAGTCTTTTATTACAAAATAACCACCTTTATACAGCACTATCGCCTCACGGTTCCATTTGTCAAGCTCATCATAACATGTCCCCGCTTCTCCACACAAATAGCCATAATCGGATGAACTGTAACACTTTGTAATTTCTCCTTTTTCTGCTCCTTTTGTAAGCATCTCGCCATTTACAATAAGCACATTATGGGTTTCCGCAAATCTTGTTGTATCATTATGACTATATCCCCAGTCCTCTATGAACCAGGTAGCATCCTTTCCAAAAATGAAACTATTTCTGTCATAATGGGTATGACTCTTGAGCGAATCACCTTTCATTGCAAAGATGCAATCATCAATACCCCATCCACTCCTTACTATACCCCAGTCAATCTCTTTGCAATGATACGCCTTTGCAAGCGAATCAGGGTCATTGGGGCTTAAGGTATCATCAAACCACAAATAAGGAAAGAATAACATTGTCAAATCCTCGCGCTTGTCAATGTACCATTGAGCGTAACCGTCTTGATACATGGAAGCAAGACGATATATCGCAGATGTCTTTCTCATGTAATTCTGATGATAATCACAGAAATTCAGTTCGCTATACTCCCATACGCTATCCGGTGTAAAAGAAGTATCCACACGAAGCATACTATATAATCTCCATCGAGCATGATTTTTCAAAAAATTCTTATCCTCCAACGAGTCTGCTAAGACCGAATCTGCTTGCATAAAAGCAAGAAGATGCGGTAATGCAAATTGAGCATAGGCAATGCCTTCACTCCAGCCACCGGCAGAATCACATACCTCCTCCGTGTTAATGAGTTCTTGCATCCTTGCTCTCGCCGTATCCAGATAGGCCTCCAATGAGCAACTATCGGTAGCCAAAACACCGGTTCCCAAAGCGCTCATTCTCCATACTGCTGAGTTAGGATACTTCCAGGGATTTAACGAACCTTCTGTGTATAGTGCACACAAGTATGTCTGCGTTAAACCAAGAGAGATAAGCGCGTTTTGCACAGTCATCTTTTCATAGTTACTCAAGGTATTAAACAGGATGTCATAGGCAATGGTGATGCCCCACATCAAACGTGCTGCATCAAAGAAACTATAAAGATTTTCAGCTCTGAATGCCCTATAATCAGGATCAGTCCACTGTTCCCAGTCGTTGCAGAGAGATATTAAAATTGAATCAGCTCGCTCCCGATAGCCAGCGCTATCAGGCTCAAGGAAATTGTGAAACGAGAGGAGGTTTAGTCGCATTTCTATTTCTTCTGAATATCTCATCCACCGTGACTGCTTAAGGCTATCGGGATGTCCTTCAGGCTGTGGAAAGGGATACATTATGTAGTGGGTGTCCCACCAAATCGTATCTTCCACCATCCATCTGGATGCCCAGTACTTGATATGCCCCCACATGCTGGCATAGGTTTCACTTATAGTGGATGTTGTATCATCCTTCCGCTCTCGTAATAGTGTGGTATCCGATGCACTGAAGAGCAATCTCGGATGCTCACCAACTGGTGGTGTGGTGACTATCACATCATCATAAAATACCTCTCCGTCAGACAGGGAATCTGTCTGTGTGGTGCCGAAGGAGATTTTGTTTGTGACATAACCAGAATTCATCGGGTTATATGTCCCAATGGAATCACCATCAAAATACAGCACCACCTTTGCAGGTAAAGGAGTCGCAGGAGGTTTGCGGTATATCTGAATCTTATGCCATGTGTCATAACAGGATGTATCAAGATAGCAGGCTGTATGGAATCCATTTGCATCCTGTACACGAATGGTGAATATCTGGTCATCGGGTGGGGTTATGACGGTATCGAGCACCAGAGCAATATCTGTCCTATGGGATATTCCCATGCCAGATGGCACATTCCACAAAACACAGAGAGGGAAGGAATCGATATGAGCTTGAGTATGATAAATCCAGAGATAAAACTCAGTCATATATTCTGATGCAGAATTGGTGAAGGTCTTGTATGCACTGGCGTAAGAAGTGTCGTTGGGGTCGTAAATTCGAAGACTCCATTCGCCATGTCCTTGAGTTTGAAATGAATCTGCACTCTCTTTATCTAAGAGCACTAATCCACTATCACCAGTTGTATCCACCCAACCACATTCCTGTGGTGTTAATCCCTCGTACTTCTCAAAAGTATTTCTCATTAGTATAGTGCCGTATACTGGTAAAGACAAAACTACAAGAAACAGAAAAACTAAATACCTTACCTTTGTCATTTCTCACCTCCCAAATAAATTACTTTTCTCGTTTCTGTGTATTTGCCATCCTCTGTTGAAACTCTTATGAAGTATTTGGCAGAAGTAACAATGTTTTTGTTATTATCTCGTCCATCCCAGAAAAATCGCATAGGTCCAGATATTATCGGTCCCCTGTATATATCCCTGACTTTACGACCTGACTCATCATAAACACTCACTGTTATACGAGCTGATTTCTTGAATTGTAACTTACAGGTTATTCTATTCCTTGATGGATTCGGAAATACAAAAAACTTTGATATTAAGGGTATTGTCTTGTTCTCCCCTTCTTCTATCCCGGTCTTATGATGGTATAATATCTGTAAACTATCAGAATCAGGCACTAATAACAGATTACCTCTTACAAATATCTCTCTGGGATTGCCTGGTGTATCATAACTGATAATAAGAGAATCAGGTACCTGCCCCTGTGCTACACGAATACCCCCTTCTACATCTGCTCTCCCTTTTTTCTTAGGAGGAAACCACCAATCAGTAGCCGCTACATAGATGTAATCATCATTGACAAAAACTGCCCTTGGGTCTCCCCTTATACCATCTATACTACCAATTATTGTAGGACTTGATGGATTCGATATATCTATTATTTTTACGCTTCCATCAGCCCCATTACCCCAATCATAAGCCCAACAGGTGGCATAGGCATAAGGATAAACCACATAAACATCGGTGCACTTTCTTGGAATATGAACCGCACCAACATATTGTGGTGATGCTGGATTGGAAATATTCAAAATAATCACACTATCACAATCTGCTAAATAGATTAGTGAATCAAGTATGAAAAAGTTTGTTAAATTACCGGGGGTATCGTAGAAGGTAATTTGAGTAGGATTGGTAGGGTCTTTGACATTGAAGATATAAAGACCCTCATCGCCGTTGGCAATGTAAAGAATAGTGTCTCTTGCTTCGATACCCCATGGTTCCAGAGAAAGATTCGGATTTACTAAATCATAGTATGCGATCAACACAATGCTATCTGGAGGGAAAATGCGCCCTATCCAGAAATCAGGCACCCGGTTAACAAAAAGTAGAGCATCAAGGATATCTAAACCTTCTGACCATTTAAAACTTCCGGTAGTTTTATATGTTAAAATAGGATTAGTAGAATCAGAGATATCAATTATAGCAGTTGCAGTTCTAGTCGTCAGGTAATCATAGATTCCAATAGCTTTGTTGTCCCAGGGTGTGTCACTCTTAATCGCAGATAACCTCTCAATAGTATCAGCACTTAGAGACATAGCAGAAAAAACGGATGCCAAAATTAAAACTATTTTCCTTTTCATCTCTTACCTCCTGGTATAATATTCATTGTACATATTAGCATTGTGTTTCCTTTATTGTATATTTCGATTTGATAAACTATAGTCTTTTTGAAGTGATTTGTCAACAAATTTCAGCGATTTCTTAACAAATTTCTTCTCCTTTTTACTCAAACGCCCATACAAAAGCCCTAATTTAATTTGGTCAAGTTTGACCAATAAGTCATTGGAATAACTCAGTCTTTCATAATTAGTCAAGTTGTAGTGCCCCCCATTTGTCGATTCTTTACCCTCTCTTTTTTTCCCCCCTCCTGAAGTTTATCCCTTTGGACTTCTGTTTTCGCAGGAGTGACAAAAGGTGCAGGTATGACAGCTCGGTTATTGGAGTTAGCAGGTTTCCATTTTTTTACTTGCTTATTGAAGGGAAATTTGCTATAATATTTTGTTATGCATGAAAAAACGGAAAAGAAGATTATTGATTTTATAGAAGGCTTCCAATTGATAGAGAAAGGAGATAAGATTCTCGTTGCACTTTCGGGAGGGCCCGATTCTGTTTTTCTTTTGCACATCCTAAATCTTTTCAGCAAACGGCTTGGGGTAAAGCTCTCAAGCTGTCATATCAATCATAACCTTAGAGGTGAGAATTCGAACGCAGATGAACGATTCGTGAAAGCTCTGTGTGTAGAAATGGATATCCCTTTGACTGTCCAAAATGAGGATGTTCCTTCTTTCAGGAAGGAAAAGAATCTTAGTCTTGAAGATGCAGCAAGGCGTCTGAGGTTGAGTGCAATCTGGGATATTGCTGCTACTGAGCATTGCACAAAAATCGCTCTAGGACATACCTTTGACGATAACATAGAAACCTTTTTTCTCAATCTGTTCAGAGGAAGCGGAAGAGAAGGACTTCTGGGTATTTCCAGAAGAAGAGGTATAGTTATCAGACCACTCTTGAGTATCAGCAAGAAGGAGATTCTATCATATTTAAAGGAGAAGGAAATTGACTACAGAATAGATGTGTCGAATTGGGAAACTCTTTATAGAAGGAACTTTATTAGAAGGGAACTCGTTCCATTGATTGAGAAACGTTTAGACAAGGATGTGAAAAATAACATTTCTCATCTGATCGAGATTCTTTCTTGTGAAGAAGAAATGATTTCCGAAATAGTGGAAGGGGAAAAGAAAAAAAGCGAGGGAAAAAGCGGGGGGAGTCTTTTAATGAACAGAATTTTGTTCAGAAAACAAAAAGTAGCAGTCCAGAGAAGGCTTATCATAGAAGCATTTGAGGATGTTGCGGGAAAAGAAATGCACCTAAACTACAGGGAAGTAGAATCGCTACGAAAAGCAATTGATGGCAGTTCTTCCGGTTTAAGATTTTCTTTTGCAAAAGTTATTTTCTTCTTGAGTTCAGATACAATACTTGTGAAGAAAGAAAAAGTGTTTTCTTCTTTTGAACAGCAGGAAATTGAAATCCCCTTTAAGGTGAAATTTCGCAATCGGTGGATTATTGAAGCATCAATACTCGAGAGTATTGACGGAGATATCACAGAGCCGAGTTGTGCGTATTTTGATCTCGAAGAGATTCATCCACCACTTTTGTTGAGAACCAAATGCAATGGGGACAGATTTATCCCGTTTGGTATGAATGGGGAAAAGAAGGTGAAAGACTACTTTGTTGATTCAAAAATACCATTCTGGAATAGAAACGAAATTCCCATTATCTCTGATAAACAGAGTATCCTCTGGATAGTTGGTTTGAGGAGATCCAATAAGGCAAAGATTACCGAGTCTACAAAAAGGGTTCTAAAGATAGAGAAAAGAGAAATAGACCTATGAAGAAGAAAGTACTGTTAGGAAAAAGGGAAATAAAGAAAGGTGTGAAAAAACTTGCGTATGAGCTGAATAATGATTACAGTGACAAATCACCTGTGCTTGTCGGAATACTTAAGGGGGCATTTATCTTTATGGCGGATTTGGTGAGAGAGTTAAGTTTTCCCATGAGAATAGATTTCATATCGGTTTCCAGTTACGGTGACCGGACGAGGTCCAGCGGTGTCGTCAAAATTACGCGAGATATTTCAGTAAACATTGAAGGAGAAGATGTTATACTTGTAGAAGATGTTGTGGATACAGGTTTAACGCTTTCTTTTATCTACGATTTCTTGAAGAGAAAAAATCCAAATTCGTTGAAGGTATGTGCACTTCTTGAGAAGAAGGTGGAGCGGACAAAACGGTTCAAGATTGATTACAGAGGATTCTGGGTGCCAAACAAATATGTTGTTGGCTACGGACTTGATTTCGGTGAGAAGTTAAGAAATCTTGATAAAATCAATACTATGGAGTTTTAATATGGATAAACAGAAAAAACAGCAGAAACAACAGCAGAAACAACAGACTTCCAATACTATGTGGAAAGGTATAATGATCTGGATAAGCATAATTCTGCTCTTGATGGTTGCTATAGGAGTTTTTAGTACGAAAAAGAAGGGAGAAGTGCAGATTTCATTCTCGAGATTCTTAAAAGAGGTGAACTCTGAGAATGTTGACAAGATTGTGATTATGAATCTCGACATCAAGGGAAAGCTCAGAAACACATCGAGTGTGACAACAAAAGAGGGTGAACTTTCTTTTGAAAGGTTTAAAACACACATTCCTTTCGAAGACGCTGACCTTGCGAAAAATCTTGCTGCGCGAGGAATTGAGGTTGAATCTAAAGCTGAAAGCGGATGGTGGAAATACTTCTGGCCTACACTTCCGTTGGTTATATTGATTGGCGTCTGGATATTCTTTTTCAGGCAGGTGCAGACAGGCCCAACCAAAGCACTTTCTTTTGGGAAAACCCGCGCAAAGATGTCACTTCCTAATAAACCAAGTGTAACTTTCAATGATGTTGCCGGGGTTGAGGAAGCGAAGGAAGAGTTAAGGGAAATAATAGAGTTTTTGAAAAATCCAAAGAAATTCCAGAAGTTGGGAGCCAAGATTCCAAAAGGAGTATTACTTCTTGGTCCTCCCGGAACAGGTAAAACGCTTCTGGCAAAGGCGGTTGCGGGTGAGGCTGCAGTTCCGTTTTTCCCGCTTTCTGGCTCCGATTTTGTAGAAATGTTTGTCGGTGTTGGCGCATCAAGGGTCAGGGACCTTTTTGAAAAAAGCAAAAAATTCGCACCGAGCATTATCTTTATCGATGAGATTGACGCGGTTGGAAGATACAGGGGAGCTGGTATAGGTGGGGGGCATGATGAGAGGGAACAGACTTTAAATGCACTGCTTGCCGAAATGGATGGTTTTGAGACAAATGAAGGTGTTATTCTGATTGCTGCAACGAATAGACCCGATGTATTGGACCCGGCACTTCTCCGTCCTGGACGGTTTGACCGGCGAGTTGTCGTTGATTTTCCCGATGTTCGCGGAAGGGAAGGTATATTTGAAGTTCATACACGTAAAATTCCTCTGGGAAAGGATGTGAAGCTTTCTGTTCTAGCAAGAGGAACGCCTGGTTTTTCAGGTGCGGATATAGCGAACATGGTGAATGAAGCTGCGCTTCTTGCTGCAAAACTTAACAGGCGAAAAGTTACAATGAGCGATTTTGAAATGGCTAAGGATAAGATTCTTATGGGTGTTGAACGAAAGAGTTTGCTGATAAATGAAGAGGAAAAGAGGATTACAGCATATCATGAATCCGGGCATGTTCTTGTATCTGTTATGACTCCCGGAACAGACCCTATTCATAAGGTTACGATAATTCCACACGGAAGAGCACTGGGAACCACTCAACAATTGCCCATCGATGATAGACATAATTATTCAGAGGTTTATTTGAAAGCAAAATTAGCAACGCTTCTTGGTGGGAGATGTGCGGAACTTCTTGTTTTTGGAAACAGGTCAACAGGAGCACAAAATGATATTTTGAATGCAACAGAGATTGCAAGAAATATGGTAACAAAATGGGGAATGAGCGAGAAAATAGGTCCTTTGACACTGAGTGACAAAGAAGAGCAAATTTTTTTGGGAAGAGAAATAGCGCAACACAGGGACTATTCGGACAGCACAGCACGGACTATCGATGGTGAAATTAGAAGCATAGTCACCAAGGCAGAAGAAAGCGCTTATAAAATTCTTCGGGAGAAGAGGAAGTTACTTGAAAAACTTGCCAGTGAACTGTTAGTGAAGGAAGTACTTACGAAAGTTGAGATTGAAAAACTTCTTAAGATAGAAAGTAAGAAAAGGCTTGTAAAAGGAAAGATGAAAGGAAAAAGTGTTAAGAACATCAAAGCAGGGATAAAAAGGACTAAAGAGAAAAAATAGAGTTAAAACTCTTGTGAACAAAAATAAAGTCAAGAAACTCGTAGGCGAATTAATAAGGGAAAGCGGTTTCGATCCAGAAGAAGAAAGATTGCGAAAGACTCCGGAAAGGGTTGCTACAATGCTTAAGGAAATATTTGCTTCGAGCAAGAAAGACCCCAGAAAAGAACTGCATGTATTTAAGACTTCGGTTAAGAACGAAATAATACTGATCAAAGATATTCCTTTTTTCTCTTTCTGTGAACACCATCTGCTTCCGTTTTTCGGAATGGTTCATATCGCATACATTCCAAGGAATGGGCTTATTGCAGGATTTTCGAATTTTGTATCCCTTGTGAAGGTTGTTTCCAGACGGTTGCAGTTGCAGGAAAGGATGAATGATGAGATAGTAGATGCTCTAATGGATATCTTGAAACCCAAAGGTGCAGCGGTTGTTGTAGAGGCAAGGCATCTCTGTGTGGAAATGCGAGGTGAGAAACAACCGGGAACTCTCATTATAACATCATCGATACGGGGAAAAATGAAGCAAGAAACCACTCAAGAAATGATTATGAAAATGGTAAGGGGTTAGTCCATAGCGTTATGTATGATGTGAGAATATTAAGTTTGAAGTCCATAGAAGAGGTCAAAAGAGAAATGGCGAAAATTGGTGTTGACACGGATTGCGTTGATTCGCTTGCGTTGAAAAGTAAATTCATAGTTTTCAAGATTTCGCATATTCGTTCGGCAGCCTGCAACATCATAAAGCAAAGTGCTCTTTCGGTTGGGACAGACGCTGCTGTTCACAGAGATGTGATAACAGGTATGAAAGAGAATTCTTCGCTGCTATTGTTTGGAAGCCTGAAAGAAATCGAGAGAGTAGCTGTGAAACTGAAAGGACAAGCTTTTGGGCTCAATGAGATATCGGAAAGGCTCATGCAGCGTGTCAGTAGAGATGGAAAAAGAAGGACCTTAAAGACAGCTCGAAGACAGATTGAGTTGGGGGAAAAGGTATATATTATGGGGGTTTTGAATGTTACACCTGACTCTTTCTCGGATGGAGGTGCGTTTGCCGAAAAAGAGAAAGCGGTGGAAAGAGCGTTTGAGATGGTGGAGCAAGGAGCAGACATAATAGATATTGGAGGAGAATCAACTCGACCTGGCTCGGAACGGATTTCAGAAACCGAGGAATTAGAGAGGGTAATTCCTGTCATAAGTGAACTCGTCGGGAAAATTAGCGTACCCGTTTCCATTGATACATACAAAAGCGTTGTAGCCAGTCAAGCGATAAGAAATGGTGCTGAGATAGTAAACGACATAAGTGGTTTGAGATTCGACGAAGGGATGAAGAAAGTAATTGCTGAAACTAATGCGGGTATCATTATAATGCATATGCTTGGAAATCCGAGGAATATGCAGAAGGAGCCCTCGTATAAAGATACTGTTCAGGAAATCTACGATTTCCTGAAACAAAGAACTGAGTATGCGATGAGTGCCGGAATAGAAAAGGAAAGAATTATCGTTGATCCTGGAATTGGTTTCGGAAAGAGGGTCAGTGATAATTTTGAAATACTTGATAGATGTGGAGAATTCAAGTCGCTTGAATTCCCGATTCTTATTGGTGCATCCAGAAAATCGTTTATAGGGAAAACATTAGGTTTACCGGTTAAAGAGAGACTTAGTGGAAGTCTTGCCTCGTGTGCGGTTGCTATTGAAGAAGGTGTTGATATACTCAGGGTGCACGATGTTTACGAAACCAGGAAATTTGTTGATATGTATGAGAACATAAGAGAGAGAAAAGTATAGTGCATTACATACGGTTCACAGGAATCGATTTGGTAGATATCGTTATCGTTGCTTTTGTTTTCTACCAGATTCTCAAGTTTGTTAAAGGCACGAGAGCCATACAGATGATAATTGGTTTGACATTTGTTCTAATATTTGCTCTTATTGCAAATATATGGCAGTTGCAAGGACTTAGATGGATTGTGGATGGGGTCAAGACAATCTGGATTATTGCATTCGTCATTGTTTTTCAGCCGGAGATTAGAAGGGCGTTAACGAATATCGGAAGAACCCGATTGATAAGGTTTTTTCTTAAGGAAACAAGCGAAAGAACTGTTGACGAACTTGTCAAATCTGCCAGAACTCTTAGTGAAAGAGGGCTTGGAGGTCTTGTCGTGATAAAGCGAAGGGTTGGTTTAAAAGGATACTTAGAAACGGGAAAATCCCTTGAAGCGAAAGTTTCTTCAGATCTTATTGTGACGATATTTTCACCCTATTCTCCACTTCATGATGGAGCAGTTGTTGTCGAAGGTGATGTTATTATTGCAGCCGGTTGCATTCTTCCACTTTCACCGAATCCTTCTCTTGATGTGAGCGTGGGGACAAGACACAGAGCTGCCCTGGGTATAACAGAGGAAAGCGATGCCGTTGTCATAGTCGTTTCCGAAGAAACGAGAGAGATATCCTTTGCTCACAAAGGAAAACTGCTCAGAGGAATGGATGATGTAAATCTGAAAAGAAATCTTGAAAAGGCAATGAGATATTGATGGGAGAAAGACAGACCAAAGACTTAAGACTAGAGACCAGAGACTGAAGACCGAAGAGTGAAGAGAGAGGGTAGGCGCAGGCTTTAGCCTGCGAAAGGAATTATGAGATTGCTTCAAAAGAAATATGATAGAAATATTCGCAATGACGAACTGAAAGACAGAGAAGTGATGAGTGAAGAGAGAAGAGGGTAGGCGCAGGCTTTACCCCGTGTAATAGGAAAATGTTTTCACATAATGGTATTACACATGGTTAGCCTGCGAAAGAAAATATGAGATTGCTTCGCATAGTTAGAGCAAAGAAGAGGAGCTCGCAATGACAGCATTCGGTAAAACCACTAATGCCAATTGACCAATGCCTAATAACCAAGTTATGACTGAAAAGGAGATATGATGGA
>Ga0307380_10009486_pt1 | contig 12344 bp, 21 predicted proteins | sample UN3MG_FD_202239 | JGI IMG/M metagenome (GOLD analysis project Ga0307380, IMG submission 202239) | Soil microbial communities from Risofladan, Vaasa, Finland - UN-3 | ecosystem: Environmental > Terrestrial > Soil > Coastal area > Acid sulfate soil | place: Finland: Risofladan, Vaasa | collected... | reverse complement strand
AAACAAACCTTACAGTAAATAAATTTGGTGCATCTTATAGAAAGAAGCGTCAGAACAGAAATAAATTAGCAAAAGCTAGTCGTAGAGCAAATAGATAATAATTATGGAAAGAACAGAAGTTTACAAACGTCTTGATACCGAAAGGGATTACCAAGACCTACGTTGGACTCCACGTAGAGAAACAAACGGAACACCAGATGAACAAAAACCACCAGCAGAGTGGATAAATTATATGGAATTTCATCTCAGTAAAGCCAAAGAAGCAGTTTATTTTCTTAGAGATGAAGAAGCACTTGCTGAAGTACGTAAGGTCGCTGCTCTAGCTGTAAGATGTTTGGAATTACATGGTTGTCCAGAGCGTGTTATTCCTGAAGAATTGCTTAATCAGGGGTAATGGAAATCGATTTAAACAACACATTTTGGGACAGACTCAGGGGATATGTAACTGAACTTAGGGTAGACGCACGTTGGGTGTTGAAAGAAAACGAAACTGAAAGACCTTTAGGGTCATTGAGGATTGTTTCACACCCAGACTTGCAACCCGGTTACTTGCGTGCAATTTTCACATATGTTACCGAAATTCGTGAAAAAACTAAAGATGAAAAGCTCCAAACAATCGAAGATTATCAAATGGAACTTGCTGAACTAGAGGTTTATTCAATTCACGAAGACACCAAAACTGAAAACCAGACGCATGAAGCACCATTTAAGGAACTTGAAGAGTTGTTTGATGTGAAAATATTCGAAAAACAATGACAAATATCTTTAAAGACTTCGTAGTTGGTAACGAATTATATGTAGATGAATATAATTGGGCGGTCCTGAAAGGCAAATACGAGCAAGAACATATAATTCAACAAATCAGCGATGCTATTGTGGAATTTCAGATTAAATTACCCTATCGTGAAATCACTTTGGATGATTTGTATCGGGAATATGAGGCATTGAAGAATTTGAAACCAAAAAGATTAACTAGTATTGGTCAGTGGGGCAGTAAATTCGATTACAAATACAGTTTTAATCATCATTATATCGAAAATGTGAACGTTGGCAACAAAGCCAGTGATTATTTTCACCAAATCGAGCGTTGGAAATGTGATGCAACTGGATATCCTAGTCCTCAGAAAACATGGGAGAACGAAAGATTCCGTCTGACGCTATTTAAGGCATTATTTAGCCTTAAAGTCAGCGAGATTAACCCAACTATCCTCAGAAACCTAATATCGCTTAGAAAGTACATTGCTGCACAATTCAGACCAAGTGCTGCAAAGTATATTTATGACTATTTTCAAGCCGAAACCGTCTTGGACTTCAGTATGGGATGGGGTGACAGGATACTTGGTGCTCATACTAGTGAATATGTTAATAAATATGTGGGTTTTGACCCAAATCTCAACCTCATTGAAGGATACGTCAACCAAATTACTGAATATAATAAAATCGGTACTCCAATGAAATTCAAATTATGTCCTTGGGGTGCTGAAAATCCAGATATTGTGTTAGAAGACGAATTCGATTTAGTGTTTACATCACCACCGTACTTCGACAAAGAAAAATATGACCAGAGTCCAAACCAATCTTATATAAAATATAAAGGTTTTGATAGTTGGATGCAAGACTTCTTATTTAAGGCAATCGAACTAAGAACAGAGAACCTTAAATCGGGTGGACACCTTGTTATTAATATAAGTGACATCTACACTAGAAAGAAATTATTTCAAATCTGTGATGGTATGAATGACTACATAGCCAGCACAGGTAGATTTGAGTATAAGGGTGCTATTGGGTTACGAATGCCTAAGAGACCAATGAGTAAGTCATCAGACACAGTTGGTATTTACGGAGAACCAATCTGGGTCTGGAAGAAAAAATAATTTTAATTAAAAACGGAAATAATGGAAAGAAAATACAAATTATTGATTATTGGACATATGCGACATGGTAAAGATACCGTTGCAGAAATGATTGAAGAACATACTGGTATGTCATTTAAAAGTTCATCCGAAATGGCAGCAGAAATATTCATTTACAATGAACTAAAAAATAAATATGGTTATTCTTCATTTTTAGAATGCTTTGAAGATAGAATGAACCATCGTGCAGAATGGCATGACCTGATAAAAAATTACAATTATCCCGATAAAGCGAAACTAGCAAAAGAAATTTTGAAACATAACGATATGTATGTCGGTATGCGTAGTCAAGCCGAAATCGATAAATGTATTGAAGATGGTGTCTTCGATATGATTATCGGTGTTTTTGACCCAGATAAACCTTTAGAACCAAAAGATTCTTTTGATATCGACCTTTTTGCTTCAAGTGATATTATAATTCCCACTGGAGATTTGGAAACTGTTAGAGAAAAGGTTAAGAAATTATGTGTCTATCTTTTAGATGAAAAACTTGTTACCACACAATAAATTCATGGACATGAATATACATAATATAGGACTAGACATCGATGGGGTTATTGCTGACTTCACAAGGGGATGGCATAACACATATCCCGATACACCAGCAGTGCCTGACCATTATAACTATGACCCCCTGATGGGGAAGAGATTCAAGGCAATGAAGGGTGCTGGAACACTTGATGATTTCTTTCTCGGTCTCAATCCACTTATTCACCCTAAGAATATTCCATTCACACCCAAGGGTTATGTGACAGCCAGACCTATTGATACCCAAGTAACCGAACTCTGGCTTAAATTAAATGGGTTTCCAAAAGCCAAGGTTATCACAATACCGTGGGGTGAAAGTAAAGTTGATGCAATGAAAGAAGCTGGTATTGAAACCTTTATCGATGATTTTTATGATAATTTTAAAGATTTAAACGATGCAGGTATCACCACATACTTATACACAGCACCTTGGAATATTATGCACGATGTTGGTGACTTAAGACTTAATTCATTGAAAGACATCATGTTACTGCAATATTAATTCATTTATATATTTGTTGTTTGAATAGACTAATCCTCTATTCTGAGTATTTATACCTGTAAATATAACAGAAACGACAAAAACGTGAAGTAATGGGAAATATAGTAAATGATATTGTTGACAACATCGACATAAAGCCAAATAAGACGAAACTTTATTTAAAATGGGGTGCAAGTATTGCTGGTAGTTTAATTGTTATCGCATTTGCATTCGGACAATTCAAATCATCTTTCTTTAATAGAATGGATAATCTTGAAGGGAAAGTGGATATTAATAATGCAGCTATTGAACAACTTGGAACTGATTTAAATAAAAATTTCACTGATGTTAATGCTAGAATTGATAAGGGTTATAATGATGGTTTAGATGCATTACAAGATTATCAAGAGTTCAATAAAAAACAATTAATACTGGTTCTGGATTATGGTCAAACTAATAAAGAATTATTGAAAGAGATGCTTCAAATTAATATGGAAGAAAAAGCAAAAAGTGTTGAGAATCAAATGATACAAGCAAGAAGTGAACCAATTGTTGCAGCAGAAAAACCAGAATTCTCAATTAGTGTTCAACAAGTAGACCCACAAAAAAAAACTAAAGACTACATCAGTATGATACATTTCATTGAGGTTGAAACCAATGATACTATTTTTAACCTCACTGGAGCAACAATGGAGTATATAAATAAAATTGACACGAACAAATACAAATTGGGTGCAATCACCGAAAACTTTAACCACCCAAAATCGTATGACGTTAGTTATCGTAAAAAACAATAATTAAGAACATGGGAGTTTATCCAAAACAATATAGTAGAGAAAATTTTTTAATTTTTCTCAGGAAAAATAATGTCAATGAGGCAATTATTAGTAAATTTGTAGAATTACCAGAAACTGTTGGTATTAATGTACATAAATTTGATTTATTCATTAATGTGACATGGTATAGTATTGGTAATACATTTTATAATTTCGAACTGAATTATTATTCAGAGGAACTTATTGAGTTCCTTTTTAATTCGAAGGTATTTAATGATATTGAAGTTAGTATTAACTACTTACTATGTGAGTTAATTAATAATGGATATATGAAAATTGAAGGAGAATGTGATTTATGAAAATTTGTATAATATCTGATACACACATGAAACATAAGTTTGTTGTGCTGAAATCATTAGAAGCTGATGTTATTATCCATTGTGGTGATATGACAGGCAATGGTGGTAGTGGTGCAATAACTCAGTTCATGGAATGGTTCAGTGGGTTAGACCAGTTCAAACACAAAATATGTATTGCTGGAAACCACGACTGGATGTTCGAGAGAGCCAATCTTCTCGCTAGAGAACTTGTGCCCGATAACGTAATCTATCTCGAAGACGAAGAAGTTGTTATTGATGGTGTGAAGTTCTATGGAACACCTGTGCAAAAAATTTTCTGTAATTGGGCATTTAATAAACCCGAAGAAAAACTTGCACAACATTGGGCAGCAATTCCTGATGATGTTGATGTACTGATTACTCATAGTCCACCATATAGTATCTTTGATAACGTACCTAGAAGTGGAAATCAGGGTTCACCAAGTCTTTATAAAGAAGTGGTAGAGAGAATCAAACCGAAAATTCATTGTTTCGGACACATCCACGAAGGATATGGTAGAAAGCTAATGGATGGTATTAGGTTTGTTAATGCCAGCAATCTTGATGGCGATTACCAATGTGTGAATGACCCCGTTGTTTTTGAAATCTAAAAGCCAGAAATTTCTGGCTTTTTTTTGTATTTATGTTTAATGAAATCAATTAAGAAAATAATTAGAGAAGAATACATCAAATTCTTGAAGGAATATGATGATATTAATTATGAGTATTATGAACAAGAAGATGAAATAAAGGCGTGGATGTTTTCGGACTTCTTATATAAGAATACACCAGATTTTACAAAACACATTCCTTGGAGATTAGTTCCATATCCTAGACTGAAGAAAATTTGGGAAGACTATATGAGACAAGGTATTGTGAGAGATGAAAAGGGTTTGGAAATGATTCAAGATATCATGATTGCCAATGCTTTAAAAATTAACATAATAACAACTCTAGCAGGTCATACCTCAGAAAGTCCTGAAGAAGATTATGAGGAAAATATTGGGTATTGGGTTGACCAACAATTGAATTGTATATTACCACAAGAATCTGTTAACACTAGTCAATTAGAAATTCCATACGATAATCCAGAAGCTGGTCATAAACAAAAAGAACCAGTGGATGTCGAACCATGTGAGGTACAAATTCATCCTTTTGCACAAGAAGTTATTGATGAAAAATTTAATCCAGATAATATGGATAGAGAAGATGCAAGGGGATTTTTATATGATGCAATGAAGAACAATTTTTTTGACTACTATATGGAAGACCCTAAGACTGGTCATGCATATATGAGTGACTATGGATTAAAACCTCTCGTGTCTTTAAGCTATGAATTATCAAGAACCCAACAACCAGAACAAAAAATAACTGTTATTGATAAAATGCTCAATGTTGTACATCAACGTAGTGATATTGCAGCATGGTTCGTCCAAGGCGGTTCTCAAGCACTAAGTCAATTAAGTGGTTATGAAATTCCTGATGAAGAATCTGGTGGATACGATACCAAGAGTGCAATATCTGGAAGATATAACATGAGTGATTATTAGCAAACATTTGCCACTAAAACCCCTTTACTGTCCATTGTTTGATAAAAAATTCCCCTCAATAACGACTTTTCTAACACTTTTCCCTATTTATGGTAAAAATTATAATATCATAAATATATAAATATATGAATATCAATGAATTGTTTGAAGAAATACAAAACGAATTTCTTCCTGAAGAACTAAATGGGGAATTTTTATTGCAAGGAAACCTGATTATTTGGTCGTATAATCTTGATGAAAATGCTGAAGAAATAGATTATAGTGATAGTGATGAAGACGACAATTATTTTAATTTCGAATCCAGTAGTTCTGAAGAGTTATTGAAAGAAGCGTATCATGAAGATTTAGATAAATTAAATGAGTTTCTTGATGAACTAGGTGAAACAAATTGGAATATTTCGGACTTCGAAACAATAGAAAACATTATTTCTTTTAAAATATTCTAAAAAAGCGTAACAAATCCATTTAGTTTTCGTATAATTGTAAAAAGAAAACAAATGGGAGGAAAAGCATTAAATAAATACGGTGTAACAACCGAGAGAAAAGGCACTGAAGAATTTCAGCGTATTGGCACGGAGATTCAAGAACATTTTGATTTCGATTTTGACTTTCCAGTTGAAACTGCAATTGTTACTTGCTATCATACTAAGTCAGACCACGGAGATTTGGATTTGTTAATTAAAGTTGATAGTAATTTCCATAATGCTGGAATCGACTTGAGAGAATATATTGCGGTAACATTCAATCCACAAGCCATTCACAACAATGGCGGTGTGTATTCATTCGATTACCAAAATTTTCAGATTGATTTTATTCCAGTTAGAGAAAGCAAATGGGAAACTGCGAAAACTTATTATTCTTATGACCCACTAGGAAACATCATGGGCAAAACATTCCATAAGTTTGGTTTGTCATACGGATGGGATGGGTTGTTTTATAAGTTCAGGAATTTTAATGGTAGAAATTCTCAGAATATTTTACTGAGCAATGATGCCAGAAGAATTTTTAAGTTTGGTGGTTACGATTATGACCGATATCTTAAGGGATTTGAAACTCTGGAAGACATTTTGAAGTTTGCTGTTGACAGCAAGTACTTCGATACTCAAATCTTTCAGATGGATAATCTTAAAAGTATCGATAAGAAAAGGAATCGTAAACGTGGTAGTTATCACGTATTCCTGCAATACTTGAAGGATAATAACATCAATATCGTATATCCATTCGATAAGAACAAAGATAATTATCTTGAATGGATTGATTTGAATTTTCCTGAAGCTAAACTTTTGGAGAAACTATCTGAATTACAGAGAATCGACACCCAGAACAAAGTGATGTCACAGAAATTTAATGGTGATATTGTAATGTCTTGGCTACCTAACCTTCAGGGAAAGGAATTGGGACATGCAATGAGTAATTTCAAGAATTCTTTTGGTGAAGATGAAGAGGATTTCAGAGAATTTATACTTAACGCTAGTTTCAGTGCGATTCACGAAAGGTTTATGAATACATATAATGAGTAACACAAGTAAAAACAAGATTCGAAATAACATATTAAAAATCGGAAGTAAGAATCTCAATGCAGAAAATTGGGAAGTCTATCATCCCAATGGAACACATATGTTCACATGTGGAGAGAAGAAAGCTACTTGGTATCTCGAAAGAGATTTAGCCGAGCGTATGGACGATGGTAAAATTATGTTGACGTTTGAACCCAAAGGAACTGGTTTCGAAACCAATGAAATCTTTGGTAAAAGTGTTAGGGAAGCAATCTGTGTGGTAACAGGCGTTGCAGATGGTCTGCAACGTCACCACATAGTTCCTTATTGTTATCGTACCTACTTCCCTGAAAAGTACAAGTCTAAGAATCACCATGACGTGGTTTTAATTAATCACGAAAGACACAGTGAATACGAACAACTAGCATCCCAATATAAAGATGTGATTGCTGGAGAGTTTGGTGTTAAAACTATTGGTGAGTTAAATATTGAATATACTGCTAAATTACGTGAAATTGGCAAGCCTAACGCTATTTTATTAAACAATATTCATTCCCTGTTTAAGACATATGGAAAAGTAAGTGATGAAGTACGGATTGAAAAACTTCACCAAATAGCAGAGGGTATTGGTTTACCTTTTGAAACCGTTTGCAATTATAATTACATTCAACTCTATAAAATGTATCTCATATTAAAAGAAGAACATATAAAGGAGCAACGTGAGTTTAAGCAAACCTATCGTAAGGAATATGACCACGGATATCATGTTATTCAAAAATTAGATACTGAAGAAAAAATAATGGACTTTGTTAAAGTATGGAGAAATCATTTTATTGAAACAATGAAACCTAAATTTATGCCTAATGGCTGGTCAGTTGATTTCAGAATTAAAACTAAAATATAATGAAAAATTTAAAACCGCAATTCGATTTTGACGATGTACTTATCGTCCCTAAAATAAAAACACATGTTTCTAGTCGATATAAAGACATAGTTTTGCCGAAAAGATTACCATTATTCACAGCACCAATGGACACTGTTGTTGATTTGGGTAATATGTGGGATTTCATGCATAGTGGTGTGAATGTCACGCTTCCCAGAACAATTAAACGGGAAGATTATGTTGATGTTCCCCCGGGGGTTTTTGTTAGTATGGGTTTTGAAGACATTAATTTTGAATTAAAAACAAGTCTTAGAAATCTACCACAAGATTTAAGTATTGTAATTGATGTGGCGAACGGTCACATGCAAAAAGTTTTTGATTATTGCAGAGAAATAAAAAGACTGAGACCTGACATAGTATTAATGGTTGGTAATATCGGTAATCCCGAAACATACATGTGGTATGCTAAAAATACAAGTGTCGATTATATCAGAGTCGGAATCGGTAATGGTGGTGGATGCCTGACAACAAAACAAAGTGGTGTTGGATATCCTATGGCATCACTGATTTACGAAACCAATGAGGTGAAGAAGAGATTCCTAAAAGCCAACCCGGGGAGAAAAGCACCTGCAATTGTTGCCGATGGTGGAATGAAGGATTATTCAGACATCATCAAATCTTTGGCTCTTGGTGCTGATTATGTTATGATTGGTAGTATATTCAACAAAGCGTTGGAAAGTTGTGCCCAGAACTATTTATATGGGATTAAAATAAATAAAAAAGTAGCTAAATATTTATTCGATAAAGGATATCCTGTGAAGAAATATTTCAGGGGTATGAGTACTAAAGGTGCACAAAAAGCAATGGGTAAGACCAGTTTTAAGACATCTGAGGGTGTTGTGAGATTCAGGAAAGTAGAATATCACTTGAAGGGATGGGTTAATAATTTCGAACATTATCTAAGAAATGCAATGAGTTACAACAATGCCCAAACACTCGACAAGTTTATCGGTAAATCAGAGATTTGCCAGATTACGACAAAAGCATATGACAGATTTAATAAATAGAGTAGACGAATGGATTAAAACTGATGTTAATGGAGTACAGGAGATTGTAAATAAGTACGCATCTGTATTGCAAGGAACACTTCCAGAAAGAAACATTCCATATCTAGCGGTTATCATCGATACCTGTGTTCATTACTTAAATGGAAGTCATGGCGCAACCAATGCTGATTGGAAAGCGTGGTCGGTACTTTTAATTAAAAAGTTGTTCGATGAAGGTAAACTAAAGAAAGAGGAAGATATTCATCTAGTTATTGACGAGTTTCTTGAATACAAGGAAAAAGAATATGAAAAGTATTGTAAAGATATTATTTCAGTAGATGATTATGAGCGAGATAGAGGATTTATGTATAGATTTTTCTGGAAAAAAAATCGGTAGTTTTTGGCTACCGATTTTCATTTAAGCATATTGTATTTCCTCAAGTTGGGTTTCGTATTTTAACTTAAGAATTAGAAGATTATTAATTTTTTTCTGTGAGATGTCTTGTTCGGTATAAAGGCTAATTTTTCTTTCGAGTTCGGCAATTTTGTGTTCCAAAATCTCAATATTTCTTTCTTTACTCATGACGCTAAATTTTTAATTAATAATCAGGCATGGCGATAACTTCATCTTTCCATGCCTTATAGTGTGCTTCTTTCGCTTCAATAACATCTATTTTCATTTGCGAAATATTGTATTTCTTCATATTCTTAGCCAATTCCTTATTCTTATCCTCTTTGTAGGTTAGAATTTTAACGTCTTTGTCTTTTTTTGCTCCCATGTCAATAATTTTTTATTAGATTATTTATTATAAATACTAAAACTATTGTTTTTATGAAGAGATTAAACTATATTTGCTTAATAAATTTACTATGGAAAAATATAAAAGATTTAAACAAGAACTAGCGGATGACAACGCCATTCAAGTATTTCTAAATAACATAACTACTGAAGGTTGGGAAATCATATACTACAATGAAAAGGAATTTGGTGGTATGGGAATCATGAGTGTTACTATTGTTGGAAAGAAAAAACAAGAGGTGTTATGAGTAAAGATGCTGGATATCTAGTAACGACAAAAACTGGTAAGTCTGGTAGAACTTATCATCGTGAGGGACGTGTTGATAATAAGGTTGTTGTTCATGTTGAAATAGATGGTAAAACAGTTAAAATGCTTTGTGACCCAAACACAATAACTCTAACTGGATTTATAGATTAATATGAAAATTATTCAATCATTTGCACAATTCGATGAAGGAAGTCCCTACTTCCAACACCAAAAAAATCAGGATAATCAGTATCTGAATCTGTATTCATTCCTGATGAGTTATTTGTCATTGAAGGACATATATGGTGCAGTGACCATGTTTTGTAATCAACAAGCATACGATACTTTCATTAAGTACATTCCCTATGATAAAATCATAATAGTGGAAAGTACAAACGATTTTCTTGTCTGGAGCAAATACAAGACCGATGTTATGAGACTCGTTAATGATGATTTAATTCATGTAGACCCAGACGTTTTTTTATTTGATGACTTATTCAAACCATTTATTATTGGTGATTATGATATCATGATACAAAATAGCACACCAATGAAGTTAAATGATGCGAAACGGTTTGGGTTTGAGAATAAACAATGGCTTAATGACACCAGAATCCTAACCAAACCATATGATGGTGGTTGTTTCAGTTGTGGTACTGTTGGTTTAAAAATGAACGTGCAACAACTTTATTTCGATGCCACAGATATGTTACATGATGCCATGCTTACAGTCGGACTTGAGAACACCGAGACACCTTCAATGTTATTAGAAGAGCAACTACTATATTTTCTAGCTGTTGAAAATGATTATAAGACTTACGAAATAATCCCCAAAGAATTGTTTGAAAAATCTGGTGTTGTGGATGGTGGAGATTCTATTGGTTATTTCCACGCTTGGATGCGACTCAAATTTAATAGAGATATCATCGATAAAATCAGGAAGAAAATATTTTTCGAGTTTCCAAGTTTCTATGATATAATAATTGAGTACGAAAAGCAAGTTTTATTGGAGATGAAAATCTTTCAAGACATGAAATTCCCTATAATCTATTCGTAATCCTCGATACTATATCATCAATCGTTTCAAATCTAATTCCAGTATCGATATTCAGCCAAGCATGTGGCATCGACTCAAATGGTGAATCAATTCCAGTAAAATCTTTTATCAGACCTGCTCTGGCTTTTGCATATAAACCCTTAACATCACGTTCCTCACAAACCCGAAGTTCGGTACAGAGATGAATAAATTTAATGTTTGGAATTATCTCAGCAATCATCTCTCGCATTTCATTTGTTGGTGTGATGAAAGTAGCGATTACCATCACCTCGTTTTGATTAAGTATCTTTGCGACTTCAGCAGCACGTCTTAGATTCTCCTGACGGTCTTCAAGACTAAAACCTAAGTCATTATTTAAACCGTCACGAAGTACATCACCATCCAATAGAAAGACTTTTTTATTTTGTTTTTCATAATGCCTGACAAGTTTCTTCCCAAGAGTTGTCTTTCCAGAACCACTGAGTCCGTTAAACCAAATTGTTTGCATGACAATAAATACAAGGTTTTTTTATCTTTTTATTCAAAACACTTGGTAGTTAAAATTATTTTTACTATTTTTGATACTCGAATTAAATATTAACATTAAAAACTTAAGGTATGAAAAAACTTATTTTACTTTTTTCGCTCATCTTTACATTGAGCATTTCCTCTTTTGCACAACAGGCATTCACGGTTCAAGGTGGTTATTCTTGGACTATGGGTATGGTTGGTGTAGCTTACCAATACAATTTCCTTGAAGTTGGTGCTGGTGTTATGCCATCAACAATGCCCGGTTCTGGCGATGCCATTACCTCATTCTCAGGATATCTTGCATGGACAAATTATAAACCAGAAAATAGTGGTCTATATGCCTCAATTGGTTTCGCTTCCAAAGGATATCGCTCACAGTATAGCTACAATGGTGGCTCATGGACTGATGACTTCACCGCTCCAATGGGAATTGTGAATCTCGGTTATAAGCTCCAATGGTATTCGGGACTTAATATTAAAGGTGAGGTCGGTTATGGTTTCTGTGAATATGCTAATGTGTTTACTTGGGGTGCAACCGTAGGTTGGACTTTCGGAATATAAATTAAAAACAGAAATTATGAAAAAAATCTTATTAAAATTTGCGCTTGCACTCGCATTCATCGGTGCAATAGTCATCTCAAGTTGTGAGAAAGAACCACCACGTCCTCAATGTGAAATTGA
>Ga0307380_10009485_pt1 | contig 12349 bp, 6 predicted proteins | sample UN3MG_FD_202239 | JGI IMG/M metagenome (GOLD analysis project Ga0307380, IMG submission 202239) | Soil microbial communities from Risofladan, Vaasa, Finland - UN-3 | ecosystem: Environmental > Terrestrial > Soil > Coastal area > Acid sulfate soil | place: Finland: Risofladan, Vaasa | collected... | reverse complement strand
CTAAAGGATAATCCACGAATATCAGACTGATTCATTGTCGAAGCAGCCCACGCTATTAAGCTTTAAAAAAATAATGAAACAAAAATAGAAAAATCACAGTTGACAAAGGTCGTTCCATATCAGGATGAGGATCTCATAGTATGTTTGAGCTATGAATCAGAGACTGCGGTTTACACTGATCAAATGTGTGTCTTATTGCATCGATAAGGAGCTTTATCGGCCTATTAGGAGGTTCCCAAGAGGAGACCTCAACAGAGTATTGCTGAAAGTGAATTGAACTACTTGTCTCAGCGCAGGGTGCCGATGCTGTCCGTTGCCGAGATGATCATCGCCACCGGCGAGGAGCAACACGTTAGAAGGAGAAGACTATGTCTGTTCGTTTTAAACATTTAAGTGCATACTCGGTTGTTGTAATGGCTCTGGGGATGGCGACGGCGTTTACAGGCTCTGTGACACATGCGGCCCAGTCCGGGCCGAGTGCTCCAGAGGGATACGACGATCACCAGAATATGATGGACCAACTGGGAATCAGACAGTTGCGTCCGGGCGCGAACCCGAATAACCAGGGCGTCTTCGACGAAGCCACAGCTAATCCTTACAAGGACAGCATGCCGGACGTTCTTACGATGAAGGACGGAACCAAGGTGACCAGCGCTGCACTATGGCCCAAGCGCCGGGCGGAAATCATCGAGGACTTCGAGCGTGAGGTTTACGGTAGGATTCCACCGAACGTGCCGAAGGTGACCTGGGAAGTGACGGCGACCACCGAAGGCAACAGCGCTGGAATTTCGACGGTCACCAAGACGCTGGTCAGTCATGTTGACGACTCCGCCTATCCCAATATCACGGTGAACATTCAGGCGGACTTCACGGTCCCGGCTGGAGCCAAAGAGCCGGTGCCTATGATGCTTGAATTTGGATTCGGCGCCTGGTTTGGCGGTATGCGAGGCGGACGCGGAAGACCGGCCGGCCCCTCCTGGACGGAGCAGGCTATCGCCCACGGCTGGGGGTATGGGACCATCGTTCCCGTAAGCTTCCAGCTGGATAGTGGGGGCATGAGTCTGCGCCAGGGCATCATCGGTCTGACCAATGGAGGCGAGCCGCGAAAGCCGGATCAATGGGGCGCGCTGCGGGCCTGGGGATGGGGTGTAAGCCGGCTGATTGACTTTTTCGAAGCCCATCCCGATGCCGGCGTCGATCCGAAGAAGGTTGGTATCGAAGGCGTGTCGCGCTATGGAAAGGCCGCTCTGGTCACAGCCGCGTTTGACGAGCGCGTCGCAGTCGCCTTTGTCGCCTCCTCCGGCGAAGGGGGTGCAAAACTGCATCGGCACATATTCGGCGAGGCCGTCGAGAACCTCACTGGCCGTGGCGGGTATCACTGGATGGCCGGCAATTTCCTCAAGTACGGGGCTGCCGATCCCTGCATGACGTCTGCCGACCTGCCGGTCGATTCGCATGAACTCATCGCGTTGTGCGCCCCGCGTCTATGCTTTATCAGCTACGGAGTTCTTCCCGGCGATCCTCCCTGGGTGGATGCCCACGGCAGCTTCATGGCTGGCGTGCTGGCGGAACCCGTGTACACGCTCCTGGGCAAGAAGGGTTTCGGCACGCCGGGCAATTACCTGACGGACCCGATGCCGCCGGTGGGGACACTGATCGGCGGCGAACTGGCCTGGCGCCAGCATGAAGGCGGCCATACTTCCGGACCCAACTGGCCAGCCTTTTTCGAATGGGTGAGCCGGTACATCAACGCTCCGCCACTACCGCCGTCCCTCGCTCCGGCTTCCGCTCAGCCTGCTGCTGCGCCGGGTCGAGGCCGAGCTTCCGGAGTTCCGACCGCCCCGGTCTCGGTTCGACCAATTGCCCGGACGGACCGGAATTCCCGCATTGCTCATGCCCAGTTGCTCGAAAAGGCCCGGAAAGGCGGTATCGATGTCTATTTCGAAGGCGATTCCATCACGCGCCACTGGGGAGCGCTGGATTATCCTGAGCTATTGTCCAATTGGAGGCAGAATTTTTTTGGCTGGAACTCCGCAGATTTTGCCTGGGGGGGTGACACCGTCCAGAACATCCTCTGGCGCATCGAAAACGGCGAGTTGGACAACGTCTATCCCAAAGTCATCGTTCTCCTCGCCGGTACCAACAACATCGGCAACCGACCCTATCGAGGCGATGACGATCCCAGGATCGCAGAGGTGACGGCTGGGGTAGAGGCCATTCTCGACATCTGCCGTAACAAGGCGCCCGAGGCGACGATTATTCTTACCGGCATATTCCCACGCAACGACAACGCCGGCAATCCCACAGGTGTCATGCCCGTCATCGACAGAATCAACGAAAATATTGCCGGACTGGCAGACGGAAACAAGGTCCAATATATCAACATCAATGACAAACTGGCGGACAAGGCCGGCAATCTGTACGCAGGCATGACGGTGGACAGACTGCACCTGTCGCTCAAAGGCTATCAGGTCTGGGCCGACACATTGAAACCGATCCTGACGGAACTGCTCGGTCCGCCTGCCAAAGAGGACCACGCGCCATCTCCGACCGGTGATCCCAGTGCAGGGACCATGTATCAGTTAGAGTAGAAAGGAGAAAAGCATCGATGAAGCAGTCAAGTGGATGTACTGGATTAAGGAATTGGAGTCTGCTGGGGTGGCATATGTCCCTTTGCGCCGCTCTGGTTCTGATGACAGCGTCGGTGTCGCGGGCGGCGCAAACACCCGTCAGGGAATGGATTTCCTTCAATACGGACTGGCGGTTTGCCAAGGGCGATCCTAATGGCACCGCGGGCAAGCTCAGCTACGGCAACATCCGGGATTGGGTCTTGGTGACCGGCGTCTCGTTTAAGAAGGACCCGAATTTCGCCGACAAGAAGCGACCGGCCGGCAATCTTGGCGTCGACGTGGTGTACACCCAGCCGCGATTCGATGATAAGGAGTGGCGGCTTGTAACGCTTCCGCACGACTGGGGGATCGAAGGTCCGTTCGATCCGCAAGCTCCGGGCGGGACGGGCAAGCTTCCATTCGCGGGCATCGGTTGGTATCGCAAGCACTTCACCGTGCCGGCTGACGATCAAAACCGGCGATTCTGCCTGGATGTGGACGGGGCGATGTCCTACGCTAACGTCTGGCTCAACGGCCAGTACGTGGGCGGCTGGCCGTACGGCTACACCTCCTGGCGGGTTGATCTGACGCCCTATGTCAAGTTCGGGGGCGAGAACGTCCTTGTCATCCGCTTGGATAATCCACCGAATTCGTCCCGATGGTATCCGGGCGGTGGGATCTATCGCAATGTATGGCTGACCAAGACCGATCCCGTTCATGTCGGCCAGTGGGGCACTTTTGTGACGACGCACGATGTTTCCTCCGCTTCCGCCACGATTGATCTGGAGGTCACCATCGACAACGACTCCGAGGCTGATGCGATCGTTGGAGCGACTACTCATATCTATGCTTTAGACGCAGATGGTAACAGAATCGGCGATGCTGTCGCCAGTTTCGAGCCCCTAAAAACGCCGGTTGCGGCGGGTGAGAGCGCCAAGGTCGAAAGCTCCGTTACCTTCGAAAATCCCCGCCTGTGGGGACCACAACCAACACAGACTCCCCACCTCTACGTGGCGGTGACCACCTTGTGGTATCAAGGCAATCCCGTCGATCAATACGAGACGAGATTCGGCATCCGCTCCCTGCGCTTCGATCCGGACAAGGGCATCCATGTCAATGGCGAACGCATCTACATCAAGGGCGCCAACCAGCATCACGATCTCGGGGCCTTGGGCGCAGCATTCAACACCCGTGCGGCGCAGCGTCAGCTCGAAATACTTCGTGAAATGGGCTGCAATGCTATCCGCATGGCCCATAACCCGCCTGCCCCCGAGTTGCTCGAACTGACGGACCGGATGGGATTTTTGGTTATGGACGAGGCCTTCGATGTCTGGGTTCGGCAGAAAACTCCATTCGACTATCATCTGATCTTTCCAAACTGGCACGAACAGGATTTGCGCGCTCTCGTCCGCCGGGACCGGAACCACCCCTCGGTAATCATCTGGAGTATCGGCAACGAAGTCGGCGAGCAGTACACGGGGCAAGAAGGGGCCGCGCTGGCGAAGCGGCTTTGTGACATCGTGCACGAAGAGGATCCCTCCCGTCCCACGACCACCGCAATGAACTGGGCCAAGCCCGACATGCCGATGCCCGAAGTCCCGGACGTCATCAGTTTGAACTACCAGGGTGAAGGAATCCGCCAATCTCCGGAATTTGAGGGGACCAACCGTATCCGTACGACTCCCCAATACCCTGCTTTTCATGAGCAATTCCCCGATAAAGTTGTTCTCAGCAGTGAAACAGCCTCCGCGTTCAGCAGTCGCGGCATCTACCTTTTCCCTGTAGTGCAAAAAATTAGTGACATTGTGCGGGATGGCAGGGGGGGCGACTCGAAGCTTCGCCACGTGAGCGCCTATGAACTACATGCCGTTGACTTTGGCTCCTCTGCGGACAAGGTGTTCGGTTCCCTCGCCCGGCATCCGAACGTGGCTGGCGAGTTCGTATGGACCGGATGGGATTATCTCGGCGAGCCGACACCGTATGATGCGTCACGTAGTTCATATTGCGGCATCATCGACCTCGCGGGATTCAAGAAGGACCGATTCTACCTCTATCAGGCGCACTGGCGGCCCGATCTGCCCATGGCTCATATCCTGCCGCACTGGACTTGGCCGGAACGCATCGGGCAGATCACGCCGGTCCACGTCTTCACCTCTGGCGATGAAGGTGAACTTTTCCTCAACGACAGGTCGCTCGGCCGCAAGGCCAAAAGCCAGTACGAATACCGCCTCCGTTGGGACGACGTGACGTACGAGCCTGGCGAGCTCAAGGTTGTTGTCTATAAGGACGGCAGGCAATGGGCTACGGATATCCTGCGTACTGCCGATAACGCTTCCCAGATGAATCTCATACCCGATCGTGCCACAATCAATGCCGATGGCCGGGATTTGTCCTTTATTACCCTCTCAGTCTTGGACAGCAACGGTATAATGGTACCCCGTGCAAATAACATGATACGTTTCTCCGTCAGCGGCCCCGGCGAAATAGTCGCAACCGATAACGGCGATGCCACCGATTTCAACATATTTTCGTCTCACGACCGCAAGGCTTTCAACGGCCTTGCACTGGTTATTATTAAGGCTAAACGCGGCCATGCCGGCCCGGTTGTCATCACCGCCGAATCCGACGGTCTACCCGCGGTGACTTGCACCGTTCTGACAAGATAGATATGGAAAATCTGACAAGGTAATTTAAGCGTGCACAATGAATGGGTCTTCTCCAATATCGTAAGCACCATTCGTTGGAATAGTTCGGGCAGAAAGATGCGCAAAAGGACGATTTTTTTATTCAAAAAGATGTTTCTTGTAAAACTCTTTTTTAGATTTTAAATAATGAATGTGGTTTGCCGATGAAACTCCTGATACTTCATATGTAATTAGGAGGCTAATGCTATGTCACGCTTAAAGATTTGGGTAAAGGGACTTCGGTTTGACTCGGGCATTTTCAACGGTGAACTGCCAATCGACGCCTCGTTGTTTTTCGTTGCTGGAGACGGCCCAAGCCGACGTTTCGGCACGTAACATTTCGATGTTTTCGATCCGACGCCCCGAAATGGACTGCCGGGTCATCGAACTCAATTCGTTTTCCGCAATGTTCAACCAACTGCCGTGTTTCGGCGTGTAGTGAAATTCGATCCGTCGCACAAGTTCGCGGGCCTTTTTCGCCTCGAACGCCTCGTAAAAAGCGCCCCGCGTATGCGTGTTCAAATTGTCACAAACCAGCATTACCTTCTCGACGTCCGCATAACGAGTGCCAAGAAGCTCTTCCATCTCCAACGCCCAATCGACCTTCGTGCGTCGTGGGCGGGCACTCACCTTGCGCCATCCCGACAACGGCTCGGCAAACATAAAAATACAGGCTGTTCCCGCTCGTTCGTATTCGTAATCGACCCGCTGGGGATGTTCTCTCGTCGCGACAATCGGCTCCCGTGTTTCCTTTGTCAACTGCACCGGCTGTTCATCCATGCAAACGACTGGAAACGCCGCGTCATACGGCTGAGCATAGGTTTCCAGCACATCCTCCATGCATGCGATAAACTCGGCGCCGGTGTCCGGCGGAATGACCCAATATTGAATTTTCCGCTTCGTCATACCGTTTTTTTTAGTGTTCTGCGAACCGTTTCATAGCTGATCGAGTCTACGATTTCCAGTTTGACGATCTGGTCGGCTAGCAATCGCAGTGTCCAGTTGGCAAATCCGGCGGGCGGCTTGCCCAGTCGCAACGCGATGATTTCCGCTTCCTGTTTCCCATCAAGAATTTTGGCCCTCGGCGGCGTTTCGCGTTTTTTCCGGTTCAACACGGCGTCGAGTCCTTCAGTGACGAGTCGTCGTCGGACATTTTCGATGGTTTGTGTTCGACAGGACAACGCCTCGGCGATTTTGGCGTCGGACCAGTTCGGCCCGTCGACATCCGCCTTAAGCAGGATATTTGCACGCCGCACTTTCTGGGATGTTCCTTTCAGTTTTTTAACGATGTCCCGCAACAGACTCCGTTCTTCCTCAGAAAGCCGAATAATGTACTTTTTGACCATGAGTAATCCTCCATGATAATTAAAACCATAGAGAATTATCGGAAATATCCAACCAAATCTTTAATTGTGACAAAGCACTAGTGAGCAAAACTGCCTCAAACAGAAGCTGTAGAACAGTGAAAAGTCATCTTTTTCATCAGCAAAAACGCCACAACTTACATGGTAACAGCGTGTCTCCGTTTTGACTCCACAGATAGTGATTTTTCCCCTATCAAGTCCTAAAAAATGTTAGAAATTAGGTCTAAGGTAAAATTTTTTGTATCGCCAGCTAAAAAACACCACAATTTATACTGGTTGAGTAGACCGAGGGAATTTCACCGTCGACCCCTCCGAGAACCGGACGTGCTCACATCGCCTGCTTCGGCCGCATTGCATTTGGACGCTTCGCTCAACTCTGGGCCGACACGACGGTTTTCTTAGAGTGCTTTAGTAATTGATCACAATAATATCATGAATGTCTTCCACAAGTAAATCAATGGTCTGGCCGTTGATTTTAATCTGTGTCGTGGGATTAACTGCTTGAACTTTCTCAAATGGCCGGCTCAGTTGAATAGAGGCACGATATATAGGTGTGTCCTCAATCAAACAGGGAAGGACATAGGGTCGTTCCTTGACCGGCGTTGTCTGTGGGGGTGCATTGTACGCGATCAGGTGAATACGAAGGCGCCTGGTGGCAGGATCATCAGTGACCACGGTCTCGACTGTGGCAGGGGCTGAAATGTTGACAGCAGGCTCTGGATTCAAGAAACGTACTGCCTGCTGCAACAGTTTCCTGGCTTCGACTACGTGATGATCGCTGGCCGTGGCATAGCCAGGTGACACTGCGATTGTCAGCACTGTGCCCTGGCCGACTCGGTTCACGAGCATGGCAGGTCCCGCTGGGCGATCCGCACTCATGGGCCAGTCTGTGCTTTGCTTACCCTGTTTTTGCAGCAACGTTCGATGCGGCTGCATGAGCTTGCCGTTCGGCTGGGCCGTGGTTGCCTTGAACACCGTAGCAGGACCCTTTACCAGAAATGGCCAGTCCGTGCGCAAAGTGCCAGGTAATTTGATCACTGCATCACTGTCCTGAGTCAATTTGACCCAGTTGTCCATGGCATCCATGCGCTTGACCAGGCTGAGACCGGCAAGGTCACTGATAACACTCTCGGTCAACGGTTCGCCACGCACCCCATAAAGCCCGGTCTGGCCTGTGAGGATCACATGGCCACCGGCCTGAACATACTGGCGCAGCAGTGTGACTTCCCGTTGTGACAGAATCCCTGCATTGGGCACCAAAACCACAGGAAAGGCCTTGAGCCGATCAAGCGTCACACTCTCGTCATGAAGGATGCCAAAGGGTATGTGCTCGTACACCATGGCCTTGTGTGCACCTAGAAAGCTTTGCATCCACGCCAGTGGTTTGTCACGACCGAGCCAGTCCCGCGTTCTGCAGGAGTAATAGAGCCCAACCTCTACCACGGGTGTTTGGCCGAAGTGTTCTCGCTTGGCCAAAGCCTCCTTAAAGGCAGATCCGGTGCGTTCGTACACGACAGGATCCAGCCAGCCGTCAAATGCGGTTTTGTCAATCATGGTAACAAACGTGCCATGGGCCAGTAACGTAAATAATTCCCAACGTATGTCATTCAGGGGACGTGTGGTCTGGTCGTGATACATGCGTACGCTGCGCTGCATGGCCACCTGCACAGGCACACCAGGCGTGGCTGCACGGTAGAATTCTGCATTGAGCCCTACGGCTAGGGCACCAAAGGCCCAGGTCCCGGTTTCGCCGGTGACAAAATCACTGTTGTCTGCATGCTGTACAGGACGTTGACCGACCTCCCAGGCAAAGGGAGGATTGCCATGGTAGTTGTAGTCAATGGTCAATTTGGGATTCAGCTTGCGTACATGGGCTGTGAGGTCCTTCTCGAACCGGTCGCTCGTATCATACCGGAACTCAAGCATGTGGTCCCATGCCTCATCCCAGGTGATGCCCTTGGGCATGGCGTGGCCATACTTGACTGTAAACTGAGTCTGGCAGGTGTCACACCAGCACCCATGGGGCGGGCCAAAGCCCTGGTCCACCATGTCCAGATGAAATCCATCAATGCCATAGGCGGCCATCTCTGCGAGCAATCCCTTTACGTAGTCACGGTAGGGGGAGTTAAAGCATACGAGATGGTTGATGGGATTGCCATTGTGATCCCGAGCCTTCCAATCCGGGTGTTTGCGCAGAGTCTGATTGGGGTATTGCAGCACACAGTAAACTATTACAGGCATGTCATGTTTGCGCGCTTCTTCCACGGTTTCCTGAAGGACATCCCGGTCTCCCAGCCCTGGGGCCTTGGGTTCGATCTTTGAATTGTAGTAGGTCCATTCACTGTCGCGTCCCCAGATCACAATGTATTGCGCATGAGCACGCACAGAGGCCTGAGCAATATCCCGGCCATTAAAGCATGTGGCAAAAAAAACATCTTCGCCATCGCTGCCTGACTGCGCACCTGTGGGCCCGACCTCCATGCCCACCAGGAGGCGTTTGAACCAGGGCGATGTGTCTGGTTCGGTCTTTTTCTCAGTCCCACCTTCAGTGACCTGCAGTCCCAAAGACAGCAGCAGGCACCAGGCTGTCAAAGTGAATGATCTGAAATCGTGGTTTATGTGTTTCATCAGGGATCTCCAATGTTTCGGCTAGTCATCTATATGGATGGCAAACATGGCCAGAGTTTCTAAACACGCTACAGTAAACTGTACTGTGCGGTTGCGCTTGACAATGGCCACATCTTGGTGATTGGGCAACAATGTAACGGAACGTACTTTGTGTGGCAGGTGTAGTTGGACGCCAATCCCGTGTACCGGGATATTGGGAAGCGTGTGCTGGAAATTGACCAGACTGAGCATATAGCGTTTGCGCTGCGCCTGATGAAACAGTGTGGCCTCTACCGCAGGATGGGCATTGATTTCAAAGGTGAAGCGTTCATTCAACTGACGCATCAAGGCAAAGAAACTGTGTTTGAGGTTTTCGCTCTGTTCGAGCAGCGATGCCGTGTAGATCACGCGGCCTAGACCGAACTGATTCAACACCACCTCCGGCTGATCCGTGGCCTGCCAGGGTGGATTGCTGTGAATGCTGGAAAAGGCTCTACCATCTGGAGCCCGCCAAGGCAATGTGGTGGTTGCCAATACAGTGGCGGTTTTGTGAGCGCGTACAATCATGCCAGGGCCTTTGATGTAGGCAGGGTACTTTGTGTTCCAGTCTGAAAAGAGCGCCTGACCGGCCTCTGTGGGTGCGAGATAGTGCTCTTTGCTGGACCAATCTGCCTTGACTATGGATGTACCGAAGGCATCTGCCAGCATGAAATCCGCTTGACGTTGGCCACGCTTGTTGACCAGCGAAGTGGCCCCGCTGGCATACAGCGTGCCGCCTTGCTGGACCCGTTGACGGATGGTCTCTGCCTCATCCTCGCCTAGATGATGGACATTGGAGAGCACCAGGACCTTGACTTGAGACAACTGATTTAGCGACTTGTGAGTTACTACGCGGAACGGCAGGTGTCCGGCGATCAGCCAACGCGCGGCCTGCATGGTACTGTAGGTATGGGTATCGGCCCCATTGTCTGCCTTGACCACGGAACGCCCATTCTGTGCCATGTCAAATCTGGAATCAAGGCTATAGAACACACCGATGTCAGCCACACGTTCACCGCCTAAGTGGCTGTAGTAGGGCATCAGGCGATTGAAAACCTGGGCCATTCGCCGGTGCGTACGCGCGTTGACCGTGCCCACAGGATCAATGGCATCAATGAACACAAAGGCCGCCCCATCAGCCATTGCTGCACTGGCCTTGGCCTCGAGCAGAGCCTCGGACTTTCTGGCCGTGTGATCCTGCAGACTGACTGAGAAACTTGTTTCATAGGCAAAGGGACGGTTGGGCGTCAAATCCTCCAGGAGCTTGCGCACAAAGGAACCCTGGAGCGCATCACCGTAGAAATCTCCCTGGAGAAAATCGTTTTGTGCCAGCAGGTGCCAGGACGCGCCGTTGTTCCAGGTTCCCGGATACGTGGACGCTTGGTGTTCCACCGTGACATGCTGTTTGAGCTGTTTGGCTGCACTGCAAAACCAGTCAATGGTCTCAGGCACGATCTCATTATAGAATAAATACCAGTCAATGATTGCCATCTCCTGGCCTGGATCACGAAACGTACATTCTTTATGAAACTGCCTGGCTGCTTTTGACGGGACTGTGACGCTGTCAAAGTCAATGGTATCATCCGACCAGGCCGCACGCAGAGCCTGGACAGTCTGATACTTCGCACGTAGCCAATCACGAAATGCAAGCGTTGCGTGAATGCTGTAATCACTCAGTTGTTGCGTATGGATACTCCAGTGATACCATTCCTCGCTCATCAAACCTGTGATCGCATACCCGAAGAGGTGTTCACCATAGTCTGATCTCTGCATGTGTTGGATAAGGTGACGCAGGGCTGTGCCAGTGTCCTGTCGCCACCTATCCGAGAGGAGCGACGGAAAGGCCTTTCCGTCCCGTCCATGTCCCAGGCCCTGGGCATAGGTTCGCGAACCGTTGCTCAACACCTGGCATTCTTCAGGATGCTTTTCGATCCACCAAGTCGGTGTACTCAGGTAGATGCGCGGCATTAGAAGTGCGTTGGCATTTTGCGCAAGCACCAGATGGGCGTTTTTATCAAGTGTTGAGAAATCCCACTGATCCGGACCTGTCCAGACCGGTCGGCTGAATCCTGCGCCAAGGTTCGTGGAAAAACAAAAGATGTCTGTACCGGCCTCAGTAAACTGGTGAAAATAACGGGCATCCGGCACATAGGTCTCAAAGGCTGGTTTTGTATAGGGTTTGCCATTGCAGAAGAATGTGGGCTTGCCATGGTGGTCACCGACATATGTGTGTGGGCCGGGCACCCTGGGTGCATTGCTGGGACAGGACAGGGCATTCTGTGCAAGCGTTGTGCCCACAATACCAGTGATAGCACCCTGCAAGGCTTGTCGCCGTGTCAACTGTATCTTATTCTTGGAGGTAAACGGCATTGTTTTTTATTTCTACATAATTCGTTCACCCAATTCCTTGGGATGACATTGCTAGAGGTCATCCGACAGACGGCAAACTTGGGCTCCGGTTTTTTGTATCGTTGCGAGACGATTGTTCCTTCATACTGAAGTGAGTATAGCACTGGGGATAGAGCGACTCAAGATAATAAGCGCTTAAGGTCATAAAATGGTGGTAATGTCTGCCCCTCGACCTCTACGAAGCCTGGAACAATCCGGAAAAAGCCGAAAAATGTCGAGCAAAAATACCGCAAACAGAAGCCACGATAGAGTGACACAGCAACACGGGGACCTGGCAATGGTTACCTGTTGTGGGGGAACCGTAAACAGCGGTAAGCCCTCCCGAGTAAGGTCCAGTCAACCGCTCGGAAGTCCAAACAACTGAAGGTATTCAATATGAAAGGAGTAAAGACGAGTGTAACGAGGTGAAGGGTGTAGCCCTGAATCTGAAATATAGCCCCGAGAAGTGTGGATTTTGGGAAAGTGCTGATCCTCTGTGTTGAGGCGCAGGCCATGCAGTGAGCGCGGTATAGACGAGTGCGAAACTGACTCCCCGGGGTCGAAGACAGCATCGAGTTACACAACGACAGGTAAGTAACCAGGCGAGCGACGATCAAGGGCTCTTGGGGAATCACCCGCAATGGAAGTACCCGAGTAC
>Ga0307380_10009481_pt1 | contig 12351 bp, 16 predicted proteins | sample UN3MG_FD_202239 | JGI IMG/M metagenome (GOLD analysis project Ga0307380, IMG submission 202239) | Soil microbial communities from Risofladan, Vaasa, Finland - UN-3 | ecosystem: Environmental > Terrestrial > Soil > Coastal area > Acid sulfate soil | place: Finland: Risofladan, Vaasa | collected... | reverse complement strand
GACATCTTTACTTCTAGTGTTACAAATTTAGAATTCTCAGATGATTCGTCTAGAGCAATTATAATTGTTCCGTTAATGCATGTTGGTGCTAATAAAAAGGGTTTATATTGGACTGCTAAAGTTCTAAAGAAAATCGCTCCAATGTTTAGATCGATACCATTTAGATATGATTTAGATGGTGCAGAAGGTTCTTCTCATACTATTAATAAATTATCATCACCTCATTTCGATGTCGGTTGGACTTATGGTTCAGACGACGGAGCATGGTATGATGATAAAACAAAAACATTATGGGTTAAAGGTGAAGTTACACATCCTGATGTCATCAGTAAATTAAAAAGAGTAACTACTGATGGTAAGAGAGAAGTCAATTATGCTTCTATGGGTGTTATAGTTGAAGAAGCAGTATGTTCTATTTGCGGTTCAGAATTTGAAGACAATACCTGCGAAAACCAACACCTTAGAAATGAAAAATACGATGGTAAAAGATGTTATAAAGTACCAACGAATGTTTCTAAAGCTTTACATGCTGCTTTAACTAATGACCCAGCTGATGGTGAAGCGGAAATAAAAAATGTTTTATTCCAAGAAATGGGATATGAAGCCGCTCCAGCAGACAAACGAGAACAAGCAGGTGAACCAATGGAACGAACAGAACTTTCTAATCAAATACCAGGTGGTCTGGCCCCCTCAAGTCCCCAAACAGGACAGCCAGGCATGGCCCCGAGTCCGGAAGATATTCTGAAGGACATGGCTGAAAGAGTAAAAACTTTAGAACAAAAAATTAGTGCAACCGCAATGCAAGAAGGAACTCCCGAACTAGTGAATGTTGCTCCACAAGATCAATTTACACAAGATAACATGGGAACTACTGAACAGTGGGACGCACAAAACAAAAACATGGAGGAAAACAAGATGGACGTAAAAGACGCACAATCTAGTAATGAAAAAACTCCTGTTAACCCCGGTAAGCCTGAAATGCAGGAAGCTATGGGCGGAGACCCGATGTCTCAAATTATGCAGATGTTGCAAGCAATTCTACAAAGATTGCCTGGAGCAGAAACACAAGACATGGGGAAAGAAGCTCTTTCAGCAGACAAAAGTCAAGCCAAAAGTGCACAAGCAGATTTGCCAACAGAGCATTTAGGCGAAGGCGCAGTGGGTAAAACAGAAGATTCTGGAAATGCGAAGAACAAAGCTAATATGATGAAGCCTGGCATGGTTGCTACAGCAGATGATGCTGAGGAAGAATCTGAAGCTGAGGAAGAAGCAGAAAAAGACGAAATGAAAGAAGAAGTCGCTGATTTGAAAAGTCAAGTGAAGGAATTAAGAGCAAAATTGGAAATCCAAGATAGCTCAGAAGCTCCTGAATTTGGCGGAACAAATGCAAATCCAAATAAAGTAGACGTAGCTGACATGGGTGCCAATGGTAGACGTGAACAATTCGGAGACTTTGGAAAATGGGACGCATGTTTCAACGGAGCAAATAGCGCACAAAAATTTGTGAGGGATATGTAAAATGGCAGTAGGTGGAACAGCATCAACGCCAGTATTCGTAAAAGACGGACAATATCTTAGTATGCTTGCAGATAATGCGATCACATTAGGAAATGTAGTTCAAATTACGACAACTGGTACAGACACTTGCGATGTTGGCGCAGCTAACACAACTTGTGCTGGAGTAGCAGTAGGTGGTGACAGGTTCAGTAGAACTTCAACCGACAACGTAATAGCAGCAGGAGCAAAAGTTACTGTTTGCACTCGTGGTGTAGTTAGAGTATATACAGGAACATCAGCAATTGTAAGAGGAAGTCTCTTAGAAATGGGCGCTGCTGGAATTGTAGAACTAAGTACTACAGCTGGAACTTTGGTACCTGGAGACGTTATTGGCGTCGCTTTGGATCCTAATGGCAGTGCTGCAACAACGATTCGAATGCAATTGAGGTTCGCATAATGGCATACGGCGGAATAGCGGCAAGCAGTGCTTCAACTTGGGCACTTTTTAAAGAACAAGTAGATGATACAATAATCAAAGCTTTACAGCCAAAGATTATTTATCCATTAATGGCTAAAGTATACCCTGCAAATGGGCCAGTCGTTGATTACAACACAAGTGATAGTTGGTTAAACCCTGAAGAAGAAAGTGAAAGTGGCGAATATCCAAGCCAAGTCATGGACTTCACCAGAAATTATGCAACCATCAAGGACGTAGGTGTAGCACCTAGAATCCCAATAAACTGGATTAAAGACAGTCGTTGGGACCTAGTGAATGACCACGTGGAAGCTATCGGATTTGGTATCGCAAGACACATCAACTCTGATTTCTTAACTGCTTTGAATACTTTCGTAGCAGGCGGAACATACGCAGGACAAACATATACTGCGCCAACCAACCACGTAGTTACCGCAGGAGCTCTATGGAGTGCAGCTGGAGCCGATATCATTGCTGATATTAGCGACGGACTAAGCGTTCTTGAAGCAGACGATGCAGGAGATGGACGAAAATTCTTAATCTTACATCCGACGGCATTCAAGTATTTGAGAACCGACCCTAACTTGTTAAAGTTTATCAACTACGGAAACGCTGATTTGATACAAAAAGGTATTTACCCAACTCCGTTCGGTGTTGACATCTTGGTCACAAGCCAAGCAACAGCAACTTACGCACTATTGGTAAATGTTGATTTAGCATCTATTCGGTACTACGAAAGGGAACCATTAACTGTTGAGATTGAAAAAGCGGCTAGATCAAAGCACTTAGATATCGTAGCTTACATAAGGTATGCTATCGCATGTGCAAGACCTAAAGGCTTAGTCAAGATTAATACAATAACTGCTTAATTGCAGTTAGCTTTTTTTTTTTATTTTTTTAACTCTCTTCGTTGAAACTCAACTGAGAGCTGTGGGTTAAAGCCTACAAGAAACGAGGTAAAAATATGGCACAACCAAGAAACGTAATGAAAAACCTTAGGGTTAAAGATTATATAAAGGTAGATAGTGGAGTACAAGAACCATACGTTGAATATACTGCAACTGCTACCAACATTGTAAATTCAGGTTTAGTATCTGTAAATCACGCAACTGTACCAGTAGTTATTTCAATTCCTGCACCAGGATCAGCAGGTAAAAGTTTGATTGTTACAGACAATAGTGCAAGTGGAACAGCAGCTCACGTTGTTACATTTACAGGATCTACTGTCAATGCAACAGGAAATAACACTGCAACATTCGACGCACCATTAGAACAACTAATACTTTATTCAGTATCAGCTACTGAATGGCTAATCGTCCTAAACAGTGGTTCAGTTGGCTTAAGCACAGTATAAACACTTTAAATAAGCTAGCTTAATTGCTAGCACTTTATTTAATACCAAGGAGGTAAAAATGACAAACGTAACACTAAGAAAAGAAAAACGGTATTTTGTATCAGATGATACTGATTTTACAATACAAGTACCAGAAGTAAAAGATTTACCAGAAAAATATCTACGATCATACTCTATTAAACATGCTTTATTTCATGGTGATTTTAAGATAGTAGAAGGTTATTTCATATTTAAATTCAAAGCAGCTATGGTATATGTAGCAGAAAACATTTTATATGCTAGAGAATATGGTAAATATTTCATGAAAGATTTGGAAATAGACACTATAACTTATGTAGATGATGACCAAGTTCCTGCAGAGATTGCAGAATTGATGACTAAAGGAGAAACAATAATTAAAGAACCTAAAGTCGAAAAACCTAAAGTCGAAAAACCTAAAGTCGAAGAAGTAACTGAAAGTGCTGAATTATCAGCAGAATTACCAGAAGTAGTTGAAGAAGAAGAACTACCAAAAACTCGACCGAAGCCAAAAAGACGTTTCAAGAGATAAAGTCGTACTCATCAGACTATAAACACGGTGAGGAGGTAAAATATGACAAGAAAGAGTAATAATGCTGCATTAAACCAAATCACAGAACACCAAAATTCTGGTTTACTTGATAATGCATTTGAAAAGACAATAACTTATGTATCTGGTACTACAGGAGCTGTAGGCGCAACAACATTAGCAACAGTAACAGGCATGGTAGCTTTACAAATAGTTGCTGATTGTTCTGTAAGTTTAGTTAGCGCAGGCGCTGGAACTTTAGAAGTAGGAACAGCTTTATCTACAGCAGGCCTAATTGCACAGACTACAGCAACAGATATTGACATCAATGAGATTTGGCATGATGCAACACCAGATTCTTCTATTGAATTAACAAGTGTTATCTTATCTAAGATAGTTACACAAAATGTTATTCAAACAATTGGGACCGGAGTTATTAGTGCAGGTGCAATTACTTATTATATAAGATGGTCTCCAATTTCTGCTGATGGAAATGTGGTGGTAGCTTAATAATGACAGCTGGCACTTATAACATTAGCATAGAACAAGGTGCAACTTGGACTCTTACATTAACATTTAAGGATAGTTCTGGTGTAGTTATCGATGTATCTAGTTATACATTTACTTCACAAATAAGGTTGAGTAAAGATTCTCCAGAAAAGCTAGCAGATATGACACAAGGTTCTGGGATAGATGTTACAAATGCAGCAACAGGTATTATTGTATTATCATTAACTGCTACAGAAACTGCAGCATTAGATTTTATTGATGCTGTTTGGGACATTGAATCACTGGTGGGTTCAGTTGTAACTAGAGAAGTAGAAGGTACAGTTACTTTAAATAAAGAGGTAACTAGATGAGTACTATTGATATAGACGACTCTTCTAACAATGTTATAAAGAAAATTTTAGTGAATAGTATTGAAATTCATGATGTAGCTGATATAACAACAGCGGTAAATAGGCCTTAAAATGGTTACAAAGACAAAAACTCAAGGAGAACGTCTGGCAGTGATAGAAACAGAAATATCTCAGATAAAAAATGATATAGCTGATATAAAGTTATCTCTCAATACACACATTGCTTGGGAAGAAACTAAATATGATATATTAAAAAAAGATTTTGCCGGGCGCTGGGTAGAAAAAGGTTTTTGGTTGGTTATTGCTGCTATATTAGGAATTGCTTTAAAAATTACATTCGGAGGTTAAAATGGTATTATTAAGTGGAAAAAATTATGATTTTTCAGGACAAGAAATCTCTTTACTTACAGTAGCAACTACTGTTGGAGTTACAAGTATTAAATTAGAAAATACCGAAGGCTTAGCCGACGATGATTATCTACTCATAAATCCTGGTACTGAAATCTCAGAAGTTATAAAAATAGGTGCAGCAGTTTCGAGCAACACAGATTTAACTGTAAGTGCTTTAAAATTTGCACATAGAAAGGATTCAAAAGTATATAGATTAGCTTATAATCAAATGAAATTCTATGAAAGTGACGCTGAAGGTGGAACTTATGCAGCTATAGTTGGTGCTACTGTAGATATGGATTTTGCTAAGAATCAAACAAATTATGAATATCCTACAGCAACCGAAGGCTATTATTATAAAAGAACTTTTTATAATGAGACTACTCTTGTAGAATCAGCTATAGCAAATTCGATTCCTTGGCAAACGGATGAGGAAGAATTATATGCTACACCAGAAGAATTGCAGATGTTCTTACAATTCGATAATAATGACTATCCTAGTAAATATGACATGCGTTTCTTTATCAAAATATCACAAATTAAATTAGGTTTAGATTTAGATAGTTCTAGTACTAATGTATTATTCATCGGTACATTACTATTAGCAAAAGCTTATATATTAAGAGGTCTAGCTACAAGAGCTGTATCTAAGGGTTATATACAAGTAAATGCCGAAGGTAGAAATATTACTAAGGCTTATCAAGAATTAGTTTTAGAAGCTGAAAATGTTACACAAGAATACAAAGAATTTATACTAGCTAATGGAAGGAGAGAAGCTACAAGTACAAACTTCTACGATGATACAACACAAATTGATAGTTTAACTAGACAAGATATAATAAATATCATGACTGGCGAATCAAATGTGGAAGATTATCAAAGAGGATATAGATTCAGTTACTTTAACCGGAGGCGACCAAGCTAATGTATAATCAGTACGACGTCGGTATGCAACAAGATTTTGATGCGATGACAACAGATATCGGTAGATTAATGTGGATCTATCCCAGAAATGATACGTTGTCTCACGAAGGTCAAACTAGCGATGAAACAGAGTTTTATCAAAATGCTAGAGAAGAAATCATCTTTTTGCAAGAACTAGACACTGAGCATGAAGTAGTTGCCTCCGGTCAGATGGACGTCGGTGATGTAAGATTCACATTTAAGCATGATAGCATTGCAGCAGAAGAAGGATTTGTTACTCCTGACGAAGGTACAACAATCTATAAAATATTGAAAATAACAAAAGTTAGAAATCAATCAAACAACGAAATCTTATGGATAAAGGGATATGGTAGAAAGGTACCACAAAGATAATGGTTTTAATTTATCAAGCATTAAGTTCTGGACCAATCTCAACTAGTGAAAAGAAAGATATTCTATTTATGTTAGGTAGAGTAGCTCAAGAAAAATATGATGAATTTATAGTTCAAGGTGGTCGTGCAAAGGGCTATAATTTAGAAAGTTTTAAAGGCTATTTAAAATTTAAACCAGATCCAGTATTGTTTGATAATGACTATTGGCTAGAAGGGCCAACAAAAGATAGAACAGAAATTGCAGAATTTTTCGAATATGGAACAGGATTATATAATTCACTAAGAGCTGGGCAATATCGAGCTGGTTATATAAGACCAGTAACAAAAAAATATATGAAATTCAAAAGTAGTGCAACTGGTAATTGGACAGTGACTGACAAAGTAAGAGGAGTACAACCAATTTTTGCAATGACAAAAGCTTTAAAATTCATAGAATTTCATAGAATAGCAATCCAAAGACACATAAGATTAGATATACAAAAAAATTCAAGGTTAATATCACCTCCTTCAGGAGAATTAGGAGGTTATTATGGCTGAAGAATATATATATGAGAGAGAAAGAGCTATTCTAGATTATCTCAGAAATAATTTAGTTGATCCTGAAGCTAGAGGTACAGATATAATTGGGGAAAGTCATACAGCTACAGCTGGCCAAACAGTATTCACTTTATTTAATAATAGTGTAAAAAATGTTGCAGATACTATTACTGTAAATGCAGTAACTAAAAGTAAAGGTTATGATTATACAGTACAATATGGCGAAGGAAAAAGACCAACAACAGTAACATTAAATGTTGGTGCTGGTGCTGGTGAAATTGTACTTATATCATATCATCACGGTCCATCTATGATTGAAAGAGAATTTTCAAGAACTGACACTAAATTGCCTAGAGTCATCATGATGTTTTTGATTGGAGAAGAAGAATTTTCTTCACTCGGAGATACTATGGAATTTGGGAAAGGAAGTTATTTCAATGTTTCATTCAGGATGGAAATTAGAGACAAATATGCGAATAGGGCGAGAGAGACAGCAAGTAAGGTTTACAATCTGTTTAAGAAGCTCAGACATGCAAATTTGTTTCGAACAAATATTACTCGAGCAGGTAGTATACAGAACTTCGATTATGATAGAGATAAAGAAGCTTATGTATGGCAATTTACCGGAGATATTCAATGGGAAATCCGATTCGAGTAAAATGGATAAATTTATATATATCAAAAGGCATATATAAATAGGGAGGAAAAAAATGGTCACTTATAGAGGTTACAAGACAGTAGTAGTTTACGACGAAGAAACAGCTTATGGTACAGGAGCTACCCCAGCGACTGCCATAAAGGGTAAATTAACAACTGTCTCAATTAATAAATCGAATACATTAATCAGGACTTTGGGTCTTGGTGAAGGAAGAAACGAAACTTTTCAAGGTTTTGGAAACTTTGAAGGTACATGGTCAGCAGAATATGAATTAGCAGCATTTGATTTCTTGCAATTCGGTGTTGGCTCTTTAGATGGTTTAGGTACAGCAGTAGCACCTTACTATTTACAAGAAGAAGAATTCATGGATTATACAGCTGGTGCAGATTCTGGTATGAAATCTTTTGGTTTAGTAGTTGCTTCTTTAGATATAGGTGGTGGTACTCACGATAAAGAAACAATTTCTGGTGCAATCATTAATAGTATTGGACTTACTTTAAATGTTGGAGAAACGCTAAAATGTTCACTAGAAGGTTTTTATAAAACTGTAGTTAGCGCAACTACTACGCAAGCATTTACTCCAGATACAACTAAACCTTGGATTTTTGCACAAGGAGATTTTAAATGGAATGGCTCAGCAGTGGCAAGAGTAACAAGTGCTGCTATTAATATCAATAACAACTTCGATCCTGAAGTCGGAAGACAAATAGGTTCAAGATTCGTTACAGCTGCAGAACCAGGCTTAAGAAAATATGATTGGACAATAACTGTAAAGATGACTGATGTAGTAGCTACTACATTAAGAGACCACTTTTATGGTCAAGCGGATGAACCTGATGATGGAATATTATCTGCTGAACCAACACAATATGCTATAATTTTAGATTTAAGTGAAGGTGTTGCTAGTGGTAATAGAAATGCTAATATCTTACTAAGTGATTGTACTATAAATGATATCTCCAAACCAATCAATATTGGAGATAATATAGTTGAACTTACTATCAATGGAGCAGCTAAAAGAGGTACAACTGATACAACAAACAGGCCAATAAAATGGTGGACGGTTCCTTAGATTAGTTAAGGATACACGGACTTACTATTTAATATAATAAATATATATATTAAGTAATCAAGATTTACCGTTGGACGGTAAACATTACTTAATATATACGAAATCCAAGGAGGAAACGATATGACAACAAGAACAATAGAAGTAAAGACTGAATTAGGGGTATTTGAGCTAATCAAACCTAAAGCTGGTGTAAGAAATAGAGCTATTGCTAAAGCTGAAGGCGATAGTGGTAATATCAAACAAACAGTATTAATGATGGAACTATTACCTAGGTGTGTTAATAAAAGGCCTGAGGGAGTAGACCAAGATGTTCCGATTGATCAAATACTTGATTCAATGGAAATTGAGGATTATGATAATATGTTTATAGCTTTATCTACATTGATTGGAAATGAAGTTGTAGACGATAAAAAAAAATAGAAATAAATGATTTTGTAAGTCAAGGTCTTTTACCAGTATCTCAAAAAGCGAGATTTCTGATACAAGATCACTTTCTTATAAAAGAAGGTTATTCAAAACAAGACATCGATAATATGGAACCTGAAGATTACGATTATATTGTCTATTTGGTAAAGGAGCTGAAACAAAGTGGTAAAGGAATTAACCCCCTTGAGGGAGGTATTTAAATGGTAGCACCTCTTATAGCTGGAGCTGTAAAATCAGCAGCTGCACCAGCAATAGCTACATCAGCTTCTGGAGCTGGTTCTGGTGCTGCAATGAGAAGTGCTGGCGGAAAAATGATGCATTCTAGAAGTGCTGCTACTAGAAGTAAAGGTAGTCGAATGCTTCAGACCAAAGATATGTCTCAAGCTGTCGATAGAATAGCTGGTCATACAGATAAAAGTAGGAAAGCATTAGATAGTTCTTTAAAAGTTATTCGTAAAATTAGTTCAGCAACTGCTAAAATACTAAATACTATGCAAAAAGCTTCTCCAGCTTTAAGACAGCAATTAATAGTATTAGGAAAAGGTTTTCAATTAGCTATTAGACCAATAGGTGATATAATGGCGAAGTTTTTGCGACCTATGGCTATTTGGGTAATGAAAGTTGCTATGAAATGGTATTCAATATTTGGTACTAGTAGTGGCAAAGGAAAAGGTACTGGTGATCCAACTGAAGCTGTACAAGACGCAAGATTAAAATTACAAAGCTTAATAAATGCAGGAGCACCACAAGAAGTTATCGATACTGCAAGAAATGACTTAGCTTCTAAAGAACAAACTTTGGTAGAAAGCGAAAGTGGTAGTGGTCAAGGTTTTAAAGATTTCATGGATAAATTGTTCGGAGATTTAATACCAGAAAGTCTTCTTAGTATGATTGAGTCTTTAAAAACACTATTTGAAGCACTTAGGCCAGTTTTAGAAGCTATAGTTATAGTTTTAGGTGTCGCTTTACTTGCAGTTCTGACAATTGTTCAATATGCTTTAATGCTATTGGCAGAAACCTTCAAAATTCTTAGCATTGTAATAAAAGAATTATGGGAGGGAATGAAAGCAGCAGGAACGTGGATTAAAGAAACTTTTATTAAAGCTTGGGACGCCTTATTAAAAGCAATGAATGATTCAGGAGCCTGGATTATAAATAAATTGATTGGTGCTTGGGAGAGCTTATCAAATACTTTTGAAGCCATAGTAAATAAAGTTACTGGATGGATAGATAAAATAAAAAATGCTGCTGGCAATATTGGTGACAAAGTTAAAGAAAAAGCAGGAGAAGTCAAAGAAAAAGTCAAAAGTTATTTCAATAGAAATAAAGCTATCGGTGGAGCAATTACAGAAACAGGCCAATATAATCTTCATGCTGGAGAAAGAGTTGTAACTGCTGGTGATGTATCTAGAATGGGCCAAGCTAGTGGTGGTAATGGAACTACTAATAATACTTTCAATATAAATGCTACAATAAATAGTGATATTGATATAAGGTATCTTGCTGAAAGACTAGCAGAATTACAAGAGACAGAATTAAGAAGGAGGGTTTCGTACATGTAAAATGGGAGACATAAATTATTACGATACGATCACTTTAGGCAAAATTAATAGTTGGGGCTCTAAAAAGATAGCTAAAATTGATCCAGTTACATTCCCTGGCCAAGATGCTGGCTATGTGGAAGGCATAGATACTTTAGGCATTTTTGAAGTTATTGATTTTGAAGGTCGGTGGACTGGTTCTTTCAAATCAATCCAAGGTTTTATTAGTGCAATTAAAAATAGTGCTGACGGTAATCAAGATATAGGCAAAGTATTAAAAAGTCCCTTTGTAAATCAAACAGATAATAGTGATACAATAAGAGCAGGAGCTTTAGGAACAAATACAAGTGCAGTAACAAATAAATTAGTTGATACTAATGGAAATTTTGTTGGCATAGGTATACAAGTTGGCGATATAGTTAAGAATTTTGCTACAGAAGCTATAGCAAATGTAACTGTTATTGATTCTGCAACTCAATTAACTCTAGACGCAGATATTTTTCCATCGTCTGGAGTTTCTTATGCTGTAACTGCAAATATACTTTGTAAGATATTAAGTTTCGAAACAACTTGGGAACTACCAGGTATGAATTATTGCAAGTATAAATTAAGTGTAGTACAGGTGGCATTCTAATGGCTATGACTACTAAAGTTACTATTGCTGGTATTGACGTTAGTAGTTATTTGATAGCTTGGGAGTTCGAAAGTGAATGGGATATGTCTATAGACATGGCAAGTGTTGTGTTATCAACTAGCGTAAAGACTGTCCTTACTTTAATTCCTGGTCAAGTCATTATTATTCAGAGAGGTTTTACTACTTCTACTGATGAATATGTTATGGAAGGACAAATTACTCAAGTAAAACCTACTGCAGCTAGAGTCAGCTTAACATGCAAAGGTATGATATATGACGCTGTTAAGAGTGCTCAAGTGAAATCTTGGGATAAAAATATTGACACTGAGGCTGGTATTGGTAGTGAGATATTTAAAACTATTTGCACTAATTCAGGTTTAGCTTACGATAACACTTCTATAATAAGTACTGGTACATCTGATGGGGATAAACTTGTAAAATTCATTCAAAACGATGAAGATGATTTTCAAAAAATGAACGAACTAGCAGAGTATTATAACTATTCTATTTGGTATGATTATGATAACGCTTTAACCAATTTTAGGCCTAAAGGTTACACAACCTATCCTGTTTCATTAAAAGTCGGAACAGAGATTCCTGGACAACTTAAATGGAATAAAAACATGGAGCAGATGATTAATAAAGTAAAAATTAATGGTGCTACTGTTTATGATAAAATAAATCCTAGTGTATTTGCTGGTCCAGCTACTACATTTACATTATTAAAAACTCCTGAAGATACAGAAGTAAGACAAACGAGTGAAACAGGAGCAGTATTTACTAGAGGCCAAAAAGACGTTGGTACATTAGGAGTTGATTTCGATTATTATGTAGACGTTGAACAGAAAGAAATAACCTTCGCTAGTAATAAATCAAATGTTTGGATAAGATATGGAGCTCAGGTTCCTATGCCACTTACTCTATCTGATCTTACTTCAATAAATACTTATGGTGGACCTAACTTAAAACCTCATTTCAAAAATATTACTTTTACTGATATTAAAGATATCGCTGATGCTGAAGCTAGAGGTAGAGCCATAATTA
>Ga0307380_10009479_pt1 | contig 12353 bp, 10 predicted proteins | sample UN3MG_FD_202239 | JGI IMG/M metagenome (GOLD analysis project Ga0307380, IMG submission 202239) | Soil microbial communities from Risofladan, Vaasa, Finland - UN-3 | ecosystem: Environmental > Terrestrial > Soil > Coastal area > Acid sulfate soil | place: Finland: Risofladan, Vaasa | collected... | reverse complement strand
CGATCTGTTTCGCGACGACATTCATTTTATCGATGGGATGATGCATGTCGATTCCTACGAGTTCGGCCAGGATATTGCTAATATTCTGCCCGCACCACCGGATTACGTCATTGATGAGGCCTATTTTCGCGATCGCTTCGATACGGAACCCTGGCTACTCATATACAAACGTCAGCAACATGACGGTCCGTTCTGGAACCGGGCATCACTTAATTCCGATTACTCCAGCATCAACATACCGACATTTGTCATCGGTGGATGGTATGACGGCTATCGCGACAGCGTGCCTCGAATGCTCGAAAAACTTGAGGCCCCAGTCAAGGGCATGGTGGGTCCCTGGGCGCACATCTGGCCGAACTTGCCCTATCCAGAGCCTGGAATGGAATGGCGCCACGAGGCCGTTCGCTGGTTCGATCATTGGTTGAGGGGCGATGACACAGGCATTATGGATGAACCCCGGTTCGCAGTTTATGTTCGCGAGTGGCATCCGCCGGGCGCTGTCGATAAGGTGCCAGGCTACTGGCGTTGGGAAGACGGCTGGCCGATCAGTCGCACCAAAAAACTGGCACTGTACGCGCACGCTGATCACACATTGTCGAGTGCTAAATCTGTTGGGGGCGACGGACAAACCCATAGGCTCCGATATCTTCCCACGGTCGGCGTAGAGGCATCGGGTAACATCAATTGGTGGGGGGATTTTCCGTGGGATCAGCGCGGCACCGACGCCTACAGCCTGGTCTATGATACTGACCCGCTGGACCAAGACCTGGAGATCCTCGGCTTTCCAAGGGCGATATTGCATGTATCGGCGGATGCGCCCCTGGCCAATTGGATCGTGCGCATTTCTGACATCGCGCCCGATGGAACCGTCACTCAGGTGGCGGGAGCCGGTCTTAGCGGCGCGCACCGGAAATCTGCGGAAGAGCCGGAGGCACTTGTACCCGGCCAGGTTTACAAGCTAGCGTATGACTTGCACTTTACTTCGTGGGTGTTCCCCAAGGGGCACCGTATCCGTCTGGCTGTCAACAACGCACTCTGGCCAATGATCTGGCCCACACCCTATGCGATGACCACGACACTGGAGGTGGAAGGCGCGAATGCATTGCATATTATGCTGCCGGTAGTGCCTGAGTCTGACCGGACGGGCCCTGAATTTCTACCTCCAGCCAAGAATCCGGAACTCCCGGGTTACGCCAATCTGAAACTCGGTGATGAAACCGACTCAGGCTATGCCGAAACCAGGAGCATTGAGCGCATTCCGCTTGCATTTCAAACACGTATTGTAGCTTCGGGGACGAGCGGTTCAGTATATCCTTGGGCGACAATTAAGTATTGGGAGAATATAGTCCATGAAGCGCAGGATAACGACCCTGCCAGAGCGAGTGTAACGGGTAAAACTCGTTATACAGTTGAACTGGAAGATAGAACACTGACAGTGGAAGGTAATCTTTCGTTCACCAGTGATGGCAAGAACTTTTTCTACACGTACACGCGGCGGGTGCTGGAAAATGGAAAACTCATCAGGGAGAAAACCTGGGAAGAGACCATTCCGCGCCATCATCATTAGTATGAAGGATTCCTGGTCGAATTGACCTGGCCCCCATCAATGTACCACCTGTAAAACTGCTTTAATTTTCAGGCATTTACAATTGATCAGGAGTGATGAGTCTTCGATGGCAGCCCTAACATACGCAATCTTAGAACTTTAATAGAGCTTATTTATGCACTGAGAAGCAACAAGTTCTTCCTTCAAATTCAGAAATTGAGCCAGTTTGCATAAATCTTTAAGAGGTTGAGGATTCGGATCCTTCTGCTGTCTCTCTGTTTCGTGGGATTCAGCAAAACCTTCCTTAATTATTTATTGATTATTGTCGATTGGGAAATCTGGTCTTTACTGCGATTTCTTTTCCGAAATCAACACACTCTTTCAAAGAATTCTCATCCGGATTCCATATTGATTTTATTCCATCCTCCAGCAAGTCAAATCCAGCACTTTCAAGCCCCTTGCTGATCACGTCAACTGACTCTCCGCTCCAGCCATAAGTTCCGAACGCCGCTGCCTTCTTCTCCTTGAATTTCAATCCCCTTATCTGCTCCATGAATCCGGCCACTGCGGACAGGATTCCCCCGTTAAAAGTTGGTGATCCGACTAAAAGAGCTTTGGATTTGAAGACTTCGGTCACAACGTCATTCTTGTCCGATCGGGAAATGTTAAACAACTTAACCACTGTCTTATCGTCGGCCGATTTTATCCCTTTTGCAATCGCTTCCGCCATTTTCCTTGTCCCGTTCCACATCGTGTCGTACACGATGGTAATCTGGTTTTCTCTGTAATTTTTAGACCAATCAAGATACTTGCCTACAATCTGCAATGGATTGTCCCTCCAGATTACCCCATGACTGGGGCAAATCATGTCCACGGGGACATTCAGGCTTTTGAATTCGTCTATTTTTTTCTCAACAAGAGCGCTGAATGGAGTTAAAATGTTGGCGTAATATTTTATGCATTCCTGGAACAGCTCGGCCTGATCTACCAAATCGTTGTACATCAACTCGCTGGCCAGGTGTTGACCAAAAGCGTCGTTGCTGAAGAGGAGGTTTTCTCCCGTGAGGTAGCTGAACATGCTGTCCGGCCAGTGAAGCATTGGAGCCTCTATGAACATCAGTTCCTTTTTACCCAGATTGAGCTTGTCTCCAGTTTTGACGGGAACGAAATTCCAATCCTTGTGGAAATGACCCTTTAACGATTTCACGCCGTTGTTCGTGCAGTAAACAGGAGTATCTGGAATGTTTTCCATTAATTCCGCCAGTCCGCCGCTGTGATCTATCTCGGCATGATTGGCAATAACATAGTCGATTTTCTTGAGGGAAACGTGCTTGTTCAAATTCTCAACGAACTCAGCACCGAAAGGACTCCAGACCGTGTCAATTAGGGCCGTTTTTTTGTCTTTCACGAGATAAGAGTTATAAGTAGTCCCCCTATGAGTTGAATATTCATCTCCATGGAATTTTCTTAGTTCCCAGTCCACCTTTCCAACCCAGTAAACGTCTTTTTTAATCTCTTTCATGTAATTGCCTCCAAAAACATTATCTGATGTTCTTTTTATATATTAACATAAACAAATTTAAAAATAATTGATTTGAGTCAAATTTTTTATTGTCGGTTTCCATCGTGAATCGATGCTTCATGATGCTTAGACAGATCTCTCCCCACGTGCCAAATGCGTAACAAAATCGATTGAAAAGCGTTGGAAATACGGTATGGCGACTGAAAACCAGAAAAGCTCAAATCATCAATTTTTCTGGGGAAATCAGGGAAAATCTGAGTGGCAGCCCTAACATACCCAATCTTTGAACTTTAATAGAGCTTATTTATGCACTAAGAAATAATAGCTTTATGTTTCAGGTTCAGGGATTATAATGAGGGAGGTGATGCCAGGTGGATAAATTTTTTACAGCAGATCATCACTTCAACCATAAGGGAATTATAGAGCATTGTAATAGACCATTTAAAAATGTATGGGCTATGAACGAATACTTAATTAATTGTTGGAATGAAGTAGTTCCCAGGGGAGGGCTAGTGTACCACCTTGGAGATTTCGCCTGGGGTACAGGAAAGGGATACGGAACGCTAGGGGTTGGGGAAATAATAGATAGACTAAACGGACAAATAATCCTTGTTCGGGGTAGCCATGATAAACCAGCCATAAAGTTAGCTCATGGATTTGTAAAAATTTCACTACTAGAGGAAGTATCAATTAACGGACAACTTATAGTTCTTTGTCATTACGCTATGCGAGTATGGAGAGCATCTCATTTTAATTCCTGGCATTTGTACGGACATTCTCATGGAAGGTTAGAACCTATCGGGAAATCCCTTGATGTGGGGGTAGATGGACATAATTTTTACCCCTGGTCTTTTGATGAAATTAAACAATATATGGAAAAAAGACCTGATAATTTTAATTATGTGAGAAAAAAATCTATGTCTGGCGTTAATGGAATGCTTGGACAAGTCGGCGAAGTCAAAGAATGGAGTGAAACAAACGGAAAGATTTTTATCCATGGAGAACTATGGAATGCTATCAGTGAGGTTCCTCTATACCCAGGTGATAAAGCAATCATCCAAGCAGTGGATGGACTTATTTTAAAGGTGAAGCCAATTGGTAATTCAGGGCAGGACAAAAAATTCCAAAAAATACGGTAATGAGAATCCCCTCCCCACAATCATCTTTAGCCATAAACTCGCTCTGCTTTCTTTTCCAACCCAGGGCAGCCAGGGCTTTAGGGTCTTTGACTTCCATATAACTCAACAAGAGAACACGGCTATCAAGATTGTAACAATAATAGATCCAAGGCCGAGTATAATTGTCCACCTTAGATTTTTTCTGTGCCTCTTGGCATCAGCTTCTCCTTTTAGCTGCTTTCTTTCCCGCTAGGTTCCCGATCTCGATAATTTTATCTCCAATGATGCCGATATCGCTATAGAACCAGGGATTGCCTGTACCGTCTACAATTTTCCCATTCTTGATAAGAATATCAAAATCTTCCGCAGCCAGGCTGAGGGACAAGGAAAAAGTGATGAATACAAGTAGCAAAGCCTTAAAAACAACGAATTTTATCTTTCTCATTTTTTAACGCCTCTTTGGATTTTTTCCTAAATTTCCTGTTATGATCTATGCTTTAAAGTAGCGAATTCTTGTTCTGAAACTTGAGGCATTTAATAGCCACTGTTTTCCCTTTTAGCAAGCTTGGCAAAAGAATAACAATAAATAATAAGAGAGTCAAATTGAACTAGTCTCAGGACGTCCCTTTAGCAAATTTTATGGTAAATATATGCAGGAATGTGCAAACATACACCAAGCTCCTCAAAAACGAAAATTCCCATACCCCCATGCCCGTTGCTGAGTTTAGGAATACCGGGCAGAGATACCCCCGTGCGCAAAATAAGGGACAAATTGTGCTTAATATCGCCTAATTTTGATTAATAGTGCTTGAAGAGAAAAGACAAAATGAAAACAGCTTCCTCCATAAAATTCACCAACTACCTCAGCACACTAACTGCTTATGACATTCACTCAGTTTTACAATTAGTTGTTGTTAGTTTAAAATATTTTAAATTGTAAGATAAATAATACGCTTTATCAGATATAGCTAAAGGAATAGACAATATGAAGCTGTTTTATGTTTGTGCTTTTTTAATATTATTCTTTTTAATAATACCCAGCGGAAATGCCACAGAAGAAATGGCAGAAAAGACGGGAAAGGATTGTAGCTATTGTCATCTTGACCAATCCGGAGGAGGAGAATTAACCAAAGCAGGGAAGGAATATCTTACAAAAGAATCTGAAAGTTATGAATCTGCTCAAGGCAAAGAAATCCTTCACTATATTCGCCTTATTGCAGGATTCCTCCATATTCTTACAGCAATTTTCTGGTTCGGGACCATACTTTACGTGCATTTAATTCTTAAACCTCAATATGCTGCTCATGGCCTTCCAAAAGGAGAAGTCAAATTAGGTCTAATTTCAATGATTATTATGGCAGTAACCGGTATTACCCTAACAGTTTTCCGAGTTCCCTCATTCTCATTCCTGTTTGAGACTCGGTTTGGCATTTTGCTTCTTATCAAAATTTTTCTTTTTCTCACGATGGTTTTTTCAGCACTATATGTTGTACTAATCGTAGGCCCAAAATTAAGAGCAAAGAAAGATATGAAATTTCAAGATCCGAAAGAATATTATACAGCTGATGAGTTAAGGAATTTTGACGGCGCAAGAAGTAATCCCGTTTATGTTGCATTTAACAACAAGATTTATGATGTCTCCAAGAGCAGCTTTTGGAAGGATGGAAATCATTTTGGCAAACATAGCGCTGGCACAGATTTGACAGGAATGTTGGACCAAGCTCCCCACGGTGAAGAGAAATTACAAGGACTGGACCAAATTGGTAAACTGGCTCTCATGAAGACAAAGAAAGAAATCCCTTCTCAGGAGAGAGTGTTTTATTTTATTGCCTACATGAATTTAGGCCTTGTCATTCTTATTACGCTCATTTTAGCTCTGTGGCGATGGTGGTAGGTAGGAACTAGGTTGCAGGTTCGAGTCCGGGCCCTCGGCATTCCTTTTATGAATTGAATTCTGGCTCCTCCACTTTAATTTATACTTCCTTTGGGTTTGGACCATATTGATTTTCACCAGGATTGCTGTCTATACACATAAGCACTAAAAGCCAAATCGAACCAATTAATGGAATTAAGGCAATTAAAATCATCCAACCACTTTTTCCAACATCGTGAAGCCTTCTCACTGTAACTGCTAAGTAAGGTATAAGAACAGCTAAAGCATACAGGATATAGAATAAACCATACCCTATATTCTCAATAGCTGTTCCAAGCACATTGTCAAGAATCACTGCCACAATAGCAAAAATTAAATAGAACAACACAAACATCCAATACTCTTTTCTCCTTGCTCTTCCCCTAAATACAGCGTAATTTTTTAAAACTTTTAGATACCAATTCATAAGACTATCCTCCTTTTAAATTTTTCTACTCATATGGCTTTTCAATAACCCCCCGTTTTTTAGAGTGGGTTCTGGTCTCCACTACTTTTATTAGAAATAAATGACTGTCAATAAATAAGGGATAGGAATTTCCTTTTTGTGCTCGCCACAAATCCCTTACAATTTTCCTCAATTTCCACCCACTGATGTCCTGGAATGAACATATCACATGAAAAAAGGTGAGGTCAAGGACTAGAAAAAGAAGCAAAACGACAAAGAAAGCAAAAAAGTCAGCCATAAGATAGACTCCTCCTCTCAAATCGACAAAAACAGTCACGAATGCTATCAGAAGTACTCGCTCATCTCCTCGGCAGCCATCAGGAGCTCCTGAAACATAGGAAATTGGTTTTTGTGACTGCATTGAGTTCGGCTCATTTTTATTCAATTTCCACCTTCTAACCTGCTCTGTAGATAGTAAACGTATGTTTATTACCGAGGCACAAACGGAAGGGGTAAATGTCGCTTGCGGTATTTTCGAGAGGGAGAGGAAATCTTAGAACTCATTAATAGCCTTGAGAATCAATACGTTAGAGCAGATTTTGAAAATAAGGCAAAAATGCTGAAAATCATACTTTCGAACTCAGCATTGACTAATGAAAAGTGTTTATTTTCATATAGAAAGCCATTTGATGTGCTTGTTGAATTCGGAAAAATGGAATTAAGCAGCGCTACGGGGATTCGAACCCCGGTCTGATGGCTGAGAACCATCTATCCTAACCCCTAGACGATAGCGCCGCAAGGATTTCGAGCCCCAAAATAGCAGATATATCCCTTATTGTCAATGAGTTGTGTGGGTCCATAGCATTAGTGACACTCACTTTTTTAATTTTTCAACCACAGTTGATAATATTCGTTGGGAGTCAAGTAATCAAGGGCTTGATCAGGCGTCTGAGGCTTTGGAATTCGATGTGGCCTGCTTGATTGAGACTCCAACGTTGTAAGATCGTAACGGTCAAAACGATTCTTCCACCGATAAAATATCTGAGGAGAAATTCCGAAATGGCGACATGTGAATCGCGCATTGCCATGCTTGTGATAAGGATATCAATTTATTAAAGAATTTACTTGCAATTTTATTAATTAATACTTATAATAGTGTACGATATAGCGAACATATAAGCGATAAAGCAATCATATGAACGATAAATCGTACAATAAGTAAATGAAATTCCATAATACATTAGAAGAAATGTTTTCAAGCAAGGTCAAAATAGCAGTGATGAAACTTATGTGTCTTAATCCAGAAAAGAAGTACAGCGGAAGAGAAATGGCAAGGTTATTAAACATATCTGCCTCAAGAGTATGCGAGGTGCTGGAGTTATTTCGGAAAAATGGAGTGGTTAGCAGGGAGACGGTTGGAAGAGCATCGCAGTGGGAGCTAAATAAAGAAAGCATCGTGGTCAATGAAGTCTCAAGTCTGATTAATGTGGAGAGGAAAATATATAAGGAGCTGAAGTCAAAAATATCTGAGACTCTTATTAGGGAAAAGAGCATCCTAAAAGTCATCCTGTATGGATCTGTTGCGAGAAAGAGGGAAAAGCCAGAAAGTGACATTGATGTATTTATTTTAGTCACGACTAAGAAAGATAAAGAACTAGCCGCAGAGTTGGTTGGCAAGCTAAATAAATATTTACTCCCCCGATATGGGAATGTGATATCCGAATTGATATATTCGGAGAAAGAATGGAAAGATATGGGAAGGACTAAAATATTCAAGAAGATAGAATCAGAGGGAGAAATTATATTAATTAGAGAGAAGATAAGAGATGAGAAAGAGGCGAGAGATATTTATAAAGACCGGTCTGAGATTAACTGGGATAAGGTAGCGGAAGTTTACGGGATTAAGGAATTGATAAAAAATATAAAGTTCTGAATTGGAACTGATCATAATGGAATAAAGGGGGCACTTTTAAATATAATAATTTCCTTTTTGTGCGCGCTACAAATCCCTCTCAATCTTCCGCAATTTCCATAGGTTGACGTCCTTAAATGAAAATATCACGCACAAGACGGAAACGTCAGTTTTAGATGACTTCCAGCGTTCTGTATGCCAAATTTTAAAATCGTTCTATTTAAAGCTTAAAAGTGTATTAAATTTACGCCTTCATTTTTGATTCTTTGGGGACAAACTACCTCCTTATTACACCATATTCAAATTCTGCTGATCCTGCTTTTTTGGCCAAGGGATTAGATTGACTTTTTAAAGAAAAAGTGTAAAAAATAAGCTAAATTAAAAAAATTTAAGCATTAGGAGGTGATTATGAAATTTAATGTAATTCAACTCGGGCTTACCTTAAGCAAACTTTTTGCTATTGTAGTTTTTTTTGTAGGTATTGGCAATCTCATTTTTCCCGCTTATGGTGTGGCATTTTTACAGCTTATTGACTCCATATATCCAGGCTACCATTTTGGCAAATGGGGTTTTGGAGGTGTTATCGTAGCTACTTTGTATGCGGCTTTAGATGGATTTATTTTGGGTGTACTCTTTGCCTGGCTGCATAATCTCGTTGGCAAATTTATTAAGAAAGAAGGATAGTAGATTTCTCCAACCTAATTGAGAAAGCTAAAGGAGGAAAGAAGAAGGAAAAAAAGCCAGAAAGAGAAATGCTGGCTGTTTTGGGGGAAAAGGAGGGATATGAAATGTTTTTTGTGGGCATTGCCTTGCCCAGCCAGCATAACAAGGCTCTCTTAGATTGACAAACAAGGCTTAGGATTTCAATCACCTTTAAAGGTGATATGGGGGGTGATTTTTCGTCGCCACGAAAATTGGGGTCTGTCCCTGTTATATTATCTTTTAATATTATTTCACTTCAGGGTTTAGGTTTGTGCATTTTTTCTATATCAGGCTCTATGTGAACCAGGATATTAGAAGGTTTGGACAATTCCTTTTTGATTTTCCCTTCGATTTTTATCGAGATATCATGACTTTTTTGCACAGACAGCGCAGGATCAACCAACAAATGAACATCTACGAATAATTCAGCTCCAAGCTTTCTTGTCCGGAGGGCGTGCCAGGAGCAGATGTCCGCTTCTTTGGATAAAACATTTTCTATTTTCTGGACGGATTCACTGTCCGCAGAATGCTCGGAGAGCTCGATAAGACTATCGAAGAGAATCTTACCCGCTACTCCAATGATCATGAAACCGACAACTATTGTCGCCACCTGGTCGGCAAGACCCCACCCTAAAAGGCCTGCAGCACCCCCGATCAGGACGGCAAATGAAGAAAGGGAATCTGATCGGTGGTGCCAGGCATTTGCATACAGGACTGTGCTTTGAGTAATCCGGGAAACTTTTCGCGTTGTATAAAATAAGATTTCTTTGAAGACAACAGAAACAAACGCCACTACAAGTATCATGTAGCCTGGGTAATTTTGCTTATGCTGATAGATTGAGATACCTGCTAACCAGATGAGCCCGAAGCTTATGACAAGAAGCACCAGGGCAATCAAAATAGAGGCGATCGCCTCTAATTTGCCGTGACCATAAGGGTGAGTTTTGTCCGCAGGTCTGCTGGATAAACGAGTTCCGATCAATACGACAAAATCTGTGGCCAGGTCGGAAAGAGAATGCACACCATCAGCAATAAGAGCAGAAGATCTAATAAAGCTTCCAGAAATGAGCTTTAAAGCCACAAGAAAAATATTAACCAAAACTCCCCAGAGAGTTATCGACCGAATTTTTTTCTGCCTCTCATCTCTGGATTGAAGTGGCATAAATTTTCCTCTTTCCTGATGCGTGGAACTTAATTTTTCCTTTGTATTATAGATGAAGCAATTAAATAAATAAACAAAAAGGGGAATACAAAAAGAGGCCTATCCCCTTTTTATTGATTTGACCCTGTTTTCTGTTTTTTGTATTATTGAGCGAATTCCAGGAGAGATCAGTTACAAAAGTATACGGAAGTCAGGAATGATTTTTCTGAATGCTCCCACCTTTAAAAAATATTTTTTACCCGGACTAGTTTTCCAATCAGTGGTTATCGCTGGAGGTTACGGCACAGGACGGGAGCTGGTGGAATATTTTCTCAATTACGGACCTCTCGGAGGTCTTCTGGGAATGCTCATAATCACAACCGTGATGTGGTCAGTATTATTGGCTTTGACTTTTGAGTTCTCCCGGAAGTTCCGCGCTTATGATTATCGAACGTTTTTTATAAAACTCCTTGGGCCCTTCTGGTTTCTCTTTGAAATTCTGTATTTTATTCTGCTGTTTATCGTCCTTGGTGTGATAGGGTCTGCGGCCGGTACCCTACTTCGGGACAATTTCGGCATTCCTTTTATAATCGGGGTAATGATTATGCTGGGAGCTATAGGCTTTTTGACCTTTAAGGGAAGCGGCTTGATCGAAAAGTTCCTTTCGAGCTGGTCAATCGTCCTCTACATTGTCTACGGACTTTTTCTCATCGCCGCTGTTGTTAAGTTCGGTCCTGAGATTCAGAAAAACTTTTCAAGCGGCATCGCCCTTCCGAAATGGCCTCTGGGAGGATTTAAATATGCCCTCTACAATATGGGAATTATTCCCGCCGTATTATTCTGTGTCAGTCATATAAAAACAAGAAAAGAAGCAATCTCTGCCGGTCTTCTAGGAGGTCTGATCGGCATCCTGCCAGGCCTTCTCTTCTTTATTGCCGTGGTCAGTCATTATCCGGCTGTTTTACCCGAGGAAGTGCCAGCTGACTATCTCCTTCGAAATTTTGGATTTACTGCATTAAGAATCTTATACCTCGTTGTTCTTATCGGAACCTTAATTGAAACAGGTACAGGTTTTATTCATGCTGTAAATCAACGTATCCAATCGGCTCTTCAAGCAAAAGGAAAAAAGCTTCCTCGGTGGCAAAGACCTGTTGTAGCCCTGGTTCTTCTTTTAATAGGTCTGGGACTTTCAACCTTTGGGCTGATTCCCCTGATAGCAAAAGGTTACGGAAGTGTAAGCTGGGGATTTTTCATCGTCTATATCATTCCACTCGTGACTGTTGGTCTGTACAAGATTATCAAGAACAAGATGAATTAAACCGATACAGGTAAATTATACGAATATAATAATCAGAAAATGGGGCCTGGCCCAGTGCTGTCCGGCTGTTGAATTTTGAAATCCTTCTAACTCCAATTAATACAGTTAGTTACGGCAGATTTTCGCCGTAATCGATTTGAACAGGATTTTAAATCAGGAAATGGGGCCTGGCCCCATTTTTCAAACCAAAGCCCCATATTATAAGGATATAAGTAGTTGGCCGCCTTTAAATATATTCGATGGTTGCGGGGGGCTTGGGCGTAATTTCATAGGCAACGCGCACCACTTCCGGTATTTCCCCGGTCATTCTCTTAGATATCTTCATGAGAATATCCCAGGGGATTTGAGTAGGTTCGGCTGTCATGGCGTCTTTGCTCTCCACTGAGCGAACTATAACTATTTTCCCAAATTTCCTTTTACCTTCTTCAACTCCTGTTCCTCTGTCACTCAGCAGAACTGCAAAAGCCTGGAATGGCTTTAGGGGCTCGATTTCCTCCTCGACTATCTGGGTTGCTTTTCTGACGAGAGAAACTCTCTCCGGGGTCACTTCCCCCACTACTCTTGTCGCTAAACCGGGCCCTGGAAAGGGCATCCTGCCGTAAATCATTTCCGGAAGCCCCAGCTCTTTGGCCATTTTTCTGACTTGAGGCTTAAACAAATCCTTCACAGGCTCAACAACTTTAAATCCGAATCCTTTCTCAGGATCTATTCCAATCTGCTCTAGAATGTTGTGTTGAGTCTTTACACCGCCCTTTGTTTCGATAATATCAGCCGCA
>Ga0307380_10009478_pt1 | contig 12354 bp, 10 predicted proteins | sample UN3MG_FD_202239 | JGI IMG/M metagenome (GOLD analysis project Ga0307380, IMG submission 202239) | Soil microbial communities from Risofladan, Vaasa, Finland - UN-3 | ecosystem: Environmental > Terrestrial > Soil > Coastal area > Acid sulfate soil | place: Finland: Risofladan, Vaasa | collected... | reverse complement strand
GAAAGCGCAACCCAATTCGTAGCCGGATTCGCAAGAATTCGGACCTCTCCGCGCGAAACCGCGCTACGGCCGAATTCTTGCGAATCCGGCTGGCAATGAGGTCACACCCAAGCGTCCAGCAACTCGTCGGCCGCTTCCGGCGCCACCCTCGTCTCCTCGGCCGGGTGGCGCTGCCCATCATCCCCATCGAAATTATAGAGCCAATCCAGCCCGACCGGCCAATCCGCCGGCAATGAAGACTCCTGGGCCGGCGACGGGGTTCCCCCTTCCGGCGGGTTCGACAGATCGAACAGCTTCAGGGCGCTGCCGAAGCTCGTCTGGTTGTTTCGGGCCAGTAGCACGTCCGTGGCGTTGACACGCTGGTCGCGGTTGAAGTCGTAGGGGAAGTCGATTCCCGCCGGGTTCAACAGCGTTCTCGGATTATTCCGGGCCAGCAGCAGATCGATCGTGGTGACCTGGGTATTGGAGGCCAGGTTTCCCGCCTCGGCTACCGCGTTGCCGAAGTAGAAGACATCGTCGCCGACCAGCCCCGTGCCGGCCGCCAGCACGGTCACCTCCAGCCACTCGTTGCGGATGGCATGGTCGTTCCAAGTGATCGTGATCCGGTCGGAACCGCCGACACCCGCACCCCGGCGAAGATCCACGGTAGCCGGATCGGGGGCCGGCAGCCAATCGCCGGCCTCCTCGCTATTGCCCACCAGGAACTGGAAGTCGGCGGCGGTGGGCGTGTAATCGGCCGAGAGGCCGCCGACGTCGACCATGATCCCGTTGATTCCCCGGCTGTAGCTCGTGTAGTTGGCGAAGCTCGCCACGGCACCCGATCGCAAGGCTGCCTTGTCGGCGGCGACGGCCTGGTCGTCGGTCGCGCCGGGCGCCGGATCGTTCCCGTCGAACGAGGAATGGTTGTAGAAGATGTGCCGGCCGACCACCTCGGCCAGAGGCACGCCGATCACCTGCACCGTGCCGACGACCGTTCCCTCGATTTGCGCGGTCCGGGCGTAGACGTTCAGCCCGTTGAGAACCAGCGTGGTTCCGGCGGGCACGATCAGGGTATCGAGGTACAGCGCTTCGGGGGCCAGTCCGGAGGAATTGTCCTCGAAGTCGACCAGCTCGACCGAGGTGTTTTCCAGCCGGAGCGATCCGTGCGCGAAGTTCCCCGAGAAACCTTCCTCGACGTTGCCCAGGTCTTCGCCCATGACTTCCAGCAACTGGAAAGAGGCCGGGCCGTCGGCTGTGCCCAATTGCACGGCGCCTCCGGACGCGAACTGGGCGGCGTTGGTGCCGTTGCCGACCAGATCGCCCCCGACCCGGATTTCGCCAAGGGGTTGGCTGTCGAGGATTCCCGCTTCGTCGATTCTCAGAGTGCCGCGGAGGTCGATCGTCGCACCGTTGCCGACGCGCAGAACGCCCGTGTTGTTGAACCCTTGCGTCCCGCCGTCGACCGTCAACGTCTGACCGTCGGCTACTTCGATCGTCCCGCTGTTGGAGTGCAGGGCGTCGGTCTTGCTGACGGAAAGCCCCTGCAGAACTCGGAGCGTGCCCCGGTTGTTCAGTTCGGCCTCCAGGGCACGCGAGCCCGGCACGTTGCCGCTGCCCGGCAAGACGACGATCTGCCCGGTCGGCTCGTTGACCAGCGTGTCGGCGACCCGCACCACGGCGTGACCGCTCCCGGCGACGGCCGACTGGTTCAATTCGATCGTGCCGTGGTTGACGATCCCCTGGCTGAACTCCACCGTCACGGTCGTGACGGCCGACACCGACGTGTTCGTGTTGACCGGCAGCACGCGCAACGTCGCGGCCTGCCCATTGAGAAAGGACCCTTCGATCCGATTGGTGCTCTCGACCGACTGGTCGCCGGCGTACATTGCCAACAGGATACCTTCGTTGACCACGTCGGCGTTGATCGTGCTCCCGATCAGGGTGAGCGTGTTTCCCGCGGCATTGGTCAAGGTGCCGCCGATGGTCAAGGTGGCGTCGTGAAGCGTCAGGGCATGACCGACGACGGTGTCGTCGGCGATCGAGAACGTCGTGGACGAGATCGAGATGGCCGCTTCGCCGGTGAGCGAGTTGACGGCCACGTCGCCGGTCACGGAAATGGTCGTTCCGGCAAACGCCGCGCCGATGACCACGTCGTCGTCCGGCCCCGGCAGCGCGTCGCCCAACCAGTTCTCCGGAACGTGCCAGAGCGTACCCGTCCCGGCGGGGCCGCCGTCCCAGGAAACCTTGTCTCGGATCGTTCCCGTGATCGTGTACTGTCCGAGGCTGCCGTAATCGCTGTAACCGTCGCTGGGAGTCCCCTTGCCCGTGCCTTCGACCGAAAGATAATAGTCGCCGGCGGAAAGGTCCAGGCTGAAACTGGCATCCAACGCAGTAGTCGGGTTGCTGCTGGCGATCACACTGCCGCCGGAGTCGTAGAGCTTGGCCAAGACGTCGAGATTGGGGCTCCGGTGGAAGGGATCGACGTCCAATTGGAGCGTGCCGCTGACGTTGATGCTGAACGAGAAGTAGTCGAGGTCCGTGTTCCGCTCGATGATGCCCGCGGCGGAAACCACGGTGGTCCCGAAGCCGTCCCTCAGGGCGCCGGCACTGGCCATGCTGCTGCCGTGGTCGTCCGGGCGGTACCCGAAGCCGTTGTGAGTGGTGATGATGGCCAGATCGTCTTCCGTATTGCTGGCTTCGTCATACTCGCCCCGGCTCCACTGCACCACGGTCTTGTAATAGCCGGCCCCCATGATCGGCGCCCAGCCGGTCGTCCCGCTGCCGTGGCCGGTGTAGTACTCGTAATTCGGCAATTGATCGGCGGGCGTCCCCGGGGGAGGGATCGTCCCGTCGTGCTCGAGCCCCAGGGTGTGGCCCACTTCGTGCGAACTGGCTTCGGCGGTGTAGTTTTCGCGGCCGTTGCCCAGTTCCTTCGCGAAGATGAAGCACGGCGTGTCGGTACTCCAGTCGAACGAATCCACGTAGGCGATTCCGCCGCCGCTGCCGAGGTACCAATCGTCGTTATCTCCGCCGATCACCACGCGAATGCCCCATTCTTCGTCGCGCCATCCGAACTTCTTCAGCGCGGCCTCGCCGGGATCTTCCGTGGTCACGTTCACGTCGAAGGGGATGAAGTCCTCTGCGACCCGTTCCCAGATTCTCTGGATCCGTTCCAACTCGGCGTCGGAGAAGCTGCTGTCGCCTTCGAAACTGTAAGGTTCCGTCGTAAAGGAGTTGCCGCCGGTGTATTTCGTGTTCCAAACCGTCCCCGAGGTGGTATGACCGTCGAAGTCGAGGTGGATGGTCTTCAAGGAGCCCGGACTGCTGTGCAGGAAGAAGGTCTCCTCCAACGGGTACGGCGCCAGATCCCCGTCGGCTTCGAGAGGCTCCTCGGCTCCGGATGCCGGCTTTGGCTGCGCGGGCTCCGCGGCGCCGGACAGGGTGTCGTTCCAAACGTCTGCAAAGAAGTCGGTCGCCGGCGCGGCGTCTTCGACTTCGGCCGAATCGAAGCCGGAAAGCCACAGCGAAGGCTCCTGGCCGCTTCCGGTCACTCCGGCGCTCAACAGGTCCCGCGCTTCGAGCCGCTCCAAGAGAAGTTTCCTCGGACCGAAGACGCCCAGCAGGCCGCTGGAAAAGGTTCGCTCGCCGGAAAGGGGCGAGCGACTGCAGCGACCAGCAGGCGGCGTTTTCATCCAGAACTCCTTTCGGTGTCGGGCTTCTTCATACCCGAGAGGGCCGAACGGCCGCATCCTCGAGGCTATAGCGCCAACAAACCCGGCATCTCGAAGGCTCTCCACCCTCGAGGGAATCCGATCGCACGGCGGTCAAGCAAGACAGACGTGAAATTCCGTAGGATTCTCGGTATTTGGAAAAGACGGAAAATGCGGAACGACACACAATAATCCTGACGCTATCTTAACCGGCGCGCGCATGAATGTCAAGATGGAGATACCGTGACCGGCTACCTTCATTCCACCCACAAGGCGGCATGCCCGGACAGCGGACCGAGGCGTCGTTCGCTCAATTTTCGGCGGGAAAGCGCTGCTTCACGAGGGCACGGACTTCGAGCAGCCAATCCCGGCGCTGTTCGAGCGTGCTGAGGATGATGGACTCGAAGTTGCGGCGATAGAAGTCCTCGACGCCGCAGAATCCGAAGATGCAGGCCTTCCAGAGGTTCTCCAGCGGATCGCCGTACAGCCGCAGCTCATCTTCGCGTGGCGTGTTCGAGGTGGTCAATACCAGGGCCCGTCTCCCGGCCAGAAGACCGATCACGCCCTGCGGCCCGAACTTGTAGCAGAATCCTTGGCGGAGGACCCGGTCCTGCCATCCGCGGAGGATTGCCGGCGGCTGGCCCCACCAGTTCGGGTGGACCACGACGTAGCCGTCCGCCGCGAGCACTTCCTCGACGTGTTGCCGGATAGCCGGATCGAGTTCAGCCGGGTTCGTGACTTCCTCGTGCGTGAGGATGGGATCGAAGTTCTCTTCGTACAGGTCGTGAAAAACGACCTCGTGCCCGGCGGCGTTCAATTCCTCGATTGCCGTCTCGGCAATCGCGTGACAGAAACTCCCCTTCTTCTGATGTCCGATAACCACGTAGATTTTCATGGCCACTCACCGCACGCTCATATCGCAGCTCGTTCCGCCGGCGGCGGTCAGGTAGGCGTGTTGAACGTAATCGGCCACCATGCGGTGGGCACTGAAACGCCAGGCCAGCGAACTGATCGAGTTCATCATCCGTTTGATCCACTGCCGTGGCAGCCCGTCCACGTCGCGGTCGTAGTACAGCGGAATAACTTCTTTCTCCAGCGCTTGGTAGAGGTTCTCGCCGTCGCGCCGGTCGGTGATCTGCCGATCGACGTGTTGGATCCCCCGGCCGATGCCGAATCCGTTGCTTCCGTCGAAGGCCTCCGCCCACCAACCGTCGAGGACCGAGAGGTTCAGGGCACCGTTGAGCACGGCCTTCTGGCCGCTGGTGCCGGAGGCCTCCAGCGGTCTGCGGGGATTGTTCAGCCAGACGTCGACTCCTTGCACGAGGTGCCGGCAGACGTTGATTTCGTAGTCTTCCACGAAGGCGACCCGTCCGGCGAAGCGGGGATCGTGACGGAGGTTGGCGATCTTCTGGATCAACTGTTTCCCCGGTTCGTCGGCCGGATGGGCCTTGCCGGCGAAGATCAACTGGATCGGCCGGTGCGGATCGCCGACCATCGCGGCGAACCGATCCATGTCGGCCAGGATCAGGTCGGCCCGTTTGTAGGTGGCGAACCGCCGGCTGAATCCCAGCGTGAGGATATTCGGATCGAGGATATTCCGGGCGGCCTCGACGGCCTCGTCGCTTTCGCCCCGGCGGCGGCATTGGCGGCTGACTCGGCGGCGGACGAACGCCAACAACAGGTTTTTCAGGGCATAATGCGTTTCCCACAATTCGCCCGGGTCCACGTCGTGGATTCCCCGCCAGACTTCGGGTTCTCCCAACTTCTGCATCCAGTGGGCCGGAAAGTGTCGGTCGTAGAGGTTCTGCATCTGCCAGGCGAGCCAGCTTTGGACGTGTACGCCGTTGGTGATGTGGCCGATCGGGATCTCCTCCTCGACCCGCCAGGGCCAGAGATGGGCCCACATCCGCCGGGAGATGTGGCCGTGGAGGTTACTCACGGCGTTGGCCTTTCGCGAGAGTTTCAGTCCCAACACGGTCATGCAGAAGGTCTCCTGCTGATTCTGCGGCTCGACGCGACCCAGTCCCATGAGTTGCTCGAACGAGATCCCCAACTCGTCGCGGAGCGGGCCGAGGTGTTCCTCGATCAATGAACCGTCGAAGCGGTCGTGACCGGCGGGGACGGGCGTATGGGTCGTGAACACCGTGTGTTGAGCCACGTCGCGCAACGCGTTGTCGAAACTCATCCCGTCGCCTTTCATCCGCTCCCGAATCGCCTCCAGGGTAGCGAAGGCGTTGTGCCCTTCGTTGAGGTGATAGACCCCCGGCGTGATCCCCAACTCCCGAAGTGCCCGAACACCGCCCACGCCGCAGACCAACTCCTGGCGGATCCGCGTACGATTGTCTCCACCGTAGAGCCGGGCGGTCAGCTCACGGTCCTCGGGGCTGTTGCTCGGAACGTCGCAATCCAGCAAATACAGGTTGACCCGCCCCACGCGCATCAACCAGACCTTCGCCAACAGCTTGCCGGTTCGCGTATGGATTTCGACGGCAAGCGGCTGGCCGTCGGGTTTCCGGGCCGGCTCCATAGGGAGATTTTCGACCTTCGTGTCGATGTACTCCTCCTGCTGCAAGCCGTTGATGTCGAGATGCTGTTTGAAGTAGCCCTGGTCGTAGAACAGCCCGATGGCGACCAATGGCACCCCCAAAGCACTGGCGCTCTTGATATGGTCACCCGACAGGACCCCCAAACCACCCGAGTAGATAGGAACCGACTCGTGGACACCGAATTCCAGCGAGAAGTAGGCGACCGGCTTGGACCCTAATACCCCGGAGTGCGTTTTTCCCCACAAGGGGGTTTCAGTCACGTACTCCTTCAGTCGCCGGTAGGCGTGGTTGATGCGACTATAAAGCACCAATTCGGCCGCCCGCATCTCCAAACGCTCGGGTGTGAATTCCGAAAGCAGCGCAATCGGGCTGTGGTCCAACTGCCGCCAGCGGATCGGATCCAGCTCGCGGAAGAGGTTGATGACCTCCGGGTGCCAGCTCCACCACAGATTCCGGGCCAACGCAACGCACTTCTCGTACAGAGTCCCGGCCATAAGTCCTGTGGGGCCAATAGTTCGAACTATTCCGCCGGGAACCGTTTGGGTCTGACTCATGTGAGTTACGCTCCAGAAAATCCCATATTGCACTGGCAAACGCCGAATTATACCGGGGGGCATCGGACGAGGCGACCCCAGTGCCCGTGCAATCGACCTGAAGACCCCCGCCAGTTTCAGCAAACTGGGAATATGCAGGAAGATTCTTCTGTTCTTCCGCCGTCGACCTGCCGTTGCGGTTGCCCTGCAGTTCGATTTTCGTGTATTCTGTACTGGTTCGATTGTGTGACTGTAGGGGCTTTGGCAATACTGCGAGATCTGACCGATGGCCGACGAAAATCAGAGTGAAGTCTATTGGCATGAACACGCCGTTTCGCGGGCCGCGCGAGAGCAGGTCAACGGGCACACCGGTTGCGTCATCTGGCTCACCGGTTTCAGTGCCTCCGGGAAGAGCACGACGGCCAACCTGGTTGACCACAAACTCCACTCGATGGGGGTGAACAGCTTCGTCCTCGACGGCGATAACGTCCGTCACGCACTGAACGCCGCGCCGGACGTGCTCCAGCAGCGACACGACGAGGCGTTCGCCCGGCGGTTCGGACTGGGATTCTCCGCCCAGGATCGCGAGGAGAACATCCGCCGGGTGGGCGCCGTGGCCAAGCTCTTCTGCGAGGCCGGGATCATCGCGATCACGGCCTTCATCAGCCCCTATCGGATCGATCGCGACCGGGTCCGGGCGACTTTGTCCGACGGAGATTTCATCGAGGTCTTCCTCGATGCGCCCCTGGAAATCTGCGAAGCACGCGACCCTAAGGGCCTATACCGGAAGGCCCGCGCGGGCATGATCAAAGGTTTCACGGGCATCGACGACCCCTACGAGCCGCCCGAGCAACCCAAACTGGTCCTGGATGCCGCCAACAAGCCGGCCGAAACGCTCGCCGACGAGGTCATCGCCTACTTGAGGGCGTCTGAGAGAATCGCCTAGATCGAGCCGGTCCGCAAAATCGATGGGTTTTCCAATCCGGGGTTGACTTATATCGAGTATTTGCTGAAGATTTACTTTCGAGCGGTGGTCTTTCGACTTGGTCCCTTCAGGACCGTGCGTGTTTCGCAACCGGGGGTGACCGCCGCAAACGGTTCGACGGCGGATAGCTTTCGGACGGCCGGGTGGGCAGACTGGATTTCTGCGCTCGTCTCGACTCCTTTCGGTTCGTTCCGGCGGTAACTCCGACCGTCCCATGGAGAACGGCTTTTCAGGGAAGGTACTCGGCTCGTCATGACCCCGACTTCAACCAGTCAGAGTGAGATTCAACCACGGGCGCAAACGGCGTTGCGCAACAGTCCCATCTACGAACTACGCGATCTGCAGGTCGAACACCGTGACGGGGCGTTGCTGATTTCCGGCGTCGTTTCCAGCTTCTATCATAAACAATTGGCCCAGGAGGTTGTCCGTTCCGTCTGCAAGGACGCCGAACTCGTCAATTCGATCCACGTGGCGTAGTCCGACGCGTGCCGCTTCCGCGGAATCGCTGCAAGGCGGGCGGTGCAAATACGACGCAGGTGCAGGAGCACGGACGTTCCTCGATGACTGTCGCTGATGCCGGCGGACAACGGATGGTCGCCCGGCAGCAGTCAAGGAGCAGTTCATGGAAGATCCGTCCGTCGAGGCCCAGACCGCCTCGCAGATCGTCGGAGCGGGATTGCCGGAGACCTTGGAAGAAGCCGAACGGTTGGCCGCCTCCATCGAAAGGGCCGTCCAAAGAGAGACCGGCCGCGGAGTCCGTGATCTCGGCGTGGAGGTAAACCGGAACGGCGTGCGGCTGACCGGGCACTGCAATACCTACTATTGCAAGCAATTGGCCCAGCACGCCGCCATGGCCGTCCCCGGCGGAAACCGCCTGACCAATTCCATCGAGGTCTCCTGACCTTCGCTCCGCCGGAGCGTCAAGGTTCGTCTCTTGCCTTCCCTTGCCAGCTTTGATAGCTTCTCTATGGCAATGAGCGATGGCAATGAGCGGCGCCGGTTGTGGGCGGAGGGCGCGAGCAGCGATTGTGGGCCAAGGGCGCGACCACCGGTCGCGGCTTTTTGACGAAAGGATACCGGATGAAGCGTTTTGCAGTGGCAATGGCGGGGGCCCTCTTTCTGGCAGCGTGCTCGCTCGGTTGGGGAGCCGAGTTGTTCGTGGCCACCGATGGGAACGACGACGGCCCGGGCACCGAATCGAGACCGTTTGCCACCGTGCAACGGGCGCGCGACGCCGTCCGCCGGCTGAGCAGTGACCGCAGCCCCGAGCCCGGCGGCGTCATCGTTTGGATCCGCGGCGGCGCCTACCCCATCGAGCAGACCCTCCACTTGACCGTCGAAGACAGCGGAACGGAGACTTCGCCGATCGCGTACCGGGCCTGGCCCAACGAGGAAGTTCGCCTGTCGGGGGGAAAAGCCGTCAGTGGTTTCAAGCCGGTCGAAGCATCCGGCGTGCTCGAACGCCTCGCCGCCGCCGCCCACGGCAGCGTGCTGCAGGCCGACCTGAAGGCCCTCGGCGTGACCGGCCTCGGCGAGCTTCCCATCCGTTTTCGCGACGGCGGCGGCTGGCCGGAGTTGTTCTTCAACGGCAGCCCTCAGCAACTCGCCCGTTGGCCCAACGACGGATTCGTCACCATCGAGAGCGTGATCGATCGCGGCTCTACGCAGGAGGATCGCGGGGGCACCTTCGTCTACAGCGGCGACCGGCCCGGCGGCTGGAACACGGCCGAGGGCGTCTGGCTGCACGGCTACTGGTGCCACGATTGGTCGGACGAGTGCATCAAGATCCGGTCGATCGACGTCCCGCGGCGCCGGATCACTCTGGCCGCTGCCCACGGATACGGCATCGGTCCTTCGTCTTCCTGGAACACCGATCCCCGACGTTATTACGCGGTCAATCTCCTGGAAGAACTCGACCGGCCCGGCGAGTGGTATCTCGACGCCAAGGGCGGAGTGCTCTACTTCTGGCCCCCCGAACCGACGTCGCAAGCCCGGGTGGAACTCTCGTTGTTGAAGGAGCCACTGATCTCGCTCGAAAACGTCTCCCACGTCACGCTCGAGGGCCTCACGCTGGAAACCTCCCGGGGCGACGGCGTGACCATCTCCGGCGGAACCGCCAATCGGGTGGCCGGTTGCACGCTGCGCAATCTGGCCGGCTACGCGGTCTCGATCAACGGCGGGACCCGGCACGGCGTCCTCGGGTGCGATCTCTATCAACTCGGCCAGGGCGGCATTCGCCTCGAAGGCGGCGATCGCCCAAAACTCCTTCCCGCCGAACACTACGCCTCGAACAACCACATCCATCACTTTGGCCGACTACAGAAGACCTACGCCGCGGGCATCCACGTCGGCGGGGTCGGAAACCGGGTCGCCAACAACTTGATCCACCACGCCCCCCACAGCGCGATCCTCTACGGCGGGAACGAGCACACGATCGAACTGAACGAGATCCACGACGTGGCCCTGGAGACTTCCGACGTGGGCGCCTTCTACACCGGCCGCGATTGGACCAGCCGCGGCAACGTGCTGCGATACAACTACATCCACGACCTGCCCAGCTTCGGCGCCTGCGGCACGATGGGCATCTATCTGGACGACTGCGACAGCGGCGACCGGCTGATCGGAAACGTCTTCTACCGGGCCGGGCGTGCCGCGTTCATCGGCGGCGGCCGCGACAACCTCGTCGAAAACAACCTCTTCATCGACTGCGATTCGGCCGTCCACATCGACGCCCGCGGCCTCACCCGCATCAAGCTCGACAGTCCCGGCGGGCGCGACAGTTGGGACCTGCTGGCCAAGGCCCAGCGGCTCGACTACCAGAATCCCCCGTGGAGCACCCGTTATCCGAAGCTGGCCACGATCATGGAGGAGGAGCACCAACTGCCGCTGGGCAACGTGATTCGTCGCAACGTGGCCGTCGGCTGCAAGAAGTGGCTCAACGCCGGCGGCGACGTGCGGCCGCATCTCGATCGGGTCGTCTTCGAAGACAACCTCGTGCTCGAAGGCGAAGACCCCGGCTTCGTCGACGCGGCCACGGGCGATTTCCGCCTCCGCGGCGACTCGATCATCCCCGGCAGGATTCCCGGTTTTCAGCCGATCCCCTTCGACCAGATCGGACTGGTCCGCGACGCGTATCGCGCCGGGCCGTGACGAGGCGGAAACCGTCAGCGACTTGATAACCCGCAAGCAGTGGCGTCGTTTTGGAAGTATCAGTGTCTTTCCCGGCAAGCAGTACCACACCCACCCCAGCCGCCGGCAAGCATGGGCACCCGGCGGGGCAGCGCTTGGTTCGGGCCGGATGGTTTCAGGCACCGTGCTTCCGGGCGATCAGTGCTCGGACTTCGGGAGCCAGTTCGGTCGGCACGGCCATCATGGTGATCCCTTCCGCTTCTCTGGCGGCCTCGATCTCCGCAAACTGCTCGTCTTCGCTCTGGCTCTCGTAGTGTGCGAGCACTTCACGAACGCGCTGTTCGTCCCAACCGGGAGGAAACTTCTGCTTACTCATCTGGGCTTTCTCCGTTGCCGGCCGCGGTAGGCGATTTTCGCCTTGCCGTGAAGTTCATAGGCCGTGATCACAAACACGCTGTCAGGGTCTTCATCGGGCACGTAGATGACCTGCAGGTAACGCCCTGCCGCTGTCTGGCCCAGCTTCATTCGCGAGTCCCTCGTTCCCGGCAGGTCTTCTCCGCGCGAGCGAAGGACCTGCCGCACCTCTTCTTCGGTAACGCCATGCCCGTAGATGTGCGGCAGCCCGGTGTCGGGATCCTCGTAGAAGCGGATTTCCATCTCGGACGACTTTCAGTTGTGGGTCCCGTCCGCCCTGCCCTAGCCTCCGCAACGGCACGTCTTCGGGCTGGCCATTCGCCCCTCGATGCATCGTACGCGCTGGCCGGCGGAAACGCGGGCGGCACCGTCGATCTTGCGGAACAAATCATACCATGCCCTTCGACTCACTGGCAAGATCGCTGGCGTTGCCGGGCAACAAGAGGAATTCCGAACATCCCTCCGATCGGCACGCCGACCCATTTGCCGCAATCCTCGCGCGGCAGTGCCACACCCACTGGAGCCGCCGGCAAGCATGGGCACCCGGCGACTCGATCATCCCCGGCAGGATTCCCGGTTTTCAGCCGATCCCCTTCGACCAGATCGGACTGGTCCGCGACGCGTACCGCCCGAGCCGCTAGTGTTTACGCGAGAACAACCCGTACACTTTCTTGGCGAGGGTGGCACGCCCCGTGGCGAGGGTGGCACGCCCCGTGGCGAGGGTGGCACGCCCTGAGGAACGAAGGGCGTGGTTTGGCACGTTTTCCACGCCCTTCGTTCCTCAGCGGGTAGCACCGCCGACTTTGCGAATGAGTCGAGCGGTATGGTAGAATCTCTTCCGCAAAACCGACGGCGCCACCCGCGCCACGTTTGTCGAACGCCTGGAGCAAGCCGCCGGTCGCCTGCTCCGCCCCAGAAAACCGGGCCGACCGGCCAAATGACTCAAACAGCCAGATTAGGGACGTGTCCCCTCCCTGAAAGAGCCTGCGTTGTCAAGGGGTCTCCCGGTGGTTTTCGCGCGCACGGTTCGCGCTGAAGCTTCCAGGGCTTTTCTCTCA
>Ga0307380_10009476_pt1 | contig 12357 bp, 10 predicted proteins | sample UN3MG_FD_202239 | JGI IMG/M metagenome (GOLD analysis project Ga0307380, IMG submission 202239) | Soil microbial communities from Risofladan, Vaasa, Finland - UN-3 | ecosystem: Environmental > Terrestrial > Soil > Coastal area > Acid sulfate soil | place: Finland: Risofladan, Vaasa | collected... | reverse complement strand
CTCCATCCCAGGCAGTAATCAGGCTATCTGAATTCATTAAAGCTTTATACAATAAATCAGGTTTTTCCGCAGATGACCATTTATTGGCCTGGTATAATTCAATAATCTTTTCTTTATTAATTTCTTTGGTCTCTTTAATCTCAATATCCATATCCATCTCCCCTATTCATTTTTTCTTTCTTGATTTTGCGCTTTGCAATATCACTTTCTAACATAAGACGAAAAGGTAATCAGTAAAGTCTTTCTCATGAAGGAAGATCATTTGCTTGGTATTCCTCTGGAGGTGATGTGATGCTCCTTTAAATTCTATCCCTCATGGTCTGGTCATGTTGCCAATATAGCCTATCCTTTGTGATATTGCAAGATCTGAACTCCTATTTGCCCTATTTGTTTGGACTTGAATTTTTTCCAGTTCAGCTGGGGCGAAGTAACCTGATAAACGGGTTATATATATAAGCCGTTTATCAACATTGGAAGTGGGATACTCCAGACGCAGACAAACTAAAATAAATATTTCGATGCTTTTAATTTCTTTGTCCAGCCATTTTTGAGAAGCAATATAAGCCTGTGTCCTTGCGCAAACAAGAGAATAATCCCTTAAAATTAATCATTTACTTTTTTATTTGTCAAATAATATTAACCACAATATTAGAATTCTCTAGATAGTGTAAAATTTTAAACTATCTAGAATTTCAAAAATTAAGTTGACTATTTAAAAAAAGGGTAGATAATATAAAAAAGGAAGATGTATTTACTTAAAAAAATTTATAAAATTAAGCAGGATTTTTAAAAATTATGTCGAATGTTTTATTGTAAGGAATAAATAAAGATTATTTTTTAATAAAGTAATCGAAAAAGTGAAAGTTTAAAAATTTATTGGAAGGAGGTGAAATAGCATGTCAAGCATGTGGTATTGGATTATAGGAATTGTAATTGTAGTAATAGCAATATATCTAATATGGGGCAGGAAGAAAAAAGCAGGGAAGTAAGTTTCTTAATTGTCATCTTTTGCTCTGATACATAGTGTAGAACTTATCAAATAATAACCTTAATAAAATAGGAGAGGGCATTTAAAACCCTCTCTTATTTTCATAAAATACTTAGCGATTATTTTTCAAAATAACCTTTATCAATATCTCCTTCATTGGCATAACCTCTACTTTCCCAAAAACCTCGAAACACTTCATCATCAGAAATTTCAATTTTAGTTACCCACTTAATCCATTTCCAATGTAAAATCAAATGAATCCATATCAATAAGCTCATCACGATACTGGAACATTCATGCCAAATTATATTTAACCCCATAGGTAAAATAAAATAGAGAAGTTAACCCATACCGATCTAACCAAGGGACCTAAAGATATCCGTACATTCTTTAAGATAAAAGACCTTTATGTCGCTGCTCTTAGAGGATGATTGTACCTGACTTGTCTACTTAAGAGATCCTAATTGTCAAGATTTTTCTTTTTTATAAAATACCTCTATTGCCCATTTGCCTGACAAAGCAGAAGGAGGTAACCCACCACCTGGGAAAAGCCACTGTCCTGCCAGTATGAAATTATCAAGTTCTTTAATAATTGGACTTATTATTTTATTCGTATTACTTTTTGTTGGCATAAAACCTTCATAGGCTGCCCGATATACGCCAGTGTATTTTATATAAGAATCAATTTCTGTAGCTCCTATTTTAGCCGGAACCAGATAGTTGTTCATCATCTGTTTTTCCTTGATCTCTTTTTTAATACCAAATGAAACCTGGACCAGAGGCTTCAAAAGTGGCCAATTTTCAAAGGCATTCTTTATATCCTCCGGAATATATTTACCATCAAGCATATCGTAAATAACCGTATGTAAATCACAGGCAGCGATAACATAATCAGACTTATGGATAGTGCCATCATCTAGCTCCGCACCAACAGCTTTTCCCTCTTCGATGAGTATCTTCTTAACCCTTTTGCCAGCCGACAGTGTACCACCAAGTTCTTGATATTTATTCACAACCCGTAATACAAAATTTAGGGAACCACCTGCCGGATATCCGGCATTATTATCTTTAAAGAGTGAAAGCATCATCAAAAAAGCAATGGCAGAGAAATTTTCGCCATCATAAATTTTTTATCTTATAAGACAATATACCGGCAAAGTACCAGTAAATAGTTATCTTTACCCACCAGAATCACTTTATGGCAATTATAACGAAATAATTCATTTTAGACTTCAATCCCTGAAGAATTCCGTTTAAGATCTCCGTATCAGCAATTGCAATTTCTTTTACCTGGTCTAAATGCTCTCCTTTTTTTCGTTTAAAAAACTATTTATCTTATCTTTTGACATTTTACATCATTCCTTTTTCATTTTAACTTTTTGTTACTTTGACCGCAGTTGTTTAAATTTAGTTATATGATTCTCCAATGCTTCTCTTATGATGTTCGGCTACCTCTTTAATCAACATTTCAAATTCTTCTACTTGTGTGTATCTGAAGTCGCCGAAGGCGATTTGGATATTGACCTGGCACATCTTCCCTATTTGTTCTAAATCCTTCCCAACTACATTTTATAGGTCAATATATATTTCATCATTTTGGATTTTTATTTCATATTTCTTTAAATCATGAGTTCTTACATTTGCCATGATCGATCCTGCTTTTATGAATTTCGGAATAGATATTTTAGGGTCATTGACTTTTTTTCCGCTGCGAATATTATATCTTGCTTTATGAAGTGGGCATACAATTTCATCGCCCTCTAATCTTCCTAAATGAAGAGGCGAATTCATATGCGGACAACGGTCTTCAAAGGCAAAAAATTCTCCACCAAGGTTTACAATAGTAATTTCACTTTCTTTAACGTCATACTTCTTCATTTCTCCAGCAGCAATTTCATTTTTTAATGCAACTTTTATAAACGGCATATTCTACCTCCTTGATTATATTTATTTAAAAAGTTTTGGATTATCTATAATAGGTTTTATGATACGTTCAATGAGACCTTCATCCACCACTGTCTCATCAAAAACCGCCTGCTGCAATATTTTGGTTAATCTCTCGGGAGAACGGACCGTTCTTCGAATCACTACATTAAGTAATGGACGAGGAAATATATTATTTGTAATTAAACGGGGGAAAGGAAATCCGCGAGTATCAAATACCGAGGGGCTAAGTAGAAAAAGGCCTTTAATTTTTTCAGGTCGAATTACAGCCATTCTTAGAGCTAGATTGCCTCCCAGTGAATGCCCCACAATCATCAAATCACCTGCTCCGATACCATCAACAAACTCCCAAAGGAGGTTAGCCAAGTTATCATGAGAATAATTGGTCCGTCGTTGCAAAGGCGATTGTCCATGACCGGGGAGGTCGACGAGCAAAACGCGGTAAGGAATTTTTAATTGATGCTCTGTCTTTTCCCATGTCCGCAAATTTTCTCCTAAACCATGGAGAAAAAGTATGGTTAAGCTGGGATCACCTTCGATTACCCGATACACGATCTGAGTACCCTCATTAGAACCCATCTTCTCTTTCGCCTTAAATTTAAAGGCAATTAGAATGAATAAAATAATAACCAAAAGGATTATTATCCATAATCTTTTCTTACCATTTATCCAACTGCAGGTAAATTTGCTCACCCTATAGACAAACTCAATCATTTTTTACTCACCAGCTTTTCGGAATAAGAACTATTATTGTCCTTTTATAATTTAAATAGGTCCACTGTCACATTACCTGCTTCTACAATTTTCGTTTTTCTATTAAAAAAGACTTATTCAAACTCTTTCAGCATCTTGTAAAACTCTTCTTCTTTGCCCTTTTTAATATGATAGACATGATCATCAGTAGGAAAGGCTCCGGTCTTTACATCCTTAATATATTCTTTAAAAGCGTCGGTCTCTATCTCAGCAACATTGGCATATTTCTTAACAAATTTAGGAGCAAAGGCTTGGGTTAGGCCCAACATATCTCCACAGATTAATACCTGCCCATCACAGGGTCCCCCTGCCCCAATAGCGTATACTGGAATAGTCAGCTTTTTAGTAATAAAGACGGTTAACTCGGGAGGAACTGCCTCTAATAGAAGGGCGTAACCACCAGCTTCCTGGATGGCTAAGGCATCCTTGATCAATTCTCGGGCACTAGCGGCCTCTCTACCTTGAGCTAAAAACCCTCCTAACTGGCCTGAGCTCTGGGGGGTTAGACCGATGTGACCCATCACCAGTATCCCGGCATCGGCTATAGCTTTAATTTTACTGCCAACTCTTATTCCTCCTTCTAGTTTTACGGCATCCATATCCGCCTCTTTAAGAAAACGCCCGGCATTTCTGACTGCTTCCTGGTCGGAAATCTGATAGGACATAAAGGGCATATCTCCTATACAAAAAGTGTTCGGTGCTCCCCGTCGGACTGCCTGGCAATGAGAGATACAATCCGCCATAGTAACCGGGACTGTCCCTTGATAACCCAATACTACCATCCCTAAGGAATCACCGACCAAGATCATATCCATACCGGCTTGTTCAACAAAAGATGCAGTAGGGAAATCATAAGCAGTTACCCAGGCCACTTGCTCCCCTTCCTTTTTCATTTTTATGAAATCTAAACGGGTCTTCTTTTTAGCCATTCCTTAATCCTTCCTTTCTATTTTTATTATACATATTCTAATGATACGGATACAGAGAACCATCCTCTGTATTTTCATCTTTAAAAACAGGGGACCTCCTATTTTTTCTATGGTTTAACTTTCCCTTTTACAAGGCCTTCCTTTAGAACGTCTATCTATTATAGTAATACCTGAAGTTTCAATCATCTGGTAAAAAATTCTTCAGACCCCATAGGTTTTCCGCTAAAAATTACCGAATTATTAATCTGGTACGCCTTCCCTATTTATTCCAAAGAAACAATCTTTACTTATCTTCCTTTAAATACCATTTCCACAAAGGAATATAATTTATCTTCTTACCCTGAATATTTTCTTCGGCTTCATACTCATCAGTAATAATCAGTCCCTCTTCAAGATTAAATTCTTTCATTGCCTTAAGCAAAGCTCTGATTTCTCTATTTTTTGTCTCTGCTCTATTTACTTCCCAACAAACTTGAATAAGTTGCCTGACCTTCGAATCTTCTTTGATTAAAAAATCAACTTCTCTATGATTAACATCTTTCCAATAGTATATTTCTAAATGAGAAGCAAGCATCTCTTTCCTTTTTAATTCCAAAAATACCAGGTTTTCTGCAAGTCTCCCCATATTCTGGCTAAATCTAAAACCAACAGTATTTGCCAAACCAACATCTATGGCATAGACTTTTCGAGGGCTTTTTTCTTGTTCTCTAAACTTATAAGAAAATCTTTTAAGGAAGAATAAAATGAAAGCATCCTCCAAATAACCAGAAAATTTTTCCACAGTGTCTACTGAAATATTTAAAGTTCTCTCCAGTGAACTAAATGTTATCAATGAAGAAATATTACCTAAATAAAATTTAGCCAGAGAAAGTAATTCTTTGCTCTTTCGTATTTTAAATCTTCTTACAATATCTTTATTTAATATATCTTCAAAGTAATTTAACAGGATCTGCCTTTTTTCTCCTCCCAGGACTACCTCGGGAAAAGAACCAAATTCAATATACTCTCTTAAAAGCCTTTTGATCTCAATCTCCTTATTTACAATTTCAAATCTTTGGGATAAATCCACATTCCTAAATCTTAGAAATTCTTTAAAGGAAAGCGGAAAAATAACTAAATCTAAATGTCTTCCGGTAAGCAAAGTAGATAATTCTCTACTTAACAATTTGGCATTGGAAGCGGATATAATAATTTTTGCTTTATCTAATTCATGTATGGTTCTTACCCATTTTTCCCAATCCTTTACTTCTTGAATTTCATCAAGAAAAAGATAAGGTTTTTCTTGGGGATTTAAAAATTCCAAATAGACATCATACACTTGTTGCAGGATTTCCGTATTTAATTCTACAAAACGAGGATCTTCAAAATTAACGATCAATATGCGGCTTTTTCTAATGCCTTCTTTTATTAAGGTTTTAGCTGTTTGTTTCATGATAAAAGATTTTCCACTTCTCCTCGCCCCGGTAATGACAATAATATGAGAACTTTCATGGAAGCTTTTAATTTTATTCAGATAATAAGGACGATTGATTCCGGTATTTAGATCCTTATCCCAGAAATTCCAATCTCCCAATATTTTAATTATTTCATTTTTATCCATTGTATCACCTTTTATTCGGTATAATTAATTATTTTTACCGATTATTAACAAAACTATTCTACAATAATCTCCTTTTTATGTCAACTTTAACAATTTGGAATTTTGACATCTGAATTTTCAAGTGTTATAATTTTAAACGATTACAAGTTACAAAAGAAGTCATATCTGCATATCTGGAGACTTGCTCAATATGGAAAATATTATATTAAAAGCTGAAAATATCTGTAAAAGTTTTTCAACGGTAGAGGTTCTGCACAGTGTTAGTTTTACTATCAGGTACGGCGAAATACTGGGAATAATAGGCGAGAACGGAGCAGGAAAATCAACCATGATGAAGATACTCAGTGGGATCTATCTTCAGAGTTCAGGAGAAATTCTCTTTGAAGGACAGAAAATTGATTTAAAAAAACCCATAGACGCAAAAAAAATAGGTATAAGCATTGTTCCCCAGGAGTTTAACCTTATCAAAGATCTTACAGTCTGCGACAATATTTTTCTTGGGTCAGAACTCATAAAAAACCGGCTTCTTGACAAAGAACTGATGAAGAAAAAAACAATAGAAATATTAAAGGAACTGGAGGTTAATATTTCACCTGATGAAAAAATTGAGAACCTGAGCGGGGCTGAAAAGCAGATGGTTGAAATATGCAAGGCCCTTGCCTTCAAATCAAAGATACTGATAATGGATGAACCTACATCAGTTCTTACCGTAAATGAAATAAAAATACTTTTCAGGCTGATGAAAAGACTGCAGAAAGATGGCCTTACCATAATATATATTTCCCATAAATTGAAAGAGGTAAGGGAAATCTGCGATAGAGTTATGATTCTCAGGGACGGGAATTTTGTTACTGAAAAAAATATAGATGAAATAACTCTGGAGCAGATGGCCGAAAACATGGTTGGGCGGGAATTGTCGCAGATTTTTCCTAGGAAAAACAAGCCGTCTGATGAGATTATTTTTGAGATAAAAGGGTTAACTGTTCCAGGCATCATAGAAAATGTTTCGTTCGCTTTAAGAAAAGGGGAAATTCTGGGGCTTGGCGGACTTGTAGGAGCAGGACGGACAGAGGTATCAGAAGCTATAATGGGTCTGCGTCCGGTTTCCGGAGGCGAAGTTATAGTTAAAAACAGACTGATTTCCATAAAGAAGCCTGCTGAAGCCATAAAGGCTGAAATAGGGTATCTTTCGGAAGACAGGCAGGGCAGCGGTATAATTACCAGCTTTTCAGTGATTCATAATATCACCCTTGTTTCACTGCCTTCCTACAGCAATAATACAATTAACTGGATAGATCAGAAATCTGAACTGGAAGCCGGTAAAAAATATCAGAAGCTTTTCGATCTTAAAGCGCCGAGTCTGAAGACGCATCTTGAGTTTTTAAGCGGCGGGAATCAGCAGAAAGTATCAATGGCAAAAACTCTTGATACAAAACCTGATGTTCTTATACTTGACGAACCAACCAGAGGCATAGATGTTTCTGCCAAGCAGGAAATATATCATTTCATAAACTCCCTTGTCAAAGAAGGGATCTCGTGCATTTTTATTTCATCGGAAATGGAAGAACTTATCGGAATGTGTAACAGGGTTGTTGTAATGCAAGGCGGAAGAGTAACAGGCATTCTTGAAGATAAGGATATTAACGAAGAAGAAATAATGTTTTATGCAACAGGAATTAGAGAAGGAGGAAACTGACAATTCTTAATCTCTTGGTTTTGCTAAAAAAAATAGACTGGCAGAAGTATTCTTCCTTTGCCGCTTTGCTTTTTCTTATAATAATATCATCATTTTTAAGTCCCTATTTTCTTAAATTCCAGAATCTGATGAATATTTTACGGCAGGTTTCTTATACAGGAATAATAGCGCTTGGTATGACGTTTGTCATTATCGGTGGGGGTATAGATCTTTCTGTCGGCTCCATGACAGCTTTTATCGGTGCCATTGTAGTTCTTTTAATGAACTACCTGGGACCTGCCATTGGAAGTGAAGTTATAGTTATAGTTATCGGTATTGCTACTGGGATTACGGTCGGAGTACTATTAGGCGCTTTCAACGGATTTATGATAACCAAGGGGAAAATAGCTCCTTTTATTGTTACTCTCGGCAGCATGGCAATCTTCAGGTCTTTAACCCTGTATATAGGTAACGCAGGTGAAATCAGGTCTTCCAACATAATTTACGGTGAATTCGGAATGGGGTCTTTTATGCGTATTCCTGTACCGGTATGGGTAATGCTTATTCTGGCGGCTATTCTTAACCTGGTACTTAACAATACAAGATATGGGCGATATATTTGCGCTGTCGGATCAAACCAGAATGTAGCCATGTTTTCAGCAATTAATGTGGATTTTGTCAGGTTTTTTTCCTACACTCTTAACGGGATTCTGATCGCGGTATCTTCAATACTTCTTGCTTCAAGGTTTAATGCGGTGAGTACTTCAAATATGGGTCTGGGGTTTGAACTTGACGTGATTGCGGCAGTAATTGTAGGCGGCACAGCATTGACAGGCGGCCGCGGTACAGTGTGGGGTACTGTATGCGGCGCAGTGATACTCGGTATCATAAATAATATGTTGAATATGGTTGGCGTATCCCCTTACCTTCAGGGCACAGTGAAAGGTATTGTAATACTCGGGGCTGTGTATATTCAAAGGCAGAAACAATAATACAACCCCAAGAGGTACTGATGAATAATTTAAGGAAAAAAGTTATAGCAGCACCGTACCCCCAAAAACTAAACCGATTATTTTCAGAAGATAAAATTTCCATTATTAATCGCACTTGCCGATTTTATCTACAGAAGGGAGATTCACAACCACGGCATCGGAAGCGTAATAATATTGGCATTGGCAATTGACCGGTTGAGGTATGGAAAGAGCAAAATTTAACGCGATACCATGGAAAACGTAAATTTGATTGAGTATGATTTCCTCGGCAGCTCGAAAATTATCCTGCCGATGAAATATGATAAAAGGTCGAGATGGTTATACTATATATGTTGATACAAAGAGGATATAATGATGAATGCTTATCAAAGAGTGATGAATAGAATACAGGGTAAACCGGTGGATAAAGTACCAAATTTAAATATACTGATGGCCTTTGCTGCAAGGTATGCCGGAATAAGTTTTGATAAGTTTTGTCGTGATTACAGCTATCTTGTAGAAGCCAATATCAAGTGTTGTGAAGATTTTGGGATCGATATGTTAAATACGATGTCCGATCCTTTTAGAGAAACTTATGATTTCGGAGCGGACATAGAATTTCCTTATGATAGCCTTCCTCTAGCAAAAGAGCCTTTTATAAAAGAACCACTGGACATTAAAAAGCTAAAACCCTTCTGTCCATGGGAGTCTGTCCGTATTCTGGATCGGCTAAAGGCAATAGAGTTATATAAAAAAAATTTTAAAGGTGAATATCCCATTTTAGGGTGGGTAGAAGGCTGTTTTGCGGAAGTTGTAGACCTTTGTGGGATGAACAATATAATGCTGGACTTTTATGATAGCCCATCCTTTTTAACCCAAATAATGGATATTTGTCTTGAAGTAGAAATAGCTTGTGCTAAAGCTCAAATTGAAGCCGGAGCAGATTTTATCGGGATAGGTGATGCGGCAGCATCGCTCATAAGTCCAAAGCAATATTTAGAATATGTATTACCATATGAGAAAAAAATGGTTGAAAGCATACATAATGCCGGTGCAAAGGTAAAGCTTCATATATGTGGAAATATAACTCACATTTTGGATGAAATATGGAAGACCGGAGCCGACATCATTGATGTAGATTGGATGGTGGATTGGAAAAAAGCATGTGAAATCATCACACCCCATGCTTGCATAAACGGCAACTATGATCCTGTTGCCATTGTTATGAAAGGGACTCCTGAAACTATCAAAAAAGCAGTGCGGGAATGTTTAAAATTTGATGAAGGCCGGATATGTTCCAGTGCAGGGTGCGAAATACCTGTAGACACACCACTGGCAAATTTACGGGCATGTAACGAAGCCTTGGTGGAATATGCCGCAACGGGCACTAAGGGGCACTAAGACTTAGGCTTGATTATGTTTTATTATTTGCCTACGGACACGCCGGATATTTTTACACTTAATAGAGCATAATAGTTGTTTCATCATCCTTAAAATGGCCTACTTTTTTTCCTTTACCAAATCTTCGAAAACCTTCGTCCTTTCATGATACTCATTCCAAATGTCGATCGTTTGTTTTAATACTGTTTTTAACTCTTGGTAAAACATGCTATCGATACTCACGGGAGCAAGCTTATTCTTCTCCTGGACTTTCTTAACTTCTTCGATATGATCTTGTGTTATTTCCCGACCTTGAAGAATTGCTAAAAAGTGCTTGACAGCTTGGAGGAGGGAGTGATATTCTTAAAATAAGATTTTGGAAAAACTAAAATATTACGAGGAGTTTTATGAGTGGGATAAAAGGTCCGGCAATATTTCTTGCCCAATTTACTGATGATAAGCCGCCTTTCAATAGTCTCGAAAGCATTTCATCATGGGCAAAATCTTTAGGCTATAAAGGAGTACAGATACCGGCATGGGATAAAAGGCTTATCGATATTGATAAAGCAGCATCTTCCAGATCATACTGTGAAGAAATCAGGAGCAAATGCAGCAGTATTGAAATTACTGAACTTGCTTCCCATCTTTTTGGCCAGCTTATAGCTGTTCACCCTGCGTATGACCAACTTTTCGATGCTTTTACCGAGCCGTCTTTAAAAAATAACCCGAAAGCCCGACAGAAATGGGCGGTTGAAAAAATGATTTCGGTTATAAAAGCATCAGCCAACCTGGGGCTAAAAACAGTGCCGACTTTTTCTGGCGCGCTGTTATGGCATCTGATGTATCCCTGGCCGCAGAGGCCTGCAGGAATTGTTGAGGAGGGTTTTAAAGCTCTTGCTTCTCTCTGGAAACCGGTTCTAAATACAGCATCAGATTACGGGATAGATCTTGCTTATGAAATTCATCCGGGAGAAGATCTTCATGACGGTGTGACATTTGAAAAATTTTTAGAAGCTACCGGCAAGCATAAAACTGTGAACATACTTTATGATCCTTCCCATTTTCTGCTTCAGTGTCTTGATTATATTGGTTTTATACATATTTATAAAGAATTCATAAAAGCATTTCATGTAAAAGACGCGGAGTTGAGGTTATCAGGAAGGTCCGGTGTTTATGGAGGATATCAGAACTGGAAAGAAAGACCTGGCAGATTCAGAAGCCCTGGCGATGGCGGTATTGATTTTAAAAAAGTATTTACAGCTCTTACTGAAATCGGATACTCATCATGGGCAGTTATTGAATGGGAATGCTGTATAAAAGACGCCGAACAGGGAGCAAAGGAAGGCGCTCTGTTTATAGAATCTCATTTAATTAAAACTCCTGAAAGAAGTTTTGATGATTTCGCGGGAACAGCGACAGATAAAAAAAGAAACAGAAAAATTCTTGGCCTTGAATAGTCTTTATGTCTAATGGAGGGATACCATGAAAAAACTGTATGGAGGAATAATCGGGGCAGGTAAAAACTCGTTTATTGGATTTGTTCACAGGGCTTCAGCTACTCTTAACGGAGAAGCAGAAATTACAGCTGGTGTTTTTTCAAGCGATTCTGTAAGATGTGTAAAGCGCGGAACAGAACTAGGAATTGAAAAAAACAGAATATACACTAATTACATGGAGATGATAGAAAAAGAAAACAGTCTTCCAAAAGGGACAAGAATTGATTTTGTTATCATAGCAACTCCAAATGCTTCGCACAGCAGCATGACCAAAGCATTTCTTGAGGGAGGATTTCATGTTGTCTCGGACAAACCTATGGCAATTTCTCTTTCTGAAGCGCTTGAAATAAAAAAAACAGCGGAAAAAACAGGGATGATATTTGCGCTGACACATGGTTATACCGGCTATCCAATGGTTAAACAAGCAAGGGAGCTGGTCAGATCCGGCAAGATCGGAAGGGTAATCAGTATTTTGGTTGGATACACTCAGGGATGGCTTTCCCCGCTAATCAATAATCCGGAAATATTTAAGACATGGCATCTTGATCCTGCGGTTTCAGGTCCGTCCTGTGCCATGATGGATATCGGAATTCATGCGCTGAATCTTGCCCAGACCATAAC